>Ga0190275_10000630_pt1 | contig 29263 bp, 25 predicted proteins | sample Popmic550T_FD_133745 | JGI IMG/M metagenome (GOLD analysis project Ga0190275, IMG submission 133745) | Populus adjacent soil microbial communities from riparian zone of Yellowstone River, Montana, USA - 550 T | ecosystem: Environmental > Terrestrial > Soil > Riparian zone > Trees stand | place...
CCCGAAACGCCGAGCACGTCCGTCGCGACTTGCCCCAACTTGATGTTGCCACTCTCGATGAGCTTCTGGATGCGATTGGCCACGGCGGTATGTTCTTTAATGAGCGTTTGCCGGTAGCGCGCCAGTTCCCGCAACTCACGAATCTCTAAAGGCGGGATGAAGCTGGCGCGCAGCAGCCCGTGGCGGAGCAGATCGGCGAGCCACTCGCAGTCGCGGACATCGGTCTTGCGTCCCGGCACGGCTTTCGCGTCGCGGGCGTTGACGAGGATCACTGCTAACGTAGCTTCGAGGATGTTGAAGACCGGCTTCCAGTACACGCCGGTGCTTTCGATGGCGACGTGCGAGCAGCCTTCCGAGGCGAGCCAATCGGAAAGGCGCAACAGGTCGTCGGTCATCGTCGAGAAAGTGCGCGTCTGCCGCTTACCTTGTTTGATGAGGCAAACGACAGCAGTTTTGGCGTGAACGTCGATGCCGCAGCAACACGGATACAGGACTTGCATCTGATCCTCCTTCGACTGACGGATGAGCCGCCGGCGTGAGAGCCTTGCTGGAAGGAAGAATCTGCTATGCGTGCTTGCCCCCGACGGGGCAGCAACAGTTGGTGAGTCCTCGAAGGCTCTCCGGGTCAAGCTATTCAACGGACTCAAGTAGTACCAAGTAACACCGACCTGTTGGACGCCGAGCGGCTTGGCGGAATCATACGCGCGCAGACGAAGATTTTCATCGGCGGTGGAGAAGCGACGATTCATCGCAGCTATTCACCTACCGAAAGCGATTCTGCAACACGAGTAGTTAAGCGTAAAATAACATTCACTCCTCGCCCGCCGGATAAGATTTAATTAAAGTATTTGTGAGCTGATAGTGCTCGAGGGTGTTCGCGGTGTCCAAAGTGGGCGGCAAGTGTATCTATTGCGGGTGGGAGGGGAAGTTATCTGGCGAGCATTACCTGCCGAAGTGCCTGGGTAACTTCCGCGGCTATGAGCAACTGTGGGATAGAATCTGCAAAGACTGTAACAACAAATTCTCCGTCCTCGACGAGCAGTTCTGCCGCAGCGGGCCGGAGGCAATTTTAAGGGAGAGGTTTAACGTCAAAGGGTACAAGCACCACTCACACCAGTCGCCGTTCCAGAGGGGCAGCGCCGGGGCTAAGCCGCTAGAGTTCAGGGGAATAGACGCAGAGGGAACTCTTGTCGATTTTTATTACCACCGGCAGACGGGGGTGGCGAGGAGGAAGAGACAGATCATTTTCTTCGAGACAAACATCGGCCAGGTGTCCATCCAGATCACGGATGACATGACCGAGCCCGGCGCTTTGGACGCGGCGCTGGTCAGGGCAGGCGTCAAGACGGCGTCCGGGCTGGTGGAAGTTGTCTGCGAGCTTGGAGAACGTGATTGGATGTTACGTTTACTCTCCATTTACAAGGACGCCATGATCGGCGAGCCGGTATTCGCTGAAACCACGGAGGGTTGGCTGAAAGACGTTTACGCCGGCGCCCGCCCCACAGAAAAATATTTCCGCGGCCTAGCTAAGATCGGCTTCCATTACTTCCTGAAACACATGCGCGAATTTCGCGGGTCGGAAGACTGCTTCGCCGGCATACGCCACTTCATCACCGAAGGGTGTAGGGAAGATGTCTACAGGTTCATAGACGGTTGGGTAAACGAGATCGTGGTAGATGACCTCCAGGCCAAGCCGTCCGCGGACGGGTATCGCCACCGTCTTGAGGCGGAGGCCGACTGCCAACAGCTTCTCAGCAGGCTACAGTTTTTCATAGGCCCAGGCGTCAGGCCGCCGATCTATACGATCCGTTTGGGCGGGAGGCATCTGCGCATTGATTACAAGCGGAAGCGCGCGCACTCGTTCGTATACTCAAGCGATTACCAGCGGGACGGCTACGACGGAGAGATGATTGAGGCGACACCATATTGAAGTGCGTGACCCTCCTGATTGAAGTGCGTGACCCTCCTGAACTGTTACTCTAGAAGCGGCACGTCCGCTAACAATTCTTATGTTTTGTAAAAGACTAAAGAAGCAAATGGCCGCCTGGCATCTACCGCTGGGCGGCCATTCGTTTTCACATCATGTCGCGTAGTTACTGCCCAAACCGCTGTTTGTACTCCGTAGAGAAGATAAACGCCTTGACCATCTCGGCCTTGACGAAGTTGCCGCCAAACTGGTCGAGCTTCGAGAGCCAGAACTGGAAGCCCCCAAAATTCGTGTCCGGTGCGTCGTCGGGATTGCGTCGCAAATATCCGAAGTACTGCATCAGCACAAAGGCTTTGTTGGTCTCTGCCCGCACAAGGTCTGCGTCTTCCGCCACCGCCTGCAACACCTGTGCGCGAGTCTTCACGTTGCTATTGAGATCGCTGACCAGCGAGTCACGCTCCGCCTGTGAGAGCGCGCCTCCGACATTAGCGTTCAGAGCATCCACGAACTGCTCCGGCGTCATCGTCTGCGGGTACAAAGTTGTAAACCGCTCGCGCGTGACTAGCTGGTCGAAGAAGGCTCGCTTGTTCTGCTCCAGACGCTGCTCCCAATCGCCGACGTTGACGACTATCCCCTGCCCGATCTGTTGCGTGTCGGGCAGCATCTCCTCACGCGTGATGGGCACGGGCTTACCCGGTATGTTGCCGAAGGCAGCCTTATACGCGCGGTAGGCCAAGTATCCCGTCTCTTGGAACTCAATCGAGAGATAGAAGGCTGCGCTGACGTTAATGCGCTTCACCTCCTGACACTGTGCGTTGCTACCGCAGGAAGTAATTTCGTTAGTCCAGAAGCCAAGCCCCGATGCATCAGGCTCTCGATTCAGAAAATCAAGGTAATGCTGCCGGACAAAGAATTGCGCATTGTCTATCTGGTTAGAGGTCAGAGATGGATAGAAAATGACGAGGCTGGAGCGGTTCGCCACATTATCGTCCGCAAAGGCATATATGACTTGTGCCTGATTCGGGTCGATGGTTAGCGGCCCTGTGTATGGCTGATAAATCGTGCCATCGAGCGAGTAGAGAAGGTTTTTCACCCCCGAACCAATGTCCGCTGCCGTAATAGTTACGACCACATTCGTCTGCTGCGCCGTGCCGCTGAATGTTACAGTTGGGGGTTCTACGTCTTGCGCTGAAGACTCGCTAACCGATACAGTCGGCGCAACGCTCGTCTCGAATGTGCCGTCGCCGTTGCTGTCAAAGTGCAGCATGCCTACGCCTTGAGAGGTGATCTGAAGTTTGGCTTTGACCCCTACGGGCAATTTTAGATCCTGATACCGGATCGCCTGCGTCGTCTCGACACTCGTTCCCTTAATTAGCTCGACGGCCATCGGTTCGGTGCCGACCTGCAAAGTTAAGGTGTACGTCTGATTTGATGGGGTGATTACAAGGAACGCCTTGTCGCTTAGAACCTCGTAGGTGACGCCCGGTACGCGACCGATGAATACCTCATCAATAGGAGCATTGTTATTACCGAAGGCATCCTCCACTAGGACGGATGTCGCGCCAAGTATCCTAATGTAATAGGCCGGCTGACTCGGGGTCTCAGATGTGTCACTGGCAGCCGTCCCCGACATTCCGGGGGCACTCGATTGCGCAGGGCAAGAAGGCGGCTGTGTGGATTGCAAGACCGAAAAAATGTAGGCTTGGACGTTGGCGTTCCTAGTGAGACCAATATGATCAACCGGACCTGAGGACGACTCAAACTTGCAGGGAGTTACACCCAATGCATTTTGGTTCAGGCCTGGTGAGATTCTCTCGGCGCTAACCGTAGGGACTGTTCCATCTCCTGCACTAGGCATGGTCTCAAACAACTCGCGCAGGGTCAGGCAGGATCCAAGAAAGCACACTGCTTCCCTCTTTGGAATTACTTTTCCGATAGTATCGTCAATCGGATTCTTCCCTAATATATGAAAGTACTGCACACCACTCTGATCGCCACGCCAATCATCTTGTCCCGGTCTGTTGTGGAATATAGCACCAGCGGTCGCCGGCGAACTCGCTGAATAGCGACCGTTTATTATGTTAAATAATTGCGGAAAGGAGTAGCAGTCAGTTATCTGCCCATCATCGTTGAAGTCCCAAGCGGATTCGCCGAAAGGACACCCACCATGTCCCACTTGGGTCAGAGGCTGTATGTAATCACTGCTAGGCAGAAGTTCATGCATGCCGGGGTAGAACTCTGACAGCTTCTTTATCACGCGGTCGACGTCAGGCTGAAATATTTTCTTCCACCCAGTTAGCGTAGCAAATCGCCCGGTTTCTAAAATATCAATTGCTTTCGGAGCCCCAAGCCAAGGCGAGCCAACAGTAATAAGGCTGTTCACACCATGGTCACCGGTATTGTCTAGAATATAGCCTCTAGCGAGTAGCCCGCCCATGCTGTGTGCAAGAATATCAACCTTCTTGCCTGGATGAATTTTCTGAATGCATTTTATGTAACCCTTAAGCAACTGCACATTCTCACTGTTGCTTTTGTTGCTCTTGCGCCAATCGTATGCAAAAACAAACAGCGTCTTATCGGTTTGGCTCAAATCACAACCTGCTTCAGTGCGCCGTGAGGAATTACCATTGACCAAGTATTCAAGATAGCCGTTCCTGTTAAGTTCCGTGATTAGCGGCCCATAAATACCTTTCGTAGGATCAGTAGGATCTATACGAATGATGTCTGGAGCGAATATGTTCTTCTGTTTGCCGGGCTCAAGGGAGAGTTTATCCTGCCAATTTCGTAACCTTAACAGCTGATTGGAACCCGGCCAGATGTTGTCTCCATTCACTTCGTTTAGCTGACTGCCCGCGATGCCCGGAATGAAAATCAACGGTCTCTTCTGAGGCGTTGGAGTAGCATCGGCGACGGTAATCACCAGCACCTTTGAGGCTGTCTGCTGCGGGCTGCTGCTGTCGCGGACCGTGACCGTGAAGTTGAACGTGCCGGCGGTAGTCGGCGTGCCGGAAACGACACCTGAGGAAGAATTAATTCCCATGCCATTGGGCAGGCCGGAAGCCGACCAGCTATAAGGCATCTGTCCGCCAGTGGCCGCTACGGCCTGCTGCGCCGAGTATCCGACTCCGACTGTTGCTGTTGATGGATTGAGTGCTGTGGTTGTAATCGACAGCGAGGTGCTGGCAGGGTTAACGGTAATCACCAGCACCTTTGAGGCTGTCTGCTGCGGGCTGCTGCTGTCGCGGACCGTGACCGTGAAGTTGAACGTGCCGGCGGTAGTCGGCGTGCCGAAAATTGAACCCACCGTGGCATTGACCGCCAAACCAGGCGGCAACCCACTGGACACCGACCAAGTGTATGGTGTTTGGCCACCACTCGCCGCCAGACCCTCGCCGTAGCCCACGCCGACAGTGCCCCCGGCTAGCGAGGTGGTCGTAACCGAAAGCGTTGGGGTCGAACACGCGGTGGTCATCACCGCGACGATGCTCCCTCGGACAAGGCTCCCATCTGTTGGCGTCGCCACCACCCGGTAGAAGTATGTGGTGCCGCAGTTCCCGCCGTTCAACGTAGACGTCAGGCTGAGAGCGCTCGTGCCGGAGCCGATGTTGACCGTGCTCGTGGCGGTGAACGAACTTAACGTGGCGCTCGTGCCCCACTCAAAGAAGCCCTGCGTGGACACGCCATTCGGGTTGATCGTCCCGTTCATCCGGAAACTGGTCTGCGTGATATTCGAGGCTGCTTGCGTCGTCGCCGTCGGCGTCGGGCTCACGGGCGTGGCGATGGCTGAGCTGCTTGGTGGGCCTTGGCCGGCACTGTTGACCGCGCTGACGATGTAGTTGTAGGACTGCCCATTGGTCACGTTCGTGTCCGTGCAGCCCAATACCGCACCGAGGTTCGCGCACCCTCCGCTGGTGACGAGCTGCCGGTTGGAACTGGTCGTGCCGCGGAAGACGCGGTAATTCGTGATCGTTGCTCCGCCGTTGGACGAAGGCGCGTTCCAGGCGAGGCCGACTACGCCATTGCCTCCCGATGCAGCAAAGTTCTGCGGCGCGCTCGGAGCGGTTGCTGCCGCCTGCGTTGTTACGCACTTTTCGTTCGAGTAGGTAGAGTCAAGCGAGCCGTTCGTCGCCCTCACCCGGTAGCAGTACTGCGTTCCCCCGGTCAACCCCGAGTCGTTGAAGAAGTTCAGGTTCTGACTCTGCGTTCCAACTTGCGCGTACGTCCCACCCGTACCGGTCTTCCGCTCTACCTTGAAGCCCGTCTCGTTGTTCGAGTTGTCCGCCCACGTCAGAGTTGCGGTCGTCGGCGAGGACGAAGTCACGAGCAATCCACTCGGCGCGCTTGGGGTGGGAGCGACGGGTGTGGCTGTGACGGCGTTGCTTGGTGGGCCTTGGCCGACGCTGTTGACCGCGCTGACGATGTAGTTGTAGGACTGCCCGTTGGTCACGTTCGTGTCCGTGCAGCCCAATACCGCGCCGAGGTTCGCGCAGCCTCCGGTCGTGACGATCTGTCGGTTCGAGCTGGTCGTTCCACGAAAGACGCGGTAACTCGTGATCGTTGCTCCGCCGTTGGACGAAGGCGCGTTCCACCCAAGTCCGTTTTGGCCATTGCCTCCAAATGCAGCAAGGTTCCGCGGCGCGTCAGGAAGGGTTGCAACGGCGGGTGTGGCTGTGACTGAGTTGCTTGGGGCGCCTAAGAGAAACCAACTGGTTAAACCTGCCATGACCAAGCCTATCGCGAATAAATACTTGATCTGTGATTTGAGAGAGTGCGGAGGACGCATTCGATGTCTCCTCGTGAGAAAAAGTGTTGAGGCTCAAATCACGACGTTGAGGCCTTGTGGCAAACGATGAAGGATGATGGCCGGATGGGATAGTAGCCACAAATGGCGTGAACCACATCAGGTGTAGGAGTTACGGAGGAAGCGCAAGGAGTACGACCCGGAGTACCTCTGCCAAGCTACTTCGCGAGAACTGGCGTGAATCTACGCCCTAAATCCTGATGCTGTCAAGAATATCTTGAAGACTGACCGTCCGTTTGACCCGGAGTAGACGCAAAAGGCTCAAACTGCTTGACATCCCAACGCCGATGCGTACGGCGTTTTTTCATTCATGACTTTTTCTCTACTCAGATTGGGCACTTGGCTGGTAAGAAATCGCAGACTGGAGGTAAGTGAGCAATTAGTCTGTGATATTAGCGACCTGCCTTATTTTATTGCTCGGCTTCTGGAGAGATAATGAGCGGGTCTATCTTTTCCATCAAACCTTTTTTCAACCTCGCTCGGTCGATCTGTTGTGAGGCAACAGCCTTTACGACCAATTCAAGAATACGCTTACTTAGGAATCGTCTTTTTTCCGCTCTAGTCCAAATTACAGTTGCTAGCGCTATGACCTTGTCTGCTGTAAGCTCAACTAAATCACCATGCCAAGAGTTAACAGTGGCATCGGGAGTATCGCCTTCCGTACTTTCAAGTTTAATGTTGATATTCTGTAGTGCCTCCTCATTAAATAGGGCGAAATCAAAATCAGAGATGTAGTCGCAATTTGCGGCTAGGGCTGTCACAATCTGCTCTAAATTCGTGTATTCATCATCAACAAGATAAATCGAGAGTCTATTGCCTTTCGTAAGAAGATCTCCAAGGGCGTCCGCTTGCAAATCGTTCTCTGCGAGCCAGGGGACGCCGCCACCTTTATACCACTTTGCTTTCCTTATCTTTCTTAGGATGAGTGGCACCGGCGCGTAGCCTCCAGTTGTGCAAGCACTTGCTCCATATCCTCCCGAAGTTCTACGCACTGCTCCTGTTGTATAGCCTGCTGAAGGAATGGGATGGCATGGGCATCATCCAAAGAGGCCAAGCCCACTGAAGCGGCATCTCGTATTCGAGTTGACGAATTACGAAGGCACTCTTCTAATAAGAATAAGCGATCATGCTGTGACGATGGATCATCTAGACGGCCCAACCACCGCAGTATCTCAGATGCAATCTCCTCATTTATTTCCTTATATAGGAGGAGGTATGTCAACTCATTTATCAGCCCATCGTTATACCTCTCGAATAGAGAAGCAAGTCCCTTTGTGAGTTCATTATCTACTCCATCTTCGAAAACTTCCTCGTTGGCCGCTCTAAGTAATTCTTTTGTTTCCCAGCTAACATCAGCAGTAGTTTGAAGATCTGAATCTTTTACCGATTGTCCTGATAACCCGATAGCCCCGACAAGAGGTTGAGGGTCAATTCCTATCTCAAATAATTCTTCTTTTACATCGCTGATTGGTATTGAGCTTATTATCTCTGGATCCGAATCCAATATCAGAACAAGCTTGGCCGACAAAGTAGTTGTAATTTGATCTATATTTGGCATTTTCCCCTCCGTAGTTATTGAACTTTATGTTCACGTCTCCATGTTGTAAGTGCTCTCCTCATGCGCCTCTTCGCGTTGTGTACTTGTTCTACGCCTATCCCAAGGGCATAGGCTAACTCCGAGGATTTATATAACCCACTATCCAATATGAGTTCCGCAATCCGGCTGGCGAGAGGATCGTTTCTTAAACGATTAAGAATCTCCTCTCGCTGAATTGCAAAATCCAATCCGCTCGATTGAGAATCTAGTTGCCAACGGTCACTATCTTCTTGAGAAGAAATTTCATCAATTGAGACATCAAGGCTTTTTACCTCAGAACGATTGTTTACATCATCACTTATCAAGCTACTAATGACGCCACAGAGAAATTTAAATAAACTTACTCTATTTGGATCCCATTTCCAGTCTCCATCCAAAAAACTCTTTATAGCTTCATGAACATAATCACCCGGCTCCTTAAAGGTTTGATTTGGCAAACCTACTGATTTACCCCGCCAACCTGCCTGATAAAGTCTTGCTCGTGCAAACAAAACAAGTCTGGGGATAATATCTTCCCAATTAGTCGATTCAATGGCCTCCTTTACATTTGGTTCAATAGAGGGCACTCATTTCCTCCTAACCCCTTACTATGATTATGCCGAATAAATGGCCACAATTGAACGCAAAAGATACTACAATCCAGATTTTATTATATAGGTTAATTTCAAGTCCGTGCATGTTACCGTCGCCCCGGCCATCTTCGGCGGCCTACTGTAAATTCCGTAGGGTCGAGTTCTTCCAAAAGTGAGTCTTCATCGTCAGGCCCGTTCACTTCGAGTGGGTCGTTGATTGTGAGAACCGTCAGCACGCTGTTGTAGTGAGGCTGAAAAATTGATTCCTCGTGGATCATCGCCCCGGCCTCCAGCCTGTAGTCGTCCACCCAGGCGGCGGCCGGCACCATGCTGGAGGCCTCCCTCTCTTCGCCGCCTTTCATCAATCGACTTGCGAGCGAGTCCACGCTGAGCTTCTCTCCCTTACGCACGTAATGGCGGAATACGTCGTTAGGCATGGCCCAGTCGATGAGGTAGTTTGTGCTCAATACAACGCAGCATCGCTCTTCCGTCACCTCGACGCTTTTGAGTAGGGCGGCCGTGAGAGACGTCTGCAAGTTCGTGCAGAGATACTTTGCTGTCTCGATTGAGGCAAGCCGCGCTTGTACGATGCGCCGAACATGATCAGTTGGTAGCAAAAGTTCAGAGGCAAATTTGTTCGCCTCAACCTCTTGGCGCGGAGCACTGTCGCGCCAGGCTTCGATGTCTTCGCCCTTGCATGAGCGCCCGAGTTTGCCGTGCCCAGGGAGGACGTAGTGGCCGATCTCATGTGCGATGGTGAACCTTTTCCGCCCGGACTCTCTCACATCTCGCCGCACTGCGATGATGCCGTTGGGCCTATTCCACTTGCGGATGATTGCGCCTTCGAATCCCCGGGCTTCAACTTCTCTGATACTCAGGCCGATCTTGCCAGCCAGCTCATACAAGTTGACTGGCACGCCAATGTTAAAGCGCTTATTCAGAGAGCGGGCGAAATCCTCCGGTTCGGCGGCGGTCAGTTTCATTGGGCCGACTTCTGGTCGTCTCCCTCCAACTCGGCTTCGAGCGCGTCGAGGAGCTCTTCATCTTCCTCGCACATTTCCTCTCCCTCCTTCTGTCGGAGCGCGCGGGCGTAGCCGCCGGCGGACGCGCCTCTGGCGAGCTGGCCGCTCAGGAGTTTATCGATGTGCTCGTCGGGGTCGACGTTCATCGGGTCCGACGATTTGATGTGATCACGGACGGCCCGCAGGACGTTGCTAAGTGAATCGGGAACCGAGCCGCTCTCAGCTTGATGCTGGCGAGCCTTTTCCTGCAGGTGCTCCTTGAATTCGGAGACGAGTGTGGTCGGATCAATCCCGAACGCGGTCAGGTATTCCTCCGCGCACTCCTCATCTTCAAAATCTTCGTCGGGGCCTATGAGCGCTTCTACCAGCTTCTCTTCTTCAGCCGGTTCTGGCTGATGGTTGCTGTCCTTCTCTTTCATGTGTTGAGGCCCACTTTCTACTCGCCTGAACGCTCCGGTACCAAGATGCCAGCCTCACACGCAGACGGTTCTTTCTGTAAGTCACTTCCTGCGGCGTGATGCCCAGTATCTCGGCGACGTCCTCCCTCTTCCAGCACCCGAAGCAGAGCACCGCTTCAATGAACTCTTTCAGCTCCGGGTCGTCTTCTACCAGAGGGAGTACCTTCCTAGCGATCGCGGCGGCTTCAAGACTATAGAACCCGTCACCTGCCGAGGCGTCCGGCAGCTCTCCCATCACGGGGCCGGGCTGCTCGTCCTCGACGGCCTTGACGGCGTCAATCACGTCCGTCCTGTCGTACTCATGTCTTTTGATTAGGTCGAGGAAGTCGTGCCACATCACCTTCCTGAGGAAATTGAACAGATCCTTCTCGTAGGTCTCCGGTGACTTTGGGCGAAATTTCATCCCCTCTTCGATGAATTTGAGAATGGTGTCGAACGCGAATTCCTTCGGCGAGGTGCCGGTGGCGGGAAGTATGTCGTCGCGCCCCAAGATGCCCTCGGCGAGAAACCACTTGGCGGCGCAGGCGGTTAGCGGCACCAGCAGCTTCAATAAAGGATTCCAGTCAATTCGGGAGTGGTGAGGGTTGGCCATAAATCACGCTGCATGTCGTTGATGGAAAGCCCCCTACTCCTTACCAAGCGATTGAGCGGGACAAAAATTACGGAAAAAGTGGGCGGAGATTTCACCATAATTTTTCGCCGAGCCAATCGCTTAAGTATATGGGGGCAATTTGCTTTTGTTTTGCCCACCTGGGACCGCGGCAGGCTTACTGACCGGTACCCATAATAAATCAAGTTCCCTGTTGAAACCACAGGAAGAAGGAGCCCAATGAAGGACGAAAAAGACACCGCAGTTGTAGAAGCAGCCGACGCGCCGGCGGACGGACGTTGGCAGGAAGACGTGGACGCCGACCTGCCCGAGGAGGTAATTAAAGCCAAGGCGCACGGCAGGCTGCCGGCAAAATTTGAGAAGGTCAAAATCGCTCTGACCGTCCAAGAGCTGCCGGACGGGAAGCCGAAGCAATTCAAGGCCGCTCTCACCGACACCCTACGCGAAGTGTTCGAGCGAGCGGCTCGGGAGCTGGACAAACCGCTGCTGCCGCCGGCCAGTGATACGCCACTCGACACGCTCCACTGCCGCGAGCATCGAGGGGGAGGTTGGAGCGCGCCGCTGACGGGACTCGAGCGCCCGCTCTGGCTCGCGCTGGCGCAGGGCTGCACGCGACACCTTGGTATTGACTACAAGCTCGTGGTCAAAATCAACACCAAGTGGGGCGTCGCGCCTGCGGCTAACGCGACGCCGCGCTCTCTGCTCGAAGCGTTCGGCTTCAGCCCCAGCGAGTTCAGCCTCTACGCGACTGACAGCGCGGAGCCGCTGCCGCCGGACACCCCGCTCTCGCTTCATCGTGGTCAGGTGTTCGAGGCACAGAAGGACGGGCGCTACGGCGCGCCCGTCGGGGCGGAAGCGCCGCCCCGCGGCTCACAGACAATCGAGGATGATGTGAACGCAATGCAGGAGGCGGGTATCGAAGCCCGCCTCTTCGCCGAGCGCGGGCAGCAGTACATCGAGTTACGAAGTCTCATCGTGCCTTCGCCTCCGTGGTCGTCGAGCCGCGTCAACATCGTCGTCGCCATCCCGGTGACTTATCCGATGAGCGGCCTCGACGCTTTTTACGTGGAGTTGCCGTTCAGCCAGATAGGCGGGGGTATGCCTTACCAGCAGTCCACGGTGCAGATCGGCGAAAAGCAGTACGGGCTGCTCTCATGGCACTACGCCACGAACCGCCCATGGAATCCCCTGCGCGATGATCTCTCCAGCCACGTCGAGCACTGCCGCGGCTTCTTCCTGAAGCGGGGAGTGTCCTCATGAACCTACGCATTACCCAACATCATTACCGCGATATGCGGAAGCTCACAGACGCGTCGTTCTTCGACGGCGTCGCATTCCCGCCCGAGACGGGCTGCATACTGCTGCTCGGGCGCAACGACCATCCGGCGAACCCGTCGCTTCTCGTCGCGGGAGTGCTAGCACCTGAAGAGAGTGAACTCGTCGAGCAGGATCATGACGGGCTTGTCTTCTCGAGCAGCTATCTGCGGCGCGCGCTACTCTACGTGCGCAATCATAAGCTGGCGGGGTTTCTGACCGTTCACTCGCACCCGCTCACGGACGAATGCGTCGGCTTCTCTTGGTATGACGATCGCAACGACCCGGAACTAATGGTGAACCTGTATGACTTACAGCCCGCAGGCGTCTTCGGAAGCATGGTTCTGGGTAAGAGTTCCGTTGCGGCGCGGGTGTGGCGCGCCGACGGTAGTGGGCATGACATGCTCCACGAACTTGTCATAGTCGGTGAGGGGCTAGAATGGGTGCCGCTTAACGGCCAGCCGGCGGCGGAGCCTCCCGCCCCGGCCGAAATCTTCGACCGCAGCCTGGCCGTAACCGGAACCGGCGCGCTCGCGCGGCTTTCGAAGCTGCGCGTGGGTGTGATCGGCGGCAGCGGTACGGGATCGCTTGTCGTTGAACTTCTCGTGCGTGCCGGCGCGAACGAGGTTGTCGTTTTCGAGTTCGACAAGATTAAAGACCATAACCTGAACCGGATCCTCCACTCGCGACGCCGCGACGCGGAGTCTCAAGCCGACAAGGCTACCCGATTGGTCGAGGCCGCAGTCGAGGTCGGTCTTCCAACGGTCGTCACTGCGGTGCTGGGCGGCGACATACGCGACCCGGAGACGGCGCTCGAGTTGCGCGGCTGCGACATCATCATCGGCTGCGTCGACCGGGACTGGCCACGGCTGATCATTTCTGAGGTCTCGCAGCAGTACCTTATTCCGTACATTGACCTCGGTACAGAGATTGGCGTCGGTGAGAATGGCATACAGAGCCTGGATTCACGCGTCTCCTATGTGACCCCGGGGCGCGCCTGTCTTCTCTGCTCCGGCATAATCTCCATTGAGCGCGTGCGGCTCGAGGGCCTAAGCGACGAAGAGCTCGACCGCGTAATTGGCATGGGCTACTCGGAAGACATCCGCCTCGTCGCGCCCGCCGTCATGGATCTGAACATGCGCGCCGCCTCCTACGGGATGTTGGTCTTACGCCACCTACTGCAGCCGTTTCTAGACACCCCGCTACCAACGCACATTAAGGAGTCGCTGACGAACTACGCGGTAAAAGCCATACGCTGCGCGCCCGAGCCGGATTGCCCGATATGCGGGGCACCAGGTAGAGTCGGCGCGGGTGATGCACAGAGGCTCACCACCCGGCGCCGGGTCTGACTTATTCCGACCAATCACTTTGGTATATATATTTATTACGCTTAATGTTTTTAGACATCGGGAGTGATTTTCTGTGTCAGGGGATTCAGTAGATAAGGTCGTTGACTCTTTCGCAGAGTTCCTTCTCACGAATGTCGGCGAGGGGCACTGCAAGAAGTTCGTCCAGCGCCTCAGGAATCCCGAGGCAGCTAAAGCCGAGGCCGTGATGTTCACGTGGGCCCATGCTTCGGGCCTGAGACCTGAGGTCTCGGAGACGCTGAGCGGTGGCGGGTTGGACTTCATCTGCCGACCTGATACGGGTTTGGCATTCGAGTTAGAGGTGACCGTGATGGGGACGGAGGCCTCCGCCTCCAAGTCACACCTACCGGCAGATCCCTTCCACCCGGGCGGTTGGTATAAGTTCATAACCGGCACGCTACGCGGGCGTGTTAAGGACAAGCGCAGGCAGTTGGCAGCGAGCACTAGCGAGCTGCCCCTCGTGATCGCGATAGCCTGCCTGCACCCAGCCGATTTGATACTCAATCGTGTCGCTGCGGTCTCTCTTCTGATTTCTGATCCCTTCATCTCGTACCCCATCTATGAGGACGGAATGGGCGAGGGCGTGGAGGCCACCGACCTCAGGTCTTCAGCTTTCCTGGCACCCGACTGGAATGATCCAAACCTGATAGTGCCGATCAACCGTGAGGTGTCAGCCATCTTGCTTGCCCCTATAGGGCATGATCAGGTGCGCCCGGTCGGCATCATCCACCCGAACCCTATCCGGCCATTCGATATCTTCAACCTTCCACTCGTGCCGCTGCTGCAGCTAGACTCGTGGCCTATAGAAGGGGGAGGATCGAGACGCGATGGACATGGGAGTCCACCAGCCCTACCCTTTCCTGCGCCGGCTCAGGTAAACGGCTGTCTAGTCTAAGCAGGGTAGGTGTTCGGTCGTCCGGCGAAGACGTTAACAGAGAGTACTAGGGGGAGCCGCTTTGGAATTTTCGCGTCCTCTCTGTCTCACAAATAATGATCAAAAATGGACGAGGATAGACATGCCGAATAACGAAATTGAGATCAGAGACCACGGCAGCTATCTCACAGGCCGGGTCACCTTCCACGAGAACCCAGCACGGCTTCACGCCTATCGCACAGCGGGCGGTTTTAGCCTATCGCTCCCGATGAGACTCTCGCTCCGGGTGGGCAGCAAAGGAGACCCGCTGCCGATGCTCAGTAACTTCCGCGGCGAGATCTTGGCTGGTAATGACTCCGGTCCGACGATTGAGGTCGGGAGGGCTCATTGGGACGACTGGTACAACAGCGGATGGTCACACGATGGTTCCGGCGGGATGGCTGAAACGGATGTAAGTATGACATGGCTCGGTTCCTTCACCGAGCTTGCCTATTACGAGAAGTTTAGGGACGGCCGTATACCTAAATTCAACATCCGGGTCAGAGGTGAGTTGTGTTACCTCGTGGAGGAACCAAATACAGGCCACTTAGTTCGTACTAAGCCTCAAAGCGTCTACTCCAACTATGGGAGCGTGACGGTGTCATACCCGAAAGAAGTGTGGGTGGAGATGCTCAGTAGCATCGGTGCCGCCGAGAACGTGCTGGTGGAGATACCACTACCGGGAAGGCCTTCACCCGATTGGGACGGCGTATGGAATGCCCTCGTTGACGCGAGAAGGGCATTTGAACAGGGCGGCTCTACTGGGTGGAAGGGCTGTGTGACGTCAGTCCGGCTGGCGCTGGAAAAGTGGCGCGACATCGAGAAGGAACAGATGGGCGCGGGCTGGAAGGCTCCGACCGTGCCAGAACGCGAAGCAAGGAGTAAGCGAGAGAGGCTCGATAACGTCCGTTGGCACTTACTTCAGGTCGCCCACCTAGGCGCTCACACCGGTGCTGACGAGTGGACGCGTGACGACGCCCTGCTGATGCTCTCAACATTCTCCGCGCTCCTTGCCGAACGGAAGCCATAACGAGCCAGCCTCAAAAGAACACTGCTCCTAAGGATCCTCGGATCACCCAAGGTGTCGAGTTAACTCATCTCTATCTGCCACACCTCTACTTTAAGACCGCTCAATGTTCAGAATCGTCAAGGCCGAAAGAGTCGAAGCGCTTGGGGCTTCAGAGTTGTCACTGACGAGTTTGAAGACCTCGCCACAGGTATCATCGACCCGACGAAGGTCGTGCGGACGGCGCTGCAAAACGCCACGTCCATCGCGGAGCTTCTGTAGCACCCTAATTGTTAAGCGACAAAAACCCTAAGGCAGGATTATCATCTACGGCTCCACACTTGTTGTGGCAAGACAATTGCACTTCTCAAGTGCGCTATAGTTGAGATGTCCGGAAGCGCGACAAGCACAACAGGGCACGGGCGCTGGGCATCTAAACAGAGCCGAACATTTTGTCTCGGCAACAGCCTCACCTCACACAGATCAAGGGGACTACAATTTGGGAGCTAATATTCTGACTTCCCTCGGAAGAGGGCAAGTCCGTAGGGAGAAGTGTTTGTAAAAACGTGTGGTCGGCTATGAAAAAACATAGCAAAGGTGAGGAGGACGACCCCTTCCACGAGACGATGCGCACCTCGCGCTTGATCGGAGCATCCGTAAAGGTGCTGATTGAAAAGCGTCTTGAGAATGCACGCTATCAGAACGTCAACAGGGGGAACACATTCTCGATGGCGGTGAGGCTAAGCTGTTGAAAAGAAGGGCAGACATCGCAAAAACTTTGGTCGGTTAGCACGGTGCCTACCCTTGCTTTTCAACCCCGACGTGACGAACGTAAGGGTCGTGTCTTCGACCCTTTTGTAGGGTCTAGCGTGTTTCTAATATACGCACGCTGGCCCAAGATAACAACGCAGTGGTGAGGATTATGAAAGAAAGCCAGCGCGCGCCACAGGCGCAGTCAAACATGACACTATCCGGTGTTGCTTCTTTATATCCGTCGGACCCGAGCGGAACTCCTACGGAAGATGAAGTGTGGAAAAATTGGCGGCTGCAGAGAGATAAGATCCTCTTCTTCTTCGCACTTGCCGCGCTCGTCGTGCTGGGTGCCGCTGGCGTCGCTATTTTGAGGGGGGAGTATCCCCTGGAACTGAAAACGGGCGTAGGAGTATTCCTGGCGGGAGTGGGCGCGTCGTTTCTTAGACACCTTATCGGAGAGTGGCCTCCGTGGGCCATGCTGGCAGGTGAGTTGATCAAGGCTTGGTCTTTACGCTTTCGCTCAGGCCCGCCTAGTTGAGGCATCCGTTAGTGCTCATTACCCTTGGGGAGTTCTCAAATAAAGCCGCAAAACACGTGTGCGCGCGTACAAACGCGCATGCAGCAGGAAGGATAGTACAAGAACAAGTTCGAACTTCCGTCGCCTCCCGGGCGCGAGAAGAGACTTCAGGAGATCATAGAGTTCCTCAAAGAGCCGCAGAAGTTCCAGAAGCTCGGCGGTCGTATCCCGAAAGGCGTTCTTCTCGTCGGCCCTCCGGGCACGGGCAAGACCTTGATGGCGCGCGCGGTCGCGGGCGAGGCCAACGTGCCTTTCTTCTCCATCTCAGGCTCGGACTTCGTAGAGATGTTCGTCGGCGTCGGCGCTTCGCGCGTGCGTGACCTCTTTGAGCAGGGCAAGAAGAACGCGCCGTGCATCATCTTCATTGATGAGATTGATGCTGTCGGTCGTCATCGCGGCGCTGGCCTCGGCGGCGGGCACGACGAACGCGAACAGACTTTGAATCAACTGCTCGTCGAGATGGACGGCTTCGAGTCGAACGACGGCGTCATCATCATGGCCTCTACAAATCGACCCGACATGTGCGGGTGCGAATGCATCCTCAAAGTTCACATGCGCAAGATTCCGCAAGGTGCTCATGGGCGCCAAGCACAAGTGAATGGTCATCACTAACGAGGAGAAGCGCGTCACGGCCTACCACGAGGCCAGTCACTCGCTCGTTGGAGTGAAAGTTCCGAACGCAGACCCCGTGCACAAGGTGACGATCATTCCGCGCGGCATGGCTCTTGGCGTCACGCAGCAGTTGCCCGAAGGCGACCGCCATAACTACACGCAGGAGTATCTGCTCTGCTCGGACAGACCGCAATCCTGATGGGCGCACGTCCGTCATAGGTATCATCAATCTCATGCCCGACAGCTTCAAACTTCTCTTCCCTGAAAGGTGGAGGCGGAAAAGCTCACCACTCTAATCACTTTCGAGTGCCCGATACCTGGGCTATTTATTAACCGCCATCACTCGGGCGCACAACACGACAAATTCCTCCAGCGATAGGTCGCCCTTCGCGTCGTTCGTTCGCCAGCCACAGATCTTAAAGTCGGCGGGCCCGGTCCCGTCTCCAAGGTGATCGACGGTAGGAAGTAGTGCGAACCGCGCCTTGTAATCCCTGCGGCCCTGCTTCGATTCTTGGTTGTCGTACTTGCTGATCAGCCCCCAATCCAGTTCCTCGCCCGTGTAGGCATCCCTTCCCTTGGAGGCGCATACCGCGTGATGAATCGCACGCTTGTACTCGGAAACCGAGCCGGACTCATTCCCTCTCTTCCGGTCGCGCTTGATGTGGGCTGCCGCCTTCCGCTGCAGCCAGCGGATGTATGCCTCGCGGGTTACGACGCCGTCCAGGAACGGTGGAAGGTCGAAGAGTCTCATCACCTGTGGCGACTATTATGGTGAGTTCTGCAGCGTTTTCGGCGGCGCAGGCAGAGGCATCCAGTGAGTAATAGTGCTCGAGGAGATGCCGATGGCCCTATCCTCGCGAGACAGGCTCCAGCCGTCCTCTTGATACCACTCGGCTATAGTGACGTGCTCACCGTCGGTGACGAGTACGAGAGCGTCATGCTCTGGCAATTCATCTTTAACACTTACCCAATCCATCGGCGACTATTATATCCGCGAGTTGTGCAATGCGACATTCATTTGACTAATCAAACATCCGCGTCTGATAAGAGCAATAAAAAGCAGTCACTTCGAGGTAAAAATAAATAAAAGTAATATAGTATAAATAGTATGAACTTTATCAGACGCATGTAGGCTAACCCTGTTGTAAACACTCACTCTTGGGGATTTGACCAGAAGGTATTTTAGGGGCGGCTTATTTCCAACACTTCAGAGGGGGAATAATCATATATTGACTAGCCGACTCGGAAATTATCTTATGGTTGTTATTCCAACACAATTAGGCTCACCCGTCACAGCTTCAACGCGAGGCTGCCCGCCTCAAAGACCTCCACAGCTTAAACAATTCAAGTGAACGAATTGTTCATAACCTCTGCCACACATTTGCCCGGCGAGAGAATTCTCCTCCGCCAGCGGGATCTTCAGTCCTTAAAATAGGACTCGTTCATCTTTTCATTGGGCTTGAAGTCGTGCCAGGAAACGCTCACGTTCGGGCGGGCACTGATCGCGTTTTTAAGTTCATTGACCACTTGGCAAGTCTCCGGCAGCAGATAAAACTTTTGGGCACTTATCCATTTCATCACCCGGAGATATTCCCTGGTATTCACCGTCTCCGACTCTTTAACGGCGCGGAGTCGTTCGACGTAAGCTTCGAGTTCGGAGCGACGAATTTTCTGCTCCAACTTCGGCACCAAATCAATCGTCCCGTCCTCCGACACGACGAGGGCCAGACATTGGTGGCCGCCGGTGTTTGTGCCGACATACCTGATCGCCGAGTTGTACCGAGCGCCGCGCGCGGGCGTCCCTTCCTCTGACGCCATCCCGTCGAGTATGACCCCCACGGCGTAACACTTGCCGGTGGGGTCTATGAGCACCGCGCCGTCGATGGCCGTTAGAGCGAGCAGATTATCCGCGGTAAGGTCCACGGGATCGATCATGGTGCTCTGTTTTGAAAGGCGGGTCGCCTCGCTCTCCGCGCCGCTCGAGATCACGATCATCGTCCCGTGCTTCTGTTCTGCCGCGGTCTTGGCTATCTCCCATAGCTTCTCGAAATCTACCTGTATCCCGTCCTTGAATATTCTTTCAACGTGATCCCTGAAGACCTCTTGCTCAAGGATCTCACCCGGCAAAGACGGCTGCCCGTATTGAACTTTCATCAGGGCGTTTCCGCCGTGCTCCAATAACCAGCCATGATTCCCGGTGAACTCGACCGTATAAATCTCGCCGTCACGCTCGTCGTAGTCCTCGCGCACGCGCCCGAGGCCGTAGATCTGGTACCCGTTGCAAAGCAAGTCGACTTTTCGGTTAGCCATCTCGATCATCTTCCTGGCCGCCCGAGATTCTTTAACCTCCACGGGTATTAGAAATTTAACCTCCGTTATCAAATGTTCGTGATCGTGCGAGATGATCCGCACCTTGCCTCTAGCCTTCGCACCCTCATAGGTCGACAAGGAGATTGTGGTCAGCGCGTCGAAAGTGTACTCGAGCGGTGCGTTGCAGCCTTCTGCCGCGGCCCTGGCAGTTAATTCCCGCGCCGCCTCGCGCAAAATCTCGTCTTCCTTGTGTCGTTCCCCCCAATCTCCTCCGGGGCTGCGCTCCCTGAGGATCTTCAGGCACGCCAATAAGTACTCGACCGCCGCCGAGTCAATTAACGACTTTGGGAGTCTCACACTAGCACGCCACTTCACCTGTGGCAGCGAGTAATGAGATTCGCAGGCCTCCGCGTTGAGCTGGAGTACACAGCAGACTTTATAGCCGTTAAACTTGACGGGTTGCGAGCAGTAGGGGATGGTCCCGCGCTCGTCGTCCGAGGGTGACAGGATTTGCTCGACAGCCTCTTGGAACGCTTCCAGCCTCCTCCGGTCTACTTCCACCGCGGGGAAACGCCTGCCGAGATACCTCGCTTCTTTTTCCTCGTATAATTCGTCGGCCTTAGCCAAAACATTAGAGAACAAGCTTGCTTCATATCCGCACTCGTCCTCCGGTTCCAGGACGACCGTCGCCTCGGCGTTGCCTTCGGCGGGTATGCCTAAGACGAAGACGCGCGGGGCGAGCTTCTCGTCGAGACGGTCGAAAAGTTTCTCGGCGATGTGTTTGATCAGGCCGTGAAACAACTCCTGCATCGGCCATATTTTGGTTTTCGAATCGCCTTGGTTTGTTTGCCCCTGTTCACCCGCCATATACTCCCCTTCCCCGCCTTGAAGTCCAAACTTATTAAGGCTTGAAGACCCGCCTGCGCCGTTCGGCCTCGTCCTCCTCGCGGCGCTTGACCCCTTCGCTGCGTGACTGCAGGAGCGCCAGCGCGTTCGTGTCGGTCACGCGCAGGATACCGGCGTTGTGGCCGGCGTAATTCTCGACGGTGGCCTCGACCTTGAAGCCCGCGCACTCGAGGTGCATCGCGTAGGCGCCCCACTTCTTCCACGATTTCAGAGGGATCCCGAACGAGGCCGTCATGCTGGTCGCGAACTCCTCCGGGCTACGCCAGTCCGGGTCCCCGGCCGTGTATTGGATCGTGTAGTCCGCCAGACGCCCGTCCACAAAAGAGATGATCATCTTTTCCACGCCGGCCCACTCGGGAAAGCTTTGCCGTTTAATCATGGCAATGCCCCTGCCCGGGCCGACGGCGGGCTTTCCTTCGTCTATTTCCACGAAGAGCACGACTTCCGTGTAGCCGTTCGAGTTCGGCAGCGGCACCCTCATGCCCTCGTAGTGTGCCTCGAGTTCCCCCACCGGCATGCCCAGCCGCAGGCCCCGAACCGCAGGCAGAGAGTCTGCTGCAAGCGAGCATTTTTTATCACCCGCCGGGTGTGAGCCCGCCGCCAGCAAGGAGAGGAAAAACATGATAGTAATTGCCATATTCATGAGCGTGCCTCCAAAGGGCGGGTGATTAGTGAGTCGGACGAAAATGAGCGTAAACTGGCGACTACAGCATGCCCTGTGTGGGCAAGTTGTTGGACGGGTATTTTATCACCAGACTAATTCCGGCTTACAGTCATCCCACGAGGCTACTAAGGAACCTGCCAATGAACTCAAAGAAAAAAGATAACGATAAAAAGAAAGTTAAAAAGTCGGAGAATAAGAAAAATGCCCCTCGTGAGCAGGCTGCTGAGCCTGAATATCCGCATAAGGATCAGATCGAGCAGTTCCGGCCCACTCCGACACGTAGACATGTATCCGTTTCAGTGCCCACCGGCAACTTTATGGTGTCACTCGGCTATGACCCCAAAGAACTTCGTCAATTCTTCAAGAGCCTCTTTTCGGGTTTCCTCCAAAGCATAACGGATAATGGCAGACATACTTTCGTTGGCCCCGCCGGCCGATTAGAGACAGAAGTAGTCGGAGCTCGACTCCCGAAGAAAACCAAGGGTGTCAACAAAAAGGCTTTCGCCTACGCCAAGCTAGCCATGCGGGAGTTTGACCAGAAAGTCGCCGGGGCACTATTTTCATACTCCGATCAACTCATCCTTCAGTGCGTCATCGCGGTGCTGTATAGCATGATTGAGGTGGGTGCTATCGAATTAGAACGGCGTGCATTCCTTAAAGTATGGAGGACTTACCTTTCTTCGTACGAGGCCGAAGCGAAAGCCCAGTGGTCACATTTACGTCCGGGTAAAGAGAAGAAGTGGACCGAGCAACGACTCCTGAAACTCTTTTTGTTTAATGAGCGGCAAAAGAAGATTGCTCGGAGGCTCAAAGAAATCCGCGAAGGCAAAAAGAACTGGAAGAAATCTATCAGAGATAAGTATGGAGACAAGTATGATTTTATATTTGATCAGCTTGCAGTCGAGACAGTTAAAGATTTATCTCTCATGCTGACTGGGGTACATTTCGGATTACTCGACATGGATTCGCAGGCGGGGATCCCCGGCCTTAAGAGGCGGTTGGCGGAGGGTGGCGCACTGATGGAGGAGCGCGAACGTGAGTCCAAAAGGAAGGAAGTGACCGAGGAGGACATACTTCACTCTGGTTTCACGAATGACCTGGAAGAATATGAACGGGAGGAGGGTTCGTAAGGACATTCTCCGCGAATTATTGCGAATGAATCGTGACCGATTGGCCCGAATATGCCCGATTCTGCTTAGAGTCGGGCATATCTGTATGAATTATTCATACTATATCGTTGTAGACTAAAGCCCTATAAATGCCTTACAGTAATATTGCGTATGCGGAGGAAACAGATTCTCAGAAAAGGTTCTTCGCCCAAGGAAATATTTGCTTTCGTGAAAGCCTATGAGAGTTGATGGACTAGCGAATAAAATACTTATTCATAAGTTGTTGATTCGATTGAACGGAGTAGTAAAGGTTCACGAAACCGAACAGTATGCATCGTCGTTAGGTCAGGATCAGGGTGTGCGTTAATTTAATACTTTTATAGAAAATCCATAGTCTTTAATGTTGCTCTAATAAATCATTAGTGATGCCTTGAAAACTGGAAAGAAAATCTTGAGGAACATCTTCATCCTGATTGGTGCGATATGGATGGACTCTATTTATTAACTCTAAGATTATCTTCTACCTATGCCGATTAAAGAGAGTACCGGATGGTTACCAGGTACCCGTTAGTGTGTTCCAGAGGTATTGCACCAGTAACCTTTTCAGGTTCACGTTTGGTGCAAGACCTGGGACGCTTTGAAGAGAGTATAAAGATTGAGATAGCACAACAAAGAGACTAATAAGTACCAGATGTAGTAAATGTACCGTAGATACTAAGCACACATGCAACAAATGATTTCTTAATTCTTGATAATAATAAGCTTTTAACTGAAAGTAAAAAGATGTTGCAGGGTTAAGCGTTTGGGAGTATAAAACGATTTATGTCGATAGACGAGCTGGTCACTGAAACAGAACTAAATGAAGACTCCATGGCGGGGTTAGAAGCTATAACAGTGCTTCCGCCCCTCACGGAGAAACAAGCTCAGTGTTTGAAGTTTATTCTAGACTTTTTCATTCAGCACAGATATTACCCGACCCAGCGTGAGGTAACGGCCGCTATGAAATTGCGAAGCTCGACGGCGGAATCTTATCTCGAACCGTTGCGACGCAAGGGGTATCTCGCGAGGAAAGTCAGGAGGAAAAGGAGGAACATCAGGCTTACCCCGAAGGCGAGGCAGAAACTCGGACTCGAAGGGGTAGAAGAAAAGCGGCACCCGACCGCATAGCATCCGCTAAACTTTCTGCGGTGAAAACAAGAACGGCTCAAGTCGTTGCAGGACTCAAGCCGTTCAGGAGTTGTAGAACCAGAATTGTAGAGTCAGCTTGGTCGGCTATCTCCTCTACAATTCCCAATCTCCGTTTGCAATTCTGCTGTTTTTCTCCGTGCGTGTCAATCCTCGTCTGCCGACCTTAGGAGAAAAACATGAGCACGAATCATAGTCTTGCCACTGAGAAGCATATCTCCCATGGCCCTGCGAAGAACTACGACCGCCAGGCCAGTCCGGAAGGGCACCAGCCGATTGCAGATTCTGATAGCACCTTACGTACGCCACTTCGGCCCGAGGAATCGCTCGTAGCACACAAGCCGGCGGGTAGCGGTCAGCCTCTCTACAACACCCTCAGGGAGTACCACCTGCAGCGGGTCATGGTTGCCGAAGACGGCACTCAACGCTCTGCACGTTATCTCGCCAATCACAACAGCGTCATTAATAGCTGGATGGCCCACGAGTTGAAGCTACGCGGCCTCCCCCAAGAGGATAGTGCGTGTAAGTCTCTCGTCGTCGGCGACGAGTTGGGAGTGGGTTTCACCGACAGCTTGGCCGGTTACCTCACCCAACTAGATGAGGACGGTTACAGCCCGAACACCCTCAACGACAGGAAGTCGATCCTGTGGTCTGTGCATGACAGTGCTGTGGACTTGATCAAGTCCCGTGGTCTGCCTGAGAGCTTCCACGAAGCGCTGAGTGTCCTGATCCGCAATTCGGGCAAATCACTTAATCGGATCGCTGCGGAGGCCAATACCAGAAGTACGATTTTGTCCGGATGGGCGACGGGCGTTCGCCTGCCGGGACACATTTCGCTGCCAACAGTCGAGCGCCTCGAAGACGTATTTCACGTGCCGCGGGGTACGTTGAAGGTTCGCCTCATTCACCTTATTCACCACGATGGGGGATTCAAATCCTGCGCGACTCCGTGGCGCCAACACTTGGGCAAACTCCTTCCTTACGTTTACAAGCTCAATACCTTCACGCCTACATTAGAGGCTGAATTTAAAGACATAGTCCGTTTCTTCACGGACGATGTCTGGCTAGAGGCCCATGGTTTTGACCGTAATTCTGAGTGGCGCGTGGACCCTGACGGTAGAATCCCTACGGCGGATAGGGTTCGTCTGGATATTTCAGGTTTTATGGGCTTTGCGATTCTGCCCCCGAACCCCGAAGTCCCTTGGCAAAATGGTTTGGGGATGTCACCGGACAGACTTTCCCTAGCCCTCATGAGTGACATAAGGCTTCTGTTGAGCTACGTAGACTTCAAGCGCGGAAGGTCTTACTTGAACTCGTTCAACACCACCACCGTCGTTCTCCTCCATACCTGCGCTTCGTGGTTGCGCGAAGGCACCGGTTTCCTACGCCAGCAACCAGAGTACGGCAGCAAGCTGCCCGATCCGGTGGCCCCTGAGCGCTGGGATTCTTGGTGTGAGAGTAATCGTGAGAGAATTTTGAAATTCCTCAAGACCATCAAGAAGTCTAAGAACCATCCCGTCGTCATGACACGGGATCCCTTCGCCGCCGTTCGTCAGTTCATCGAGGATCTCGAACACCCCATCAGCATTCTCTTTGAGATGGTTGACAACATGAAGCGGATGATTCCGTTGCTGCGGAACGGTAATCCCATTAAGTTGGCGCGCCACGTACGCGACACATTCTACGGAGAGTTCATCACCTCATACCCGCTGCGCGTTAAGAACTTCTCTCGGATGAAGTTCTGTCCGTGGGCCCAAACGGACGATTCCGCGCCCGAGTTGGCGCACGAAGACGACATCAACCTCTACCGAAAGTCTGACGGCAGGTTGTGGATCCGGTACGTTTCAGGCGAGATGAAGAATGGTAAGGCGGTCGACATCCCGGTGTCCCAGTCGGTTGTTCCCCTGCTGGAGGAGTACATTTTTGTCCACCGCCCCGTTCTCAACAAGGCGATAAAAGACGCGATTAACTCGCGCCGAGCCAAGTTCGGGATGTCTCCGCTGACGGCCGATGAGGAGCGCGCTATTGAATCGAGCCCTTATGTCTTCAGGCCGAGTACGGAATATATCCGAAGGATGGACGCCGAGCGACTAGCTAGCTACACCGGGACAGAACCGCTGCCGGAGGACTCTTTGTCAGAGCGTATGCTTCGGATGAGCCAGCGGTTTATCCCGAATTGTAAAGGATTCAGCCCCCACGCGGTACGTGCCTTAGTAGCCAGTGAGTACATCAAAAATCATCCGAACGGATGGCCGGCGGCGGCGGCGGCGCTGAATGACACCGAAGCGACCGTGCGCAAGCACTACGCGTGGGTCAGGCCCTGCGACAAGATCAAGCCCTGGCAGGAGTATCACGAGGAGTTGAAGCGCCAGTGCGGCGGCGGGGGGAGTTCTAGCCCAGCGGCGGCCGTGGCGGCGTAAGGGAGGGCTGTCATGAATCGGATAGACTCCGCTCATGCCTCCTCTGCGCCGGCGGACGACATTTCGGCGCTTCGACGAACGGCGGCAGGAAGTCCTCTTCTCGCCGACGTCAACTTCCGGGTTGAGGGGGCCTTACGCCCCCTCAACGCCGATTTTCATAGCACGCTCAGGAGGCGTCTCCGGGAGAACGGGCGGGCACTCGAGTTCCTCTCAGAATTAGGGCTCGACGCAGAGACCGTCGATTATTTCGGCCTTGGCCTTTCGGCCCCATACACGAACCGGAAGGACAACCGGGAGCAGGCGGACGCGTTGGTCTACCCCCTGCGCGATCAGGGCGGGAACTTCGTCGGCAAATACGGCTACTACAACATCCCCGGCGTGACTAAAAACCCGGCTGGTAGTGGTGCCTGGATCGCTGGTGATCCCCGCACCTACTACGCCGGCGCCGAGAATGGCAAAAAGAGCCTCTTCGTCTGCGGAGAACCAAAAGACATCTGGCGGAACTGGCAGGCGCTTCAGCACACGCCGCTCGCGGACGAGCTTCTTCTGCTCTCCTCGACGAACGTCGGTGCCTTCCCTGCGTCTTGGAAGAGCCCTGAATTCTGGATGAAGTGGGAGGTCGTCTACTTCGGTCAGAGCGAAACGGCCGAGCAGGTGGTGGTCAAGCTGGCCGAACTCATCGGACGCGAAGCCAGACGTGTCCTGATCCCGGAATGGTTCGGAAAAGACTGGTTTGATTTCTGGCGACATGGCGGAGGCCCTGACGAATTTGCCAAGCTTCTCGATGAGTCACCCGTCGCATCGATCAAAGTGCAGCCGGACGAAGGCCAATCTCTCGGCTACGGGCGCTTCCCTTACCAGCCGCTCAACATCAACGGCGCCTACCACAATGGCTTTCTCTACTACACCGCCCAGGTGTTGCGCCGCGAGGTGGACATGCAGCGTAATGAGAAGGGCGAGGATGTCGTGGCCGACGTGGAGCGGCTTGAGACCATCGTCATCCGTAGCGACCGCACCGTTCATACGGCCAGATGGGTGCCGGCACCGAGGGGCACGCGAGAGAGGGACCGCGTGCTGCGCCTTTCCGACGGGACGCTTATCGACCGGGAGCCGCAGCCCAACAAGTACGGCACGTGGTCGTGGCCTGCGATCGGAGCTTACTTGGAAGGGGCATGTAAGACGCGTCCCTTGGCCGAGATACTCAGCGACGTCATGTCGCACCTGAAATCCAGTGTCTGGCTGCCGCTTGAGGAAGACTACGCGATCCTCACCCTCGTTGTCCCCGTCACTTACGTGCAGCGCGTCTTCGACTCGGTGCCCTTGATCTTCTTGAACGGCCCCGCCGGCTCCGGCAAGAGTGAGACGGGCCGCGCGATGGCCCGCGTCTGCGCCAACGCCTACGTCTGCGGCCAGTCCTCCGCGGCCTCGGTCGCTCGCTTCATCGACGAGTCGAGGGGATTCGTCGTCCTCGACGACCTCGAGGTGATCGGCGAGAAGAGTGGCGAGTTCGGCGAGTTGGCCCAATCGTTGAAACTCAGTTACAACAAGACGACCGCCGTGAAGCTCTGGACGGACGTGAGGACGATGCGCACGCAGCTCCTCGACTTCTACGGCGTCAAGATGATCAACAACACGCGTGGCGCGGACGCCATCCTCGGCAGCCGCATGCTCCGGATTCAGACGCGCAGGATACCCGAGGGGCTGAAGGCAGAATTCGCGGAGCTCGCCTCCACGCCGGACAGCGAGCTGGTAGCTCTGCGGGACGAACTGCACACTTGGGCCTTCGAGAACGTCGCCGTGATCGAGGAGGAGTACATAGCTGCGAGCGCCAAAGGGACCGACCGCGCCGAGGAGATCACAGCACCGCTCAGAGCCATGGCTTCCCTCACCCGCGACGCGGAACTGAAATCACAACTCGAAAGGGCTCTGGCCCGGCAGCAACAGCGGCAGATCGATTTGAGTAACCCGACAGAGGTGATGAAGGAGTCACTGAAGCGGCTGGTCGTCCAAGGCTATGACACGATCAGCATCACGCATCTCGTGCTTGAGATGCGCGACCTGATCGCGCAGGACTACGGTAAGGCAATCACCGCCGACGTGGTCGAGTGGGCCTGCCCTGAGGTGGTTGGCAGAGCGCTCCGGCGAGAGGGCCTGATTGATTTCACGCCGGGGCGCACCAGGAGGATGCGCGTGTGGGGCGCGAACCTGAGATTCTATCCGGTCAGCCAGTCTTTCATCGACGAGGTTAAGACTGCTTACGCGAAAGACAGCGTAGAGATCAGAGTCGGGTCGAAGGAGCCGAGAGAGTTTTGCCGGGAGTGCGAGACGTGTCTATATCGCACGCTCGACTGCGAGATCATGTCACTGAGAAAGGGCAGAAGGTGAGAGCGTTTTGGTTAATGGTAAATCAGCATTTCCTCTCTTTAATCCCGCGTACACTTTGGGGAGACGGGGTGGCACTTTGGGGAGACGAGCCTGGAACTATGGGGAGACGAGGGTGGCACTTTGGGGAGACGAGGGTGGCACTTTGGGGAGACGCAAGCTCAAAAAATTTCCCCATAAGTGCTGAAAAGTTGTATGTTTGGCGCGCGATCGCTTTCGCGTAGAGTTCTTATTAAAGTTCTTAACTACGCAACAACAGCCCCCCTGCTGTTGCTATAAAGAAACTTTTGATGCAACACACTCCGGAAACCGAAACCTTACTACCGCTGAACACAATCAGGGTGGAGACAGTTCTCTCTCGTTTCCCCGTCCACCGGCTCGCCAAAAAAGGCACCATCAAGATCGAGATCAACGAGCACGATGGGGGCAGCGAGATCAAGACCAAGTGGGAAGTCTCATACAACACGAAGTACGGCCAGCCGGGTGCCCTGGCTTACAAGGTAGATACTCTCCTCGTCAACCGCAGGATCGACGACGCGCCGAGGCCCGTACCTGAGATCGTCAAGCTGGGCAGCCTGAAGGAACTCGGCGACGAGCTGGGTCTCGTCGACAGCGGCAAGAACCGCAGTGACATCCGCCGGGCGCTCCACCAGAACGCCAGCGCCTACATCACGGCGAAGAGGACTTATAAAGGGGTGGACGGGACGGAGCGCACGCTGGAGATCTCCGACACGCGATACGGCGTCATCTTCACCGGC
>Ga0190275_10000631_pt1 | contig 29241 bp, 30 predicted proteins | sample Popmic550T_FD_133745 | JGI IMG/M metagenome (GOLD analysis project Ga0190275, IMG submission 133745) | Populus adjacent soil microbial communities from riparian zone of Yellowstone River, Montana, USA - 550 T | ecosystem: Environmental > Terrestrial > Soil > Riparian zone > Trees stand | place...
CTCGACCTCGACCTGGCCGACATCGCCGTCGACCCCGAGACGGGGATCGATGTCGAAGCGCTCACCGAGCGCATACGCGGCGCCTCGGCGGTCCGCGGCTCGATCCTCAACACGCCGGAGGGCGTCCGCGCCGTCGTGCGAGCAGGCGTCCCGACGATCGTCAGGCGGGCTGACCAGCACGCCGTAACTATGCTCCTGCGCCTCGTGCAGGCACGCGAGAGCTAGACCCCAGTCAGCGTCCATCACCAGGAGGAGAGATGACGGACACCACGGCAACAGACCCCCGGTCGGGGCCGTTCTCGGACAAGTGGGGCCGCGCAGCGGCGACGCCCACGGTCGAGGCGTTCCACCTTGCGATCCGCAAGCTCGTCGCCGAGCGATTCGCGGCGAGCGGGAAGCCGTGGGAGGAGGTCGTCCACGACCGGGAGTTCGAGTTCACGCGCGAGGACTTCGAGAAGGTCGAGGCCGACCTGCTGGCGACCGGCTACCGGTTCGACATCTCGGCCGTGGTCTCGCAGCACGAGGCGCCCGAGAAGTACAAGCCGCTCGGGCGGATCGAGCAGGTCGGCGGCGACGAAACGGACGAGGAAGGCCGGCCGGTGGTCGGCCATGGCGACAACGTCTTCCGCGCCGCGGCGGACGTCACCGGCATCGCGCATTTCGTCTCGGACGTCGAGACCGTCATGGCGATGCTGACCGAGGGCGTCCCCGCCGACACGATCGCCGTCATCGATGACTCCGGCGGCACGCTGACCGCGCCGATTCTCGGCGACTTCAAGGGCGTGGTCTGCATGGGCGGCACCATTCGGTCGCATCTCGGCATCCTGACGCGCGAGTACGGCGTCCCGTGCCTCATGGCCGCCAAGCTCGAAGGGCTCAACGAGGGCGACAACGTCATCGTCGAATATTCCAAGCCTGCGGCGGACGCCTACGCAGACGAAGCGACGGCGGCGGCGCAGCGCCCCCGCATCATCAAGGTCTCCTGAGGTCCATATGCCTTCCAAGCACACCTATCCGCAACTGGCCGACCTCAACGACTACGCCCGCATGGCGAGCGACAGCTTCTACTGGCAGTGCACCACGCGCACCGTCCAGGAGTCCAAGCTGTTCCCGGTGAACCCGTACATCGCGCTCTCGTATCTCAACGCCTGGTACCGGTGGCCCGAGCTGCTGCGCAAGATCGACGCGGCGATGCCGGCCGAGGACCTGGGTGACCGCGCGCGCAACGACGGCAGCTACGCGAACGTCATCACGCTCGGGCTGATTCCCCAGTTCTATCTCGGCGGCCGCCAGATCCTCCTCGACATGGGGATGCTCAAGCCGACGGACGCGATCGACGATGTCCTCTTCGTCCTCGATTTCGGAAAGCGCATCAATCGCGCCTATCACCGCTCGCACGGACATACCCTGCCGAGCGCAGCCGGTCATCGTGCGCAGGTGTTGACGGAGCGCTACACGCAGGCCTTCGAGGCGGATGCGATCGGAGTGGCGCCCGGCGACCGCCTGCACGTCGCCTTCGGTCAGTTCATGGCAACGGCCTCGGCCTACGGGTTCCTCAGCCACTGCGAGTGCCGTCTGAGCTTTGACAACCACGGGCCGTACCGAACGCGAGGCGGGGGCGAGATGCTCGTCCGCGAGCTCGTCGACCTGGGCGAGTGCGACTACCCGTGGATGGATGGGGTCGCGTCTGCGATCGAGTTCAACAACCTCGTGATCCCGGTGATCATGAAGGACACCCACTTCCACATCGTGGATGACTGGGGGAGCTTCGAGGCCACGCCGAGCTACGACGCGGCGAACATCACAGCGGTCGGCGTCTACACCTCGGACTACCTCACCGACGGCTTCCAGCCGGTGCATATGGACTCGGCCTCCGAGCTGGCCGACTGGCTGGACGATCAGCGCGCGGCGATGACCGAAGCGACCACGGGCATGTGGAAGATGATGGCCGGCTGGAGCCGCGACCAGATGATCGACGCGGGCCTCCTCGTGTACTACGGGGTCATCAAGGACCTCGCCCACTACGCCGGCGTCTACGAGCAGGACGACTGGTTCACGGTCGACGAGCGGGTCCAGCGCTTCAAGCCGCTCTTCAATGACGAGTACGGCAACTCGCTGATCGCCGAGACCGTCGGGCTGATCTCGATGACCTCGCAGAACTGGAGCGAGTACCACATGGCGAGGTATTCCGACGCTACCGGCGAGATGTGGACGCCGGTGCCCTACTCGGTGCTCACCGACGACGAGTGGACCTCGACCGTCGGTCCGATGCGTCCGGGCACGACCTCGCTGCCCCCGAAGACCGCGGGCTATACGACCACGCGCGGCAAGCTCGACCAGGACGAGGCCAACCGCCTCGCCAAGGAGTTCCGACCGAGCTGGTGGAACCTCCGTCACTACGACGACGACAACTGGATCAAGCACCACGCCGACGATCCGCGCGCGCACGAGCTCTACCGCAGCGCGCAGCAGTCGTCGATCACGCTGCGCGACCGCGGCGCCGGACTGCGCCAGGAGGACCTGGAGGCCCGCCCGACGATCGCGGGCTAGCTCTGCGGAGAGTCGCCCCTTGGCCCGCCGACCCCGCCGGCGGGCTGCTCAGTCGGCCGTGAGGATGTGCACGGACATCGCCGCGGAGTCCTCGTCGAGCCAGCCGCCGCCGTTCTGGGCGAGCGCGACGCGCGCGCCGTCGACCTGGCGGTCGCCGGCCTCTTCACGCAGTTGCCACGTCGCCTCGCAGATCTGCGCGATGCCGGTGGCGCCGATCGGGTGACCCTTGCTGAGCAGGCCGCCGCTCGTGTTGACGGGCAGTCGGCCGTCGAGCGCCGTGGCGCCGGACGCGATCAGCTCTGGGCCCCCGCCCGGCGGCGCGAGGCCGAGCTGCTCGTAGACGATGAGCTCGGCCGGTGCACTGGCGTCGTGGACCTCGGCGCAGTCGAGGTCCTCAGGGCCGAGGCCGGCCTGTTCGTACGCTGCGCGAGCCGCGCGGCCGCCTGAGCCTGCACTCGGGTCGGACTTGTCGTGGCGGTTGCCCGACACGACGATCGACGCGCGGATGCGCGGTCCGCCGAGGCCCTGGCGGGACGCCTCCCGCTCGGACATGAGCACCACCGCCGCGGCGCCGTCGGAGATGGGCGAGCACATCAGCAGCGTCAGCGGGTCGATGATCGTGCGGCTGTTGAGTACGTCGGCCACGCTCAGCTCGGCGCCGTACTGCGCGCGCGCGTTGCGCGCGCCGTTGTGCTGGTTCTTGACCACGACCTGCGCGAAATGCTCCTTGGTCGCTCCTGAGAGTTCCATGTACGAGCGCGCCAAGCCCGCGTAGATATCCATGAAGAAGGAACGCTTGGCGCTGTCGGCGCCCGCTCCGAGCGTCTCAGCCATCTCGGCCTGCGCCTCGATGTCGACCGCCGTGCCGATCGCCGCCATGCCGACCGACTTGTCTTCGTGGGTGAGCTTCTCGGCTCCGAGGCACAGGACCACGTCGTGCATCCCGGCGGCGACGGCCTGCCAGCCCAGATGCAGCGCGCTCGACGATGAGGCGCATGCGTTCTCGATGTTGAAGATCGGGATTCCCTCGATCCCGAGTGGGCGGAGCATGACCTGCCCGCGGATCATCTCCTGGCCCGTGACGAGTCCCGCGGCGCCGTTGCCGACATAGGCGGCGTCGAGCACGGCGGCATCGAGGCCTGCATGATCGAGCGCGGCCGTGACGGCCTCGCCGGCGAGCGCGCGCAGCGAGCGCGGGCTCTTCTCGAACTTGGTCATTCCGGCCCCGACGATGACTACGGTGTCCACCCTCGCCACCTTAGCCCGATCACCTGAGCGTCCGGAAGAATGCGCGCATGTCTTCGACGAGGAGCTGTGGCTGCTCGAGCGCGGCAAAATGGCCGCCGCGCGGCATGTTCGTCCAGCGGGTCACGTTATACAGGCGCTCCACCCATGTGCGCGGCGTGCTCCACGGCTCCCTCGGGAACGCCGCCACCGCGGTCGGCACGTCGATCCGGGCCTGTGGGGCGGGCGCGCGCCGCGCCTCGGCGTAGATGCGGGCGGCGCTCGCCGCGCTGTTCGGCGCCCAGTAGAACATCACGTTAGTCAGCAGGGTGTCCTTGGAGAAGACACGCTCCAGGTCGCCGCCGCAGTCGCTCCAGGTCCGGAACTTCTCCACGATCCACGCAGCCAGGCCGGCCGGCGAGTCCGACTGCGCGAGCGTGAGCGCATCGGGCTTCGTGCCCTGCACCAGGCTGTATCCGGTCTCCCGCCGTCGCCAAGCGCGGAAGCGCTCCAGCGCTGCCGCATCGTCCTTCGTGAGATCGTCCGGAGGCGACGCCACGGCGAAGTTGACATGGATCCCCGCGACGTGCTCGGCGTGGGCGGACCCGAGCTGCGCGGCGAGCGCGCCGCCCCAATCTCCGCCCTGCACGCCGTACCGGCGGTAGCCGAGCTCGTCCGTCATGAGCGTGTCGAGCGCGGCGGCGATGCGCTCGAGGTTCCATCCCGGCGTACGCGGCCGGCCCCCGAACCCGAAGCCGGGCAGCGCCGGCACGATCACGTCGAACGCGTCGGCGCCCCCGCCGGCGGGATCGGTCAGCGGGTGGAGGAGCTCGAAGAACTCGTAGATCGATCCCGGCCAACCGTGCAGGAGCATCAGCGGGAACGGCCGCGCGGCCTCGCTGCGCACGTGCCAGAAGTGCAGGTCGACGCCGTCGACCTCGCACACGAACTGGTCGTATCCGTTCAGCGCCGCCTCGTGCGCCCGCCAGTCGTAGTCCGTCTCCCAGTACTGGCAGAGCTCACGGATGTAGGCGATGTCGGCGCCGTAGTCCCACCCCACCCCCTCCAGCGGATCGGGCCAGCGCGTCGCGGCGATTCGCCCGCGCATGTCCTCCAGGACGGCGTCCGGCACGGCTATGCGGTATTCACGCGGTGCCATCCCGCCGCGCGCTACGCGTGAGCCTCGATTTCCATGCCTGGATGGTGCTCCGCGCCCGCGCGGGCCGCACCGCCCGACACGGCACCCTTTGTGGACATCACGAGACGGCGATGCCTGTGCGCATGCCCGAAGGACGCCGAGATGCGATCGTCCCGGCCGTGTCCTGGATGCGGAGGGCGATGTGAGCCGCGCGAACGTCGCCTGCCTGCTCGACGGACCGTCACGATGGTCGGCCGACCGGGCGGCCGTGCTGCTCGGCGACGAGCCCGTCCGAACCTGGGCGCAACTGGGCGATGCGGTCGCCCGCCGCGCCGGCGCTCTCCACTCGCGGCTCGGCGTGGCACCCGGCGACTCGGTGGCGTTGTTCGCTGCGAACTGCCCGGAGTACCTCGAGATCCTCTTCTCCATCTGGCACGCCGGGGCCGTCGCCGTCCCGATCAGCAGCCGACTGCACGCGCGCGAGGCTGCCGGGCTCCTGCAGGCGAGCGACGCGAAGGCGTGCTTCGCGACTCGCGACGTCGCCGAGGGCCTCGCCGGCTGCCTCGAGGGGGGCGGGCCGCTCGTCGTGGTCGGCGAGCCGGACGACGACGTTCTGCTGGAAGCGCCACCCGTTGCGCCCGTCGCGCGCGACCCCGGTGACGACGCGTGGATCTTCTTCACGTCCGGGACGACGGGTCGCGCGAAGGGGGCGCGCATCACGCACGCCAATCTGCTCGCCATGACCGCGGCCTACTACGCCGATGTCGGCGAGCTGTCGCCGCGCGACTCGATCATCCACATCGCCGCCCTGAGTCATGCGTCGGGCCTGTTCGCGCTGCCATTCCTCGCCCGGGCCGCCGCGCAGGTGATCCCGCAGGCGGGCCACTTCGACGCAGCGGAGCTCCCGGCGCTGGTCGGCCTCCGCGAGCGCTCGACGTTCTTCGTGCCGCCGACGCTCCTGCGGCGGCTCAGCCGCGCCCGGCAGCCGGCCGACATGCCGGTCGACCGTCTCGGCACGGTGCTCGTGGGCGCGGCGCCGGTTCGCCCTGGCGACCTGCGCGCCGCAGTCGAAGCGCTGGGCCCGCGGGTGTGGAACGGGTACGGCCAGGGCGAGACGCCGCTGACCATCACCGCGATGAGCAGCGAAGCGATTGCCGCGGCTGTCCGGGAGGGCGACGACGAGCGCCTCGGGTCGGTCGGCGTCGCCCGTTTCGGAACGCGTGTACGCGTGGTCGACGAGCACGATCGGGCGCTCCCGGCCGGCGAGGTTGGCGAGGTTGTCGTCGACGGCCCGACCGTCATGGCCGGCTACCTCGACCTTCCGGACGCGACGAACGAGGCCCTGCGCGCCGGCTGGCTGCATACCGGCGACCTGGGCCGCTTCGGGCCCGCCGGCCACCTCACGCTCGTCGACCGTGCGAAGGACGTTGTGATCACCGGCGGCTACAACGTCTACCCGAGGGAGGTGGAGGACATACTGCTCGACGAGCCGTCGGTCGCCGAGGCGGCTGTCGTGGGTGTTCCCGACCCCGAGTGGGGCGAGCGCGTCGTCGGCTTCGTCGTCGCCGGGCCCCGTGCCAGGATCGACCCCAGCGTGCTCGATCGACGCTGCCTCGAAGCGATCGCGCGTCACAAGCGGCCGAAGGAGTACATCGTCGTGGACGCGCTGCCGCGCAACGCGGCCGGCAAGGTCCTCAAGCAGATGCTGCGCGAGCAGTATGGCCGCACCGCTGCCCGGGAGGCGTCCGATGCCACACGTTGAGCTGGTCGACGAAACGATCCGCGACGGGCAGCAGAGCCTATGGGGGATGCGCATGCAGGCCGGTATGGCGCTGCCGGTGGCCGACGTGCTCGACCGGACCGGCTTCCGCGTGATCGACGCCGCCGGCAGCTCATTCATGGAGGTACTCGTCAAGTACTGCCGCGAGGACCCGTGGATGGGCCTGGACCTGCTTCGTGCGGCGATCCGGCAGACGCCGATGCGTGGTGGCATGCGCGGCAACGCCGCCGTGTCGTTCGGCGTGACGCCCGACGCGCTCATGGATCTCTGGATGCGGCGGCTCAACGAGCACGGCATCCGCTCCTACTGGATCTACGACGTCCTCTACGGCGTGGCGAACTTCGCGCGCCTGGCCCGCATCGCCAAGGAGTACGGGTCCGAGGTCGTCGGCACGGTGTTCTTCAGCCAGTCACCGGTGCACACCGACGAGTACCTGGCCGGCAAGGCCGCCGAGATCGCAAGCGTCCCTGAGATCGACGGGGTGCTGTTCTACGACACGGCGGGCGTCCTCGACACCGACCGTCTGCGATCCCTGATCCCGCTGATCATCGCGGCGACGTTCGGGAAGCCGGTCGAGTTTCACTCGAACAACCTGATGGGCACCTCTGGTCTTGCGTATGTGGAGGCGGTCAGGCACGGCGTCCGGGTGCTCCACACGGCGAGCCGCCCGATGGCCAACGGGCCGTCCGTGCCGTCGACGGAGAGTGTCGTGCGCAACCTCGAGCTCATGGGGTGCACGCACAGCATCGACGCGTCGTCGCTGCCGCCGGTCGCAGAGCACTTCCGCTGCGTCGGTCAGGCGGCGGGCTTCCTCGTCGACCAGGTCAGCGAGTACGACCTCTTCAACGTCACGCACCAGGTTCCCGGCGGAATGCTCGGGACGTTGCGGGCGCAGCTCGAGCAGCACGGGATGGCGCATCGGACGGAAGCGGTGCTGGCCGAGACGGGCGAGGTCCGGCGCGAGCTCGGCTGGCCGGTCATGGCCACGCCGCTCAGCCAGCTGGTCGGAACGCAGGCCGTCCTCAACGTGGTCACCGGGGAGCGCTTCAGCATCGTCCCCGACGAGATCGTTGCCTACGCCGCGGGGCACTACGGTGAGCCGCCGGCGCCGATCGATCCCGAGATCCTCGACCGGATCATGGCCTCGCCGCGGGCGGCGGAAATCCAGAGCCGCCCGCCCGAGCAGCCGACGGTCGAGGAGTTGCGCGCGCGCCACGGGACGGGAACCGACGACGATCTGCTGATCCTGAAGACGCTGATCCCGGAGCATGACATCGCGGCGATGCGCGCGGCCGGTCCGGTCCGGCGCGACTACCCGCTCGCGTCCGCCGAGGTCGAGGAGATCCGTGCGCTCGTCACGACGGTCCGCGCTTCGTACCTGCACGTGGCGTCGGAGGGCTGGGAGCTCGAGCTGCGCCGCTCGTGACACCGCGCCTCATGTGGACACCTCCTCCGGTGCGGCCAGCAGTGCGTCCTGGCCGGCCTCGTCGGCGAAGTGCGATAACAGCACGACGTCCTGGCGGTCGCCGCCCTGCGACGCCAGCTGATCGCGCAGCATCGCCTCCGGGACGAAGCCCAGCGCCAGGAACATGTCGATCGTGCCCTGCTGGTCGGCAACCACCTCGACGGTGATCTTCCACATCCCCCGCCGCAGCGCCTCCAGCAGCGCCCGCCGCGCCAGCTGTTGGCCGAGGCCCCGACGGCGCTGGTTGCCCGCGACGACGAGGCGCAGGTCACCAACGTGGCTGGACCGCCCGATTCCGCGCCAGATTGCCGCCACCGCGGCGAAATGACCGGCGTCGTCGGCTCCGATGATCCTGACGCTGCGGTCGTCGTCGATCCAGCGCCGCAGGATCGCCGGTTCGTCCAGGTCCTCCTTGAAGAAGCTCCGGTCCTCCTGCGGGATCGCCTGGAAGAACTCGCTCAGGGCGGCCTCGTCGCGGACCTCGAGGGGTCGTACGTCCACAGATCACTGCTCCTTGGGCGTGTTGTGGCGCGTCAGCCACGCTTGGAGGTGCGGGATGGTCGTCGTCGACGCCTTGCGGCTGGCCGTGAGTCCGGCGTGTCCGGCCTCGATCTCGAGCAGCTCGAACTCGCTCGAGCCGATGAGGTCCCCGATCGGACGCGCCGCCTGCGGGGCGACGAGGTCGTCTCGCGCGGCGAAGATGCTCAGCGTCGGGCAGCGGAGCTCGCGCAGGTCGACAGGACGACCGGCGAGCCGCAGTTGCGCGTTCATGAATCCGTTCTGTCCCAGCCATTGGTCGGCGACCTGCCGGAACGCCGCGCCGGGAAACGGGACGTGCTCGCGAGCCCATCGCGCCATCGCCTGGTGGGATTCCACGAACTCGTCGTTCCAGAGGTTTTCCCACAGCCGGGCCATGCTCGGTATGTCGGCGGTCGGCTTGCGCATGCGAAAGAAGGCCGACAGGTGCTCCGGCGGCACGTTGCCCGTCCAGTCCACGAGCGACGCGGGATCGAGGTCGCGTCGCTGAATCGCCCCGGCGAGTCCGGCCAGCGCGGTGAAGTCGACCGGCGTCGCCATCGTGACGAGGCTTCGTACGGGGAGCTCCTGGGAGGCGAGCGCGAGCAGCGCCAGGTTGCCGCCCATGCAGTAGCCGAGGCAGGACGCCTGCTCGGCCTCCGACTCCACGAGCGCCGCGCGCAGAGCCCGGGGCAGGTAGCGGTGGACGTAGGTCTCGAGGGTGTTGTTGGCGTCGGCCGGGCCGGGCGTCCCCCAGTCGAGCAGATACACGTCGAGGCCTGCGTCGCGCAGCCGCCGGGCGACGCTGTTCTGGCGGTGCAGGTCCAAGATGTAGCTACGGCTGACGAGACCGATGAACAGAAGGACCGGCTCGCGGTAGCGCACGTCGTCGCTGCGGTAGCGCCGGAGCTCCGCGCTGCCCTGGCTCCACACGACGTCGCTGGGCGTCGGTCGCCGAGGCGCCCATTCGGCGCCGGCCGCGTACCGCAGGCCGTTGCGGGCGCGGATCGCCGTCCGCTCGGACTCTCGTCGCAGCTGCGCGACGATCCCGGTGTCGTCGGTCGGGGCGGTCATGATCGCGACGTTTCGTCCCGTGCCTCGGCGGCCCGATCCTCCAGGGCTCGCTGCAGGCGCTCGACCTTGGCGTCGAGCCTTTGCACGTCTCGATGCGACGGGAGGTTCAGCCCGTGCACGATCGTCGCCCGGCCGCGCTCGGCGATGTCGCGGCCGAGCCGTCCGGCCCGAGCCGTCAGAAGCATCACGGTCGCCGCCTCGTCGCTGTTGGCGACGCGGTTGAGCGGTGCGGCCAGTGTCCGCTCGGCGCGCAGGATCGCCCGCAGCCACGCTGCTGTATCGGCCACGGTTACTTGCGCGCGCGCGCGAGGAGTTCGTCGAGCTCGCGCGCGATCGCGTCGCGGAGGACGTGCAGGTCAGGGTTGGCCTCCGCATCCGAGCACAGCCCGATGCTCAACTTGTCGACATAGGACTCCACCGCGACGTTGAGGGTGATGTCGTTGCCGATCAGGACCTGCGGATTGAGCTCGAGCATCCGCGCGCCGAGGAGGAAGAGCTCGCGCCGGGGCCCCGGGACGTTGGTCACGGTCAGATTGATGCCGGAGCTCTGCTCGTTCGACGTCCGGCCGGCGGCAGCCATGAGCGACGCGGGCGTGTACTGCGTCGACTGCGTCACGAGCTGGATGCCGAGGGCCTGCTTGCCCTCCTTGAGCTCCGTCGTGGACCGGTGGATCGACTCGAGACGCTCCACGGCATCCGCCTCGCACACCGGCAGCGGCGCGACGAACGCGCTCACCTGGTTGCCCGCGTCCGAGACTCCGGACGTGGAGCGCAGCGACACCGGAACCATCACCTGCAGAACGAGGTCGTCGACGTCTTCGCCGCGTGACTTCAAGAGCTCCCGCAGCCCCCCAGCGACAACGGTGAGCATCACGTCGTTGACGGTGCACCCGGCGACGAGACCCCGGATCTCCTTCGCCACCGCGAGCGTCGTCGGAACCCAGTCGTAGCGTCGCCGCGGGCCGATCGGCACGTTGAGCGACGTCTTCGGCGCCTTCTTGACCTCCTCGAGCGCCTTCATCGCCGCGGACACCTCCTCGGCGCGGTCGGGATCGTCCTTTGCCAGTCGCTCCTGCTCCTGCGCCCAGTTCCAGGCGCTCGAGACCTGTTCGGCCCACCTCACGTTCATGAGCGTCACGGGATCCGGCGCAGGTTCCGGGCTCCAGGGGGGCGCCTCGGTCTCCACATGTTCCGCCGTTCCGTCGAAGAGCTGGTCCATGATGTCGACGGTGCTCGCCCCGTCGAACGGACCGTGGTGGATCTTCTGCACCATTCCGACGCGCCCGTCCTCGAGGCCCTCGATGAAGGTGATCTCCCACAGCGGGCGGGCATGGTTGAGCATGCCCTCGTGTGCGCGGGCGTAGGCTTCCTTGAGCTGCTCGTCGCTTCCCGGCTTGGGAAGTGCGACGAGCTTGACGTGCTGGACGATGTCGAAGTTCGGATCGTCGACCATGATCGGGTGGGCGAACCCGCCGGGCACCTCGAGCAGCTTCCTGCGGTATCGCGGGACGAGGTGCAGGCGCGACTCGATGGCGCGGCGCACGTCGTCAAGCCGGAAGACGCCCTTCTCGTCGAACAGCGGCTCGCCTTCGAACAGGCACAGGTTGCCCATGCTCATGGGGGCGCGGTCGGAATCGCCGTAGATGAATTGGGCGTCCGTTGCCGAGAGGGAGTCGAACGCTGGCACGGTGACGTTGTAGCCGCTAGCTGCGCGGCACGCGACCCTGCCCGGTCGCCTCGTTGTTAACTTCCACACGGGCGCGCTCGCGCAGCTCGCGTCGCAGCGCCTTGCCGGTGGGCGTCTTGGGGATCTCGTCGACGAGCACGACCTCGCGCGGCGACTTGTAGACGGCGAGCAGTTCGCGGCAGTGCGCGACGAGCTCCTCGGGCGTCGCCTGGGCGCCGCCTCCTTTCAAGGCCACGTACGCACGGACGCGCTCGCCCCGGTAGCCGTCGGGCACTCCGACGACGCTCGCCTCGAGCACGGCGGGATGCTGATAGAGAACGTCCTCGACCTCGCGGGGCCAGACCTTGTACCCGGAGACGTTGATCATGTCCTTGATGCGGTCGACGAGGAAGAACCAGCCGGCCTCGTCGCGCTTGCCGACGTCGCCGGTGTGCAGCCAGCCGTCGACCAGCGCGCGCGCCGTCTCCTCGGGCCGATTCCAGTAGCCGGGCGTCACGGCGGGGCCTTTCGTGAGGATCTCCCCGGTGACGCCTGGAGGGGCGTCACGGCCGTCGTCGAGGCTGACGATCTTCGACCGCGTGCCGGGGACGGGGACGCCGACGGACAGCGAGCCGCTCTCGGCGTCGACGGGGCTGCGCGCGCCGGCCGGGACGAGGTGGCTGGGGGCTGAGGTCTCCGTCATGCCGTACGAGTTGTGCAGGTACACGCCCGTTGCGCGCTCCCATTGCTCGACGACGGAGGGGTAGACCGGCGCGCCGCCGCTCGCCACCTTCGTCAGGGATGACAGGTCGTGGTCCGCGAAGCTCGGGTGCTCGAGCATGGCGATGAAGGCCGTGAGCGGGCCGATGATGAACGTCCCGCGCCAGCGCTCGATCAGACGCAGGATCTCGCCGGCCTCGAAGCGGTACAGCAGCAGCAGCGGGGTGGCGCTCATCCGCGCGGTCGCCAGATGGCACACGATCCCGGTGATGTGGAAGAGCGGCGCCATCGCGACGGTGACGTCCCCGGGGCCGAGGTCGTACCACCGGCTCATCACCTCCGCGTTGTGGACGATCGAGGCGTGGGTGTTGATCGCTCCCTTCGGGAGCCCCGTCGTCCCGGATGTGTAGGTCAGCAGCGCCGGGTCGCCTGGATCGGGAACATGCGGCTCGACGCGCGCGCCGGCGTGCTGGCCGGCGAGGTCCATAAAGCGGTGAGCGCCCGGGCATGCGCGCCGTCCGTGATCCGCGAGGGTCGCGGGGATGGTGTCGAGCAGGTCGAGTTCCGAGACGGTCACGATGTGCTCGAGCGGCGTGTCGCCGCGGACGTCGGCGACGATGTCGTGCAGCGACTCCAGACAGACGGCGATGCGGACGCCTCCATCGGTGAACTGGTGCAGCAGCTCGCGCCGCTTGTTCATCGGGTTGACCGGCGTCACCACGCCTCCGGCGAGCCAGACCGCGTGAAAGGCGATCACCGTCTGAGGGACGTTCTGGAGCATGAGCGCGACACGCTCCCCCACCTGCAGCCCGAGGTCATCGCGCAACGCCGCTGCGAGCGCGTGCGCCACGGCGCCGGCCTCGCGGTATGAGATCTCCGTGTCGAAATAGAGGATCGCCGGCTCCTCTGGCCGCTCGCGCACGCCGCGTTCGAAGAGCGCGACGCCGTCCGCGCACGGGGGGTCGAGCTCGTACGGGACGTGCGCGTCATACCGGGCAAGCCATGGCCGTCCGGCGGGCACGTTCATCGCAGGGTTCGCCCCGGAAAATCGGGTGTCGACGAGAGCCTCGGATACAGTGCGGTCATGTCAAGAATTGGATTGGTGCTGGGCGGGGGCGGTATCGTCGGCATGGCCTACCACGGCGCGGTGCTTGCGGGGATCGAGGCGGCGACGGGATGGGACCCGCGGGACGCCGAGGTCGTCGTCGGCACCTCGGCCGGGTCCGCGAGCGGCGCCGAGCTCCGCGCCGGCGTGTCGGCCGGCGACATGGCCGCCCGCCGCGCGGGCACGCCGTTCTCGCTGGACGGCGAGCGGATGCTCGTCGCCCTCGGCCCGCCGCCGCAGGTCCGTCCGACCGAGGTCGAGGTCGACGCCGATCGTGCACGAGCCGCGTTTCGCCGGCTCGCGCTGCGCTCGCAGCTCGACCCCGGCAGCGTGCCCCCCGGCGTCCTCACGTCGGTGGCGATGTCGCCGGGGAACGTCTCCGCGTCGTGGCTGACCCGACAGGTCGAGTGGCTCAACGGGGGTACGGACTGGCCCGAGCGCGACTTCTGGCCTTGCGCCGTCGACCTGGACGACGGCTCGCGCGCGGTCTTCGGGCGGCCCGGCGAGCCCGCTGCCGAGCCAGGGCAGGCGGTCGCCGCGTCCTGCGCGATTCCGGGCGTGTTCGCGCCGGTGGAGATCAACGGCCGACTGTACATCGACGGCGGGGGCTGGTCGCCGACGAACGCCGACGTGCTCGCGGACCTCGGCCTCGACCTCGTGATCGTCGTTTCGCCGATGTCCGCCGTGCCCGGCTGCACACTCGAGCGCCAGGACTTCACGGTGCGCCGAGCCTGTCGCAGCCTGCTCGTGCAGGAGGCGGCCGCCGTCCGGGACTCCGGGACGCCGGTCGTGATCGTCGAGCCGGTCGAGGCGGATCTCCGCGTCATGGGTCGGCTGATCGGTATCGACGTGCTCGACGAAGGCCGCTGCGACGCCGTGGTCGAGCAGGTCACAGCCTCGACGATCGCTCGCGTCCGCGACGGCTCGCTCGCGGGATTCGGAAAGCTGCCGGTCGCCCAGCTGCTCGCGGCCTGATCCCGGCGCCGCCGATCGCGGCCGTCGGGCGCGGGCAGATCGCTGCACACGATGTCGGCGGACAGAGCGATTCAGCCGCCGGGCGACGGCGGTTTGGGCCCGAGGTCTGCCTGCGCCTCCGTCCACGCCTTGGCCCACTCGGCCTGGGAGTGCACGAGCTCTTCGGCCGCAGCGCGCAGCGACTCGATCATCTCGCGGCCGGCATCCTGGACGCCTTGACCCGGCTTGCCGCTGCCGCCGGCGACCGCGAGCGAGCCGTAGAGCAGCTCGCGCTGTGCGTCGGTCCAGCGGCGCAACAGCTCCGCGGCGTCGTCGGACTGCTCGGTCAGCAGGCGGAGCAGCACGTCGGCCTGCGCGTCGACCGCCGACCGGGTTGACCGGCGCCACGCCTCCACGGCCTCGCGCCTCGCCGCGTCCGGGCTTGCAGCGTCGATCCCGAGGACGGTCGACCACCAACTGCGCTGTGTCTCGAGCCAGCCTTCCACGTCCGCGTGGGACTTCGCCGTCCAGTCTGCCGCCACCGTTGCCCTCCTAGGAGCGTTGCGCCCAATGTAGTCGGCCCGGGCTCGGGCTCCCCTGCGCCGGTATGTGGATCCCACAACCGGCGTCTCTGCTGCTCGCTGCGTCCCTCTTTAACCGGGAAGCGTGAAGCCGGCGTCGACGATCAGCGAATGGCCGGTGATCCTGTGCGCCTCGGGGGACAGGAGGAATGCCGCCGCTGCGGCAACGTCCTCGGGGTCGAGCACCGTCCGCAATGGTGCCCGCTCGGCACTCGCCGCGGCGATCGACCGCCACTCGGGGATCGCTTTGAAGAGGTCGGTCAACACGACGCCGCCGACGACGCAGTTGGCGTTGATGCCGTGCGGCCCGAGCTCGACGGCCAGGTAGCGAACGAGCGCTTCGAGCGCCGCTTTGGCCGAACCGAACGCCGCGTACGCGTCATAGACGCGGCGTGCACCTAGGCTCGAGATCGCGACGATCGAGCCGCCGCCGTTCTCCCGCATCGACACCGACGCGCGCTGCGAGAGCATCAGCAGCGCCCGGGAGTGCGCCGCCATGGTGTAGTCCCATGACTCGGCGGTCAGTTCGTCCAGTGTTCCGAACGTCCCGTTCGCCGCGTTGCACACGAGGTATCGCAGCGGCCCGAGCGCCTCGACCGCGCCGTCGACCAGCGCCACGTTCGCGTCGGCGTCCGCCGCGTCGCCTTGGAGGACGATCGCCTGGCGACCGATGCCGCGGATCTCCTCGGCGGTCGCCTCGGCTGCTTCGAGGTTCTCGATGTAACTGAGCGCGATGTCTGCGCCGCGCGCGGCGAGCAGCAGCGCGCAGGCCCGGCCGATCCCGCGCGAGCCGCCGGTCACCAGGGCGGGGCCACGCAACCCGGGTGCGCCAGTCTCGATGGTCATGTACGAACAGTGCTGTGCCCAGCCTCTGCTGTGCAAACCACTGACGACCCGGCGCTGTGGAAAGTCACAGCGCCCGCGACGCGCGCTGCGGATAGGAATGGGCCAACACCTAGGGTCGGCGGCAAGTCAACTGAAGGAGCGCGATGTCACGACTGCCACTCACCGAGCCGGGGAAGCTTCCGCCGTATCTGCGCGAGTTGCACGATGGCGCCGCGGAGCAGGACTGGTCGACTCAGCACGTGGCCCGCGCGTTCGCGCCGGCCCCGGAGCTCCTGGAGACCTACCTGACGAATTTCTATTACCCATGGCACAGCAACGCCGACGACGCCGCAGGCGTCGCCCGGCTGACGCCGCGGATCAAGGAGCTCGTCCGATTGCGCATCGCGACGCTGAATGGCTGCGAGACGTGCAAGGCCGCGCGGCTCGCCGCCGACAGCATCCCGGAGCAGCAGGCGCTCGACATCGACGGCTATGCGGACTCAGATGAGTACTCGCCGGCTGAGCGTGCCGCAGTTCGCTTCGCCGAGCTGCTCGCCGTGCGCCACTTCGACATCGATGATCACGAGATCGTGGTGTTGCGCGAACACTTCGATGACGCGGAGATGCTCGAGCTCATGATGATGGCCGGCCAGTACATCGGCTTCGGGCGCGTGCTCGCGACGTTGCAACTCGAGACGGTGGCGTGCCCGGTGCCCTCCGCGACGTAGGCCGCTGCGGCTGACGGGCTCTATCCTTCCGACGGTGAGCGGCACCGGCCCTGACGCTGCCCTCGGCGAGTTCATTCGGAGTCAGCGCGAGATGCATGAGCTGACTCTCCGCCAGCTGGCGGAGATGGCCGGGATCAGCAACCCCTACCTCTCGCTCATCGAGCGCGGGCTTCGCGATCCCTCGGAGAACGTGGTCGAAGCAATTGCCCAGCAGTTCGAGCTTGACACCCAATCGCTGTTTCAGCAGGCGGGCGTCGATCCGACGGCCGAGCAGGACGACCTGGGCGGGACCCGAGCGGCGATCGACGGCGACCAGCGACTCACGTCGGGTCAACGCCGAGCCTTGCTCGAGGTCTACGAAGCCTTCGTCGCTGCGCGCGACAACTCGGCGTCCCCGCGGCCGCGAGCGCGCTGACCCTATAGACGAACGGCCGCGACGCAACGTGCGCCGCGGCCGTGTCGACCTCGAGCCGGTATCAGCGGGCTAGGAAACGAGCGCCTCGCGAGCGGCGGCCGTCTGGGACTTGGTGAACTCCCGGCTGAGCTTCGCCTGGGCAATGGCGGCGTCCTTGATCCAGTCCACCTGCGTGGCGACAGCGGCCTTCTCCGCGGAGTCGATCATCTCGAGTGCGGCGGACTCGTAGGCATCGAGATACTCGGCGCTGGCCTTCTTGGAGGCATCGAGATACTCGTCACTGGCCTTCTTGGCCTCTGCGATGGCCTTCTCATCGGGCTGCCAGAACGGTGCGAACGTCGCCGGGTCGATCGAGGGCGTCTCGCCGGTGTAGGCGCCGAAGCCCGGAAGCAGCGCGGCGAAGGGGTTCGCCTCAGCGGGGTTGCCGGCGGGCGTGGCGGCCTTCGCGGTGCTGGCCTTGGCCGCGGCGGGCTTGGTGGCCCTGGCGGCGGGCTTGCGAGTCGTGCGCTTGGCGGCCGGCTTCCTCGAAGTCTTGGCGGCGGGCTTGGTCGGCTTCCCAGCTGCCTGTGTCGCGGGGGTCTTGTCCGTATCAGCCATTGCTTCCTCCGGGGGTCGAATCAAACGAGGGTTAGCAGGATAACACGGTGATGAGTTAGCAAGCAAGCACCTCGGCCGGGGCAGCGCCGTGCTTGTGGCTGTGCACAGCCGGCCTGTCCGCGTCCTCCGCGGAGCCTGTTTGAGCACGTACGATCGCGGCGGATGGCGAACTCCGATGAGATGCTGGCGCTGGCGGGCTCGCGAGCTGAGGACCTTGCAGCACCTGGGCTCGATCCGCGGCCACGGCGCAAAGTCGCGGTGGTGGCCTGCATGGATACCCGGATCGACCTCTTTGCGATGCTCGGACTCGTGCGCGGTGACGCCCACATCATTCGCAACGCCGGTGGACTGGTCACCGACGACGTGATGCGATCGCTGAGCGCTTCGCAGCGGCTGCTGGGCACGGAGGAGATCCTCGTCGTCATGCACGACGGCTGCGGTCTGCAGGGCGCGTCTGAGACTGAGTTCGCGGATGCGCTGAGCAGCGACGGTGTGCGCCCGACCTGGCGACTCGGCGCCTTCGACGACATCGAGGCGACCCTGCGCCACAGTCTCGCCCGGCTGCGCGCAAGTCCCGCACTGCCCGCCCGCGACCACATCCGGGGTCTCATCTTCGATCCCGAACAGGGACTGCTCCGCGAGATCAAGCCGACCCCAGAGTGACGCCGAAGAGTCGCTCGAGCTCCACGATCGTCGGCGCCGGAGCGTCGGGAGAATGCAGCACTCCCAGCATGCCCATTTCCCGGGCCGGCACGAGGTTCTCCTCGAAGTCATCCACGAACACGATCCGCTCCGGCGCTACGGCGAGTGCCTGCACGCCGCGCTCGAACATCCTCGGATCGGGCTTGCGCAACCCGACGCGCCCTGAGATCAGCTGCACATCGAAGGCACGTTCGTAGAACGGGTCGTCGTAGATCGGATACCACCACGAGTTCGAGAGCACGCCGGTGCGCACCCCGCTCGCGTGCAGGATCTCCACGGTGCGGATCATGTCCGGCACGAAATGAACCCCTGTGTAGAGGTCGCGGAAGAGGGTGCGAGAGCGGGTCTCCGGAAGGCCGAGGATTCTCGCCAGCTGTGGCTGCGCCTCGACGGCATCGATTTCGCCGAGCTCGAGCCGATGAAACAGCCGTCGTGCCTCGGCCGAGTTGTAATACAGGTCTCGGATCGAGACGCCAGACAATCCCTCGCGAGCGCAATACTCGTCGAAGGCCACGATCAGGTCGGTCGTGAGGACACCACCCACGTCGATGAGCAGTCCCTCGTACCGGCTCGCCATCGCGCGAGAATAGACGCGACCTCACATGGCGCCCCGCGCGGCGCGGCGGGCTCTGCGCACGACGATGACAACGGCCGCGGTCGCGGCGTGGAGCCGCGATGCTCAGCGCTGCCGCGAAGCTACTTGAACTTCAGCTTCGAGGCATCGAAGGTCGAGATCTCGCTGACGATGCGCCCACGCTTGATGATGTAGCCGTCCGTGGAGAAGTAGGTCTCCGCCAGGTACGGCGCCGTCACGCGGAACTTGATGAAGACGGTGCCTCCGCGGCGGACCTGGTCGACCGCAGCGATCCGCATTCCGCAATAGCCGCCCTGCTCGCGCGGCTTGACGAAGTTGTCATAGACATCTTGCAGCTCCTTGCGGCCCTTGACCACCGCGCCGTCAGGGAAGAACACCTTTGCGTTCGCCGAGTACCCGTCGACGAGCGCGCTCGCGTCGCAGTCGTGCACTGCCTTGATGTGCGCAGAAACGGCCTGGCGCACCGAAGAGGTTCGATCTGGTCTGGACCCCTGCTGGCTCGCGGCAACGGTTGGGACAGCGATCGCGGCGACGGCCACGGTACCTGCGACTGCCAGCAGCCTCGGCTTCTTCATTAGACACCCCTTCCGGGTCGCCACGCGACCCTGTCGCTCCCTCTTCCTGCGCGAAGGTATCGCCGGGCACGGCCAATTCCATAGCGCGGATGCGGCCGCGCCCTAGAGAAACCACGGCGCGGCGGCCGCCGCGTGCGCACGACGCTCTGCGAGCCCAGCGATCTCCTCCGGCGCGTCGTCCGGGCCCGCCCGCCGCCTGCAGATCGCACGCCTTGTTGATTCTCCAGCGTGGTCTCGAAGATCTCGTCGGAAGTGCGACAAGGATCGGCACCCTCCTCCCAACACGGGTCCCGTGCCGATGACAGACTCCACCGTCCTAAGACTTCTCGAGACCTCCAAGGTCTATCCGGGCGTGCGGGCGCTCGACCGCGTCAGCGTGACGTTCGCGGCGGGCGAGATTCACGGGCTCTGCGGTGAGAACGGCGCGGGCAAGTCGACCATGGTCCAGCTCGTCGCCGGTGGCGTGACGCCGGACGAGGGCTCGCTCGAGCTCGACGGCGTCAGCGATCCCTACCGCGATCCTGCTGCCGCTCGCCGCGCGGGCATCGCCGTCGTCTTCCAGGAGTTCCAGTCGCTGCCGGGCGTCTCCGTCACGGAGAACATCCTGCTCGGCTCACCCGTCCTCACACGTGGGGTCGTCCGCTGGCGCCGCGCCCACGAGCTCGCCGCTGCGGCGCTGCGCGAGGTGGTGGGCGTCGAGGACCACATCGACGTGCGCGCGCCGATGGAGTCGCTGAGCCCGGCCCAGCGCAAGCTCGTCGAGATCGCGCGAGCGGTCGGCAGCCGCGCGCGCGTCGTCCTGCTGGACGAGCCGACCGCAGCCCTGGAGGCGGCCGACAGCGAGCGGGTGCTCGCGGCGATGCGCCGCTTGCGCGATGCCGGGACGGCTGTCGTGTTCATCAGCCATCGTCTGCACGAGGTCCTCGGCGTCTGCGACCGCATCACGGTCCTGCGCGACGGCCGCCACGTCGGTACGTGGCCCGGGGCGGAGCTCGATCACGACCGGCTCGCCCACCTGATGGTCGGCCGGGACATCGACGCAGACGTCCCCGAGCGGGTGAAGCCGGAGGGAGCGCCGCTGCTCGAGGTCGACGGACTCGTGGCCGCGCCCCGCGTGCAGGATGTCTCGCTGACCGTGCGACGCGGCGAGGTGGTCGGCCTCGCCGGGGTCATGGGCAGCGGGAGGTCGGAGGTCGGCAAGGCGATCTTCGGCCTCGAGCGGGCGAGCGCCGGCACCATCAGGCTCGACGGCGAGGAGGTCGACCTCAGCCCGGCCGGCGCGCTGAGGGCCGGAATCGCCTACGTGCCGGCGGACCGCCAGCACGACGGCATGGTCTTCACGCTCGACATCGAGCGCAACATCTCCCTCTCGGTGCTGCGCGAGCTCAGCCGTCGCACCTGGGTCGATCGCGCGCGGGAGCGCTCCGTGACGCGGACACACTTCGATCGCCTGCGGGTGGTGGCCACCGGCCTCGACCAAGAGCCGGAGACGCTCAGCGGCGGCAACCAGCAGAAGGTGCTGCTCGCACGCTGGCTGGCGACAGAGCCGCGGCTCCTGATACTCGACGAGCCTACGACGGGCATCGACATCGGCGCCAAGGCCGAGATCCACACGTTGATCGGAGAGCTCGCCGCCGCAGGCATGGGGGTGCTGCTCGTTTCCTCGGATCTCCCGGAGCTGATCGCCCTCAGCGACCGCATCGTGGTCATGCATGCCGGTGCGGTCACCGCGACGTTCGCGCGCGGCGAGGCGGACGAGACGCGCCTGATGCTCGCCACCGGCGAAGAGCGACGGGTGGAGACGGCATGACCGAGTTGCGGCGGCGCCTCGGGGCCCGGGAGCCGCTGCTGGGCTTCGTGATCGTCGCGGTGTTCCTGCTGGTCGGGCTGCGGTCGCCGGACTTCACGACGTGGGGGAACCTGGAGGCGATCCTCACCGACACCACGACCGTCGCCATCGTCGCGATCGGGGCCGGCCTCGTCATTATCGGGGGCGGCATCGACATCTCGGTCGGGTCGACGCTTGCCGGTGCCGCCACCGTGGCCGGCCTGCTGGCACAGGACGGTTCTGCGCCGCTCGTCGCCGTCCTGGCGGGGATCGGGAGCGGGCTCGCGCTCGGGGGCGTCAACGCCGTCCTCGTCGTCGGCCTCAGGATCGAACCCATCGTCGCCACGCTTGCCACCCTCGGGATCTTCCGTGGTGTTCTCAGCCAGGCGACCTCGGGGAAGCTGATCGGCGACCTCCCCGACGGCTTCACGGTCATCGGCACCGGTTCGCTGCTGGGGCTGCCGTACCTCGTCTGGACCATGTTCACGCTCACGCTCCTGGCCGCCGTCGTGCTGCGCTGGACGGGCTTCGGGCGCACGGTCTACGCGATCGGCAACGACATCAGGGCCGCACGTCTGGCCGGGATCCGCGTGGCGCGCTACCAGGCTGCGACGTACGTGATCGCCGGTGGCTTCGCCGGTGTCGCCGGCGTCCTCTTTGCCGCGCGCAACGGCACTGTGCTGCCGACCAGCGGCTCAGGGATCGAGCTGCTTGCGATCGCCGCCATCGTGGTCGGCGGCGTCGACATCTTCGGCGGCCGCGGCACCGTGCTGGGCATCGTCCTGGCCGCGTTGCTGCTGCAGATGATCAGCGCGGCAATGGTCGCCGTCGGCGTCGACGTCGCCTGGCAGAACGCCGTTGTCGGTGTGACCATCCTGCTTGCGGTCACCCTGTTCGCCGTCTCGCACGGACGGAGGTCGGTCGTCCATGCCTAAGGACGCCGTCCGCCCGTCCCGCGTGCCGCGCTTGCCGCTGCGCGAGCTCCCGCTGCTCGTGCTGTTCGCCGGGCTCCTCATCTACTTCGCACTCAAGAGTCCGTTCTTCCTCACCGAGGCGAATCTGCAGAACCTCGGGCGGGCGTTCTTCCCGGAGCTGGCGCTGCTGACGCTCGCATCGGCCCTCGTGCTGTTGACGCGCGGCATCGACCTGTCGGTGGCCGCGACGCTCGCGCTGAGCTCGGTGATCGTCGGAGCGCTCACTGTCGATGCCGGCATGAACGTCTGGCTCGCCAGCGGCATCGCGATCCTCGTCGGCGTCGCCGCGGGAACGCTAAACGGCGTCCTCATCGTCGTCATCGGCCTCTCGCCGATCGTGGCAACCCTGACGACGCTGACCCTCTACCGAGGCATTGCGCTCGGGCTCAGCGGCGGCAACAGCTACAGCGGCTACCCGCCCGACTTCGCTCGGTTGGGCGCGGGCACCTTCGCGGGCATCCCGAATCAGGTCCTCATCGTCCTCGTGCTGGTGGTGGTGGTCGCCGTGGTCCTGCACCGCACCCGGATCGGTCGCTGGATCTACGCCGTCGGTGGCAACCGGGACGCGGCGCGCTTCGCCGGCATCCCGGCGGGCGCCGTGACGATCGGCGTCTACGCCTGCTCGGGCATGCTGTCGGCGATTGCCGGAGTGATCTCCGTCGCGCGCTTCAACACCGCACGCGCCGACTTCGCGACCGGCGCCGAGCTCGACGCGATCACGGCCGCGATCCTCGGCGGCATCTCGATCGCGGGCGGCGCCGGGTACGTCATCTCTGCGGTCTTCGGAGCGCTCACGCTCGCGGTCCTGCGGAATGGCATGACCCTGCTCGGTCAGTCCGGCTTCCTGCAGGTGATCGTCATCGGTGTCCTGCTGCTGCTGTGCGTTCTCGCGGACCGCGGCTTCCGGCGCCTGCGCCTGCGCCGCGAAGCCGCCGCCCAGCTGACGAGCGTCCCGTCCGGTTCCGGCCCCACCACCCCCGACCGCCCCGAAACGCCAACGCCGACGATCAAGGAGAGCCTATGAGCTCGTCAGACGGACGCCTGAATCCCCTCACCGCCGGCTACTCCCAGCCGGTTGACTCCCCGCTCTACACGAACGGAGAGCGCGGCTGGGCCTACCGAGACAGCTTCTTCGCCGGCGTGCAGTACGAGACGAACCGCGACGCGTTCCTCGACCTGCTGCCGCTCGGCCTCAAGCCGCTTCACGACATCCCGCAGGTGTTCATCTGGGCCATCGACTGCCGGACAGCCGGCCTGGGCGACTTCTACGAGATGAAGATCGAGATGCTCGTGGAGTACGAGGGCAGCCCGCACACCTACTGCCCGTACATCATGGTCAGCCAGCGCGACGACGTGGGGCTGCCGCCCGACGCCGCGATGGCGGTCGGGCGCGAGATGATCGGCGCCCCGAAGAAGATCGGCCGGATCCGCTGGAAGCGCGACTCGGGCCAGGTACAGGCGACGCTCGAGCGGCCCGCCGGGTCGCCGATCGTCACCGTGTCAGTGGCGCCGAAGGAACAGCTCTCACCTGAAGAGCTCGGCATCGCCGACGCGATTCCGAACCTGTACCTCCGCGTGATCCCGAACGTCGAGGGCGGGATTCCCTCGGTCGCCGAGCTGGTGCGCTTCGAGATCCCGAATCGCTACGACCCGACCCAGACCTTCCGCGGCTCGGGCATGGTGCACTTCGGCGCGCCGTCAGCCGAGGACCCGTGGCACCGCCTGGCCCCAGAGCGCGTCCTCCACGGCATCACCGCAGCCTTCGCGCTCGACATTCCGCCCCGCGGCGAAGTGGTCATCGACTACCGCCAGCGCGGGGCGAGCCTCGAGGAACGGGGGCAGGTGGCCGACCCGGCGCTGGCAGCACCCCCGGGATCAGCGGGAGATCGGTGAGGCACATCCATCGCCAAGAGAGAGAAGGAGACATGAACGACGATCACGACAAGCGCACTTGGACGGATGAGGGTCTGGGGCTCGGCCGGCGGCAGTTCCTTGCCGGCGCCGGCGCCGGGGGCCTCGCCTTGATGCTGGGCGCGTGCGGCAGCGACGGCGCGTCCGGCGGCGCCAGCAGCGGCGCAAGCGCCGGTGGAGCCGGCGGCCTCGTGGCCGAGCCGATCAAGAAGTCCACCAAGGCCGCGGCCGATATGAAGGTGCGCTTCATGACCCAGATCGACGGCGTCCCGTACTACCAGACGGTCGCCAAGGGCGCCGAGGCCGCTGGAAAGGACCTCGGCATCGGTGACGTCCAGGTGACGGGCCCGCCGCGCGTGGACTCCTCACTGCAGGTCGGGACCGTGCAGACCTGGATCACGCAAGGCATCGACATCATCGCCGTCTCGAGCACCGATCCGGACGCCATGACGCCGGTGATCGATCAGGCCATCGCCCAGGGAATCACCGTCGTGTCGTGGGACGTCGACGCGCCGACGTCAAAACGCCCCGTGTACGTCAACGGCTGGAGCGACTCCAAGGGCCCCGTGGTGTTGTTCCAGAAGTTCATGGAAGACCTTGACGGCAAGGAGGGGGAGTACGCGTTCATGCTGCCCTCGCTCACGACGAAGACGCACAACGGCTGGTGCGACACGATGCTCGCCTACCAGAAGAAGAACCACCCGAAGATGAAGAACGTCGCCCGTGTGGGCTGCGACGCCGACCAGACCATCGGCAACCAGAAGGCCAAGCAGCTCAAGAGCAAGTACCCGAACCTGGTGGGCATCGTGTCCGTCGACGCCGGAGGCACGGTGGGCATCGCGCAGGCGACGAAGGAGCTCAACCTGGTCGACAAGTTCGCCAACACGGGCCTCTCGACGCCAAGTCAGATGAAGCCCTATCTCGACTCGGGTGTGACGAAGCACACCGTGCTGTGGGATCCGGCCGTCACCGGCTACCTCACCACCGTGATTGCGCACCAACTCGTCACCGGCAAGTCCGTCAAGAACGGCGACACGCTCGCCGTCTCGTCAGATGAGAAGCGAAAGATCCCGCTCGAGCGCGTCAAGGCCGCCCTCCAGGCAATCCAGGGCGAGCCGCTCGTGTTCACCAAGGAGAACGTCGGAACGTTCGATTTCTAGTTCGCGATGCGCGTTCTGCACTTCGAGGCTGGCGCGGATGGTGTCAACGTCCGCGCCAGCACTCCCAAGCCGCAGCCGCTCGCGGCTGACGGGCTCCCGTCCGAAGGCGTGCGGCTGTGGGCCGAGGCGCAGCCGTGGGGCCGCACGGAGGTCGTGGAGCTCGCGGCCGGCGGCCGCCTCGGAATGCACAGCGGTCCTGATCCGGCGATCTGCCAGATCGTCCGTGGACGCGCCAAGGTCGGCCTCCCGGGTGGCGAAGATGTGCCGTTCGCCGCGCCCGATGTGCTCGTCTTCGCGCCGGGCGCGGACCACAGCTTCCATTCCATCGAGGAGCCGGTGACGCTCACGATCACGGTCATAGGCGGCGCTTAGCCAGCTGGTCGGACTCGGCCGTGGACCGTCGACACGGTTTGGCGGAACTCCAATGCGTCCAATCAGAGGCTCACCCAGCCGCGCGTGCACAGGGGAGTATCCGTTCGGCAGCACCCCTCCTCCGGCGAGCCCGGTGTCCGGCCACTCCGGCCGGGCACCGGGGTACGTCGGCCGCCACCACCGAACGGAGACACGATGCCAGCTTCGATCGGCCTACCGGAGATGCTCATCGTCCTCGTTCTCGCGCTCATCGTCCTCGGGCCCAAGCGCCTGCCGTCGGCGGGCCGCAGCCTCGGCTCCGGCTTGCGCCAGTTCAAGGACGCGCTCGGAGGCACCGCCGACGAGATCGGGACCGCGCGCGACCGTCCTGGCTGCGACGATGTTCGTTGAGCGCTCGCACTGACGCTCAGCCCCGCGCAAGGCTGACGCCGAAGCGACGCTCGAGTTCGGCGATCGTCCGTGCCGGATCGTCGGGATCGTGCAGGAACACGGACATGCCGAGCTCCTGCGCGGGCGGCAGGTTCTCTTCGAAGTCGTCGACGAAGAAGACCCGCTCGGGAGCGATGCCGAGCTCTTGGAGACCCTTCTCGAACATCGCCCGCTCGGGTTTGCGCAGTCCGACCAGCCCAGAGACGATCTGAACGTCGAACGCGCGGGCGTAGAACGGCCGGTCATACATCGGGAACCACCACGAGTTGGAAAGCATGCCCGTGCGCACGCCGCTGCGCCGCAGCGCCTCGACCGCGTCGGTCATGTCGGGGACAAAGTCCAGCTCCTGGTAGAGCCCGGGGAACACGCCGTCCGCCCGCTCGGCCGGCACGCCCAGCATCTCGGCCAGCGGCCCCTGGGCCTCGGTGTGATGCAGCTCCCCGACCTCTAGGCGGTGCAGCAGTTGCTGCACGGCAGGGGAGTCGAAATACAGTTCGCGGAACGACGGGCCGTCGAGCCCCTCGCGCGCGAGATAGGCGTCGAACGACGGGAAGATGTCCTTTGTCAGGACGCCGCCGACGTCGATGAGGAGTCCTTCGTACGCACCCGACACGGCAGCGAGAGTAGGTCCGTCCACGACCATGGTCCGCGGGACATCTCCTGTGTCCTTGTGGATCCTCCATGCGGCGCTGTGAAGATCCCAAGGCCCGTCGCACCCGGAGCGCGAGGACCGGCCTTCGTGCGGATAACGTCGCCGCGCGATGCCGACACACCACGATGAGCCGGTTCTCGCCGAGCAGCAAGGCGCGGTCCTGACGCTTCAGCTCAACCGCCCCGACCGCCTGAACGCGTGGACCCAGGCAATGGAGGATCGGTACTTCGACCTGCTGGGCACGGCGGATGACGACCCGGACGTGCGCGCCATCGTCGTGACCGGTGCCGGCCGCGGGTTCTGCGCCGGTGCGGACCTCGACGACCTCGGGCGACTCGCCACGCACATCGAGCGGTACGAGGCGGGTCGACGGCCGAAGACCTTTCCCCTGACCATCCGCAAGCCGCTCATCGGGGCGATCAACGGCGCGTGCGCCGGGCTCGGGCTGATCCAGGCCCTTTACTGCGACGTGCGGTTCGTGTCGGACACCGCGAAGCTCACGACCGCTTTCGCGCGGCGAGGACTGGTGGCCGAGCACGGCCTGTCGTGGCTGCTGCCGCGGCTCGTCGGTCCCGCTCGTGCGCTTGACCTGTTGCTGAGTGCGCGCGTGATCCGCGGCGACGAGGCGGTTGCGCTGGGGCTCGCGGCGCGGGCGATCTCCGCGGACGCTGTTCTCGCGACCGCGCAGGACTACGCCGCGGACCTCGCCCAGAACTGCTCGCCGCGTTCGATGGCAGCGATGAAGCACCAGGTCCTCCATCACGTCGACGTCGATCTGCCCACCGCCCTCCGTGAGTCCGACGGGCTGATGACCGAGGCACTCTCCGAGTGGCCGGACGTGCGGGAAGGTGTGGCCAGCTTCGTCGAGCGGCGGCCCGCCGCCTTTCCGCCGCTCGCCCGGCGGCCGTAGGCCGCGCGTCCTCAGCAGGCGGCGGGCAACGGGACGGCGGCCGTCTCCGAGCTGCTCGGCGGCCTCGCGGGAGTTCGGCGCCCACCACGAGCCGCTCATCGACCTTTGACGCCGTCAGAAGTCGAGGTCGAGGGGTTGGATCCCCTGCTCACGGCAGAACTCGTCGTACATCCGCATGTGGCTCAATACGTCATCGTGGCCGACGACGTTGTCGTGCTCGTCGATATACAGCAGAGCACCCTCGAGGATGAACAGCGTCACCGTTCCGTCCTCGCCGGCGATGAGCGTATGGATGTCGCCAGGCGGCTCGCGGACGATCGTGCCCGCCCGCGCGACCCAGTCGCGCTCGGCGTAGTGCCAGCTGCCCTCGAGCACGAACCCAGTGACCGGGCCGACGTGGTAGTGGCGGTTGACCTGACCGCCGTTGACGACCTTCGTGAGGTTCGCCCACACGCCCGACCGGCGATTCAGTCGGAGGGGTTTGACGAAGACGCCCTCGGCGCCCGGGTACGGGATCCACGGCATGTCGTCGCTGTGGACCACGTGCTCCTTGCGCGTGAGATCCACAAGCGAGCGTAGGTTGAGCAGGTCCTCGGGCATTGCAGCCATCGTCTCTCCAGCTGGTCGGTCGTTCTCTTTTCGGCCGCTCCGAGCCTATGGGCGACACAAGGGCCCGTCGGCGCCCGGATCTGCCGGTCTTGTCGGGTTCACCAAGCAGGGGATGGATCCAGCCGTCGTCGGCGATACGACGCGAGAGTCGGTCGACGCACACAGAACGTCGAAGGCCCGCGTTCGCGGAGCACCTTCAACAGCGCCGGGTGTGCCGCGGGTGCCCTGGCAATCGTCGACGTCGCTGCGGCCGTCGACCGCCGCCTTCGAGCCCACGAGCGGACCCTCACTACAGACCCAACAGACCGGGCACTGAGCCGTCCCGGCTTTCGCGGAGACCGGGTTGGGTGGTTTCCAGCTTGATCATGGTGGATGTGATCGTCTCGGTCGGCGGGGGCGAGAGTGCTTCGAACTCGGCGGGCGGCAGGTCGCCGAGGGCTTGGTGGAGGCGGTCGGTGTTGAACCAGCCGAGGTACTCGACGACGGCGAGCTCGAGCTGGCCGCGGCTGCGCCAGACACGGTCGCTGATGAGCTCGGTCTTGAAGCTGGTAACGAAGCTGTCGGCGAGCGCGTTGTCGTAGGCGTCTGCGACCGACCCGACGCTCGCGAGGACGCCGTGGTCGGCGAGCGTCTGGGTGTAATCGATCGAGGTGTCTTGGCTGCCGCGATCGGAGTGGTGGACGAGTTCGACGTCGGCGCCGCCGCCGCGCTGATGCAAGGCCATCCTGAGCGCATCAAGGACCAGGGTGGTGCGCATGTGGCCGGCGAGTTGCCAGCCGACGATCCGGCGGCTGTAGGCGTCCAGGATGAACGCGAAGAACACCACGCCTTCCCAGCATCGGAGGTAGGTGATGTCCGCGACCCAGAGCCGGTTCGGGCCGGCCGCGGTGAAATCGCGATCGACCAGGTCCGGGCGCCGTCGCGCCGCCGGGTCCGGCCGCGTGGTGCGCCACGGCTTGCCGCGACGCTTGGCGCCGCAGATCCCGTTCGCGCGCATCAGCCGCTCGACGGTGCACCGAGCGACCGGCTCGCCGTCGCGGTTTAGTGCGATCCACATCCGCCTGGATCCGTAGGCGTAGTAGTTGACCGCGTGGACCTCCCGGATCCGGGCCAGCAGCCGCACATCCTCGACCGCTCGCCGCGTACCGCTGCCCGGTTCGGCGCTGGTAGTAGGCGGACGCCGACA
>Ga0190275_10000632_pt1 | contig 29219 bp, 35 predicted proteins | sample Popmic550T_FD_133745 | JGI IMG/M metagenome (GOLD analysis project Ga0190275, IMG submission 133745) | Populus adjacent soil microbial communities from riparian zone of Yellowstone River, Montana, USA - 550 T | ecosystem: Environmental > Terrestrial > Soil > Riparian zone > Trees stand | place...
GAGCGCGCTGCGCGAGCTGGCCAAGGGCAAGTCGGGCGAAGAGAACCCGCGCCTGTTCATGGTCCAGACGCTGGGCGTGCCGACCGATCACAAGCTCGCGAAGCAGAAGGCGAGCAGCTGAATCATGGGGGGGTGTCGCACTTGGGGTGACGGCACCCCCCCGTCACCCCGCAGTAGTCGCGTTCGGAAAGACTCAGGTTCTCGTTGGGTTTGTCTGAGAGAGCCAAGAAGGGGTCTTCTTGACGATCGTCACGGTTTGCTTCGCCTCGAGCTCGTGCTCGGGGCACCGGCGGCCACGACGCGCAGCACGCGGCGCGATCGCTGGGCGCGCCTCTTCGTCGCGCAGCGCGTCCGCATCGCGCTGAGAGCGCTCGGAGGGCGGTGCGCCGCGACTCCGTTCGGACTCGCCGGAGGTTCCGTTGCCTCGCCGTTCGCCTGACTCCGTCACGCCGCCGCGCGACCTCGACGAGACGAGCCGCGCGCTGTGGCGGCTGACGATCGAGCAGCTCGAGACGCAGGGCACGTGGCAGGTCTCCGACGTGCCGGCGCTCGAGCGCTACATCCGCGCATCGGAGCGCGCCCGCCAGGCCCGCGACGGACTGCCGCGCGACAAGGACGGCCGGGTGGTGATGACCGCGAAGGGATCCCAGCACCAGCTGGTGCAGCACCCGAACATCAAGACCTGCAGGGAGGCCGAGCGTGATGCCAACGACTACGCCAGGGAGCTACTTCTCACTCCGGCGTCGCGGCGTCGCGCCCAGGTCGAAGCCGGCGGCGACGGCGACGACCCGCTCGCCGGCGCGCTCGGCTGACTGCCGGCGCGGGCCGAGCGGACTGCGGCTGCAGCTGACCTGGCTCTGCCTGTCGATCGCGGCCGTCGCCGCCGGCGCTCGACGGGCGCCGGCGCGGCCGGAGTACTCGGCGAAGCGGCTGCGTCAGCTGTGCCATCAGCGCGAGCGCACCGGCCGGCTGAGCTGGTGTCTCGAGGACTTCCTGTGGTTCGCATCGCTGCTGACGATGCCCGACGCCGACGAGCACGGCGACAAGCAGCACTTCGTGCTCGAGCCGCACCTCCTGCTGATCGCCTGGGAGGTGTTCGTCAAGGGCCGTGTCGAGCTGCTCGCGATGCTGCCGAAGGGCAACGGCAAGACCGCGTTCTTCGCCGCGCTAGCCGTCTTCCACCTGCTCACTGTCCGCAACTGCAGCTGCTACATCGGCGCCGCCGACGGCGAGCAGGCCGGCGAGATGTTCCGCTTCGCCGTGCACTACGTCGAGAGCTCGCCGGCGCTGAAGAAGCACCTGCGGATCGGCCGCGCACAGAAGATCATCCGGGCGCGCCGCGGCGAAGGCTTCATCAAGGTCCTCGCGTCGGACAACACGAAGGTCGCCAACAAGAAGCAGGGCTACAACCCGACTCTGGCGCTGATCGACGAACTGCACGCCCACGACAACGACAACATGTACGTCGACCTGCGGTCCGGCGTGACGAAGCGCCCGGGCCGGCTGATCGTGATCATCTCCACCGCCGGCTGGGACCCCGCAACGGTGCTCGGCGAGTTGCTCGCCAGGATGCTGCGGCAAGGCACGCAAGACGGCGGCGAGCTCGTCGAAGGCCTCGCGTTCGACGGGGACGGCGAGCTTTCCTACGACCCCGTGCAGGGCCGGCTGACCGTCACGCGGGCCCCGTCGGGACGCAGCGTCGGTCTGATCTGGGCACTGCGCGAGAAGGGACACCCGCTCGGCGCCGACGATCCGACCGACTTCGAGACGGTCAAGTTCGCGAACCCTGCGTCCTGGGTGACGGTCGACTCGATCGCAGACGGCTACGAGAGCCTGCCGTGGGCGCGCTACCTGCGCTGGCGCTGCAACCTCTGGGCGCAGTCCGATGACGCGAAGATCCCCGCCGAGGCATGGGACGCGCTGAACACCGGCGCGAGAATCCCGGCCGACGGCGTGCAGGTCCTGGTCGTCGTCGACTACGCCCGCAAGTCCGACGCGACCGCCGTGACGCAGTTCTGGTTGCGCCCGGACGGCAAGGTCGTGCCGGAGTCCTACGTGTGGGCGCTGCAGGAAACGCGGACCGGCCGACCACAACCGGTCTGTCACGAGCTCATCGCCGAGCGCACGATCCGCCAGTCGATCGTGCGCGACCACATCCGCTCGATCCGCGACGGCGGCCGCGACGTCTACGCCCTCGCGTTCGACCCGCACCTCTTTGATCCCGAAGATCTCACCGACGAAGGGTTCCTCATGATCGAGTTTCCCCAGACCGACGTCCGCATGGTGCCCGCGTCGAAGGCGACGTTCGAGGCGATCTGCGGCAGCGACGCGGTCTACGAACACGACGGCGACCCCGTCCTGCGTGCCCACGTCACCGCGATGGGCGTCAAGCACAAGCCCGAGGAGGGCTGGCGCTTCTCCAAGAGCGAGAGCGGCGGCCGCATCGACGCCGGGATCACCCTCACGATGGGCACCGAGCTCGCCCTCGCCGGGCCCGTCGCGATGCCCGGATGCGAGTGGTGATGCGCGGCAAGCGCCGCGTGCGCATCCACCAGCTGCAGGGACCGAGCTTCGAGGGCATCCAGATCGGCCGCCGACCGATCGGCGGGCACTACGTGCTGATCGCCGCGGCCGCGCTCGAGCAGGGCGACGACCTCTCCATTCGCAAGGTCCCGCTCGACGCCGAGCACGTCGAGATCCCCGCCGGACGCGTCGTGTTCATCGAGGTGAACCCCTCGTGATCGTCCGCTCGCACGGCGCCAACGTCGCGCTGCGATCCCTCGACGTCGACACGAACGCATCGTGGGTGATCCCGGCGCCTGGCACAGCGGGCTCCACGTCGACCGGCCTGGCGCCCTCGTGGCAGGACGCCTACGGCCTCCCGGCCTTCCTCTTCTGCCTCCTGCTCGCCTGTCGCGCCGGCAGCCAGCTGCCCTGCGAGGTCTACAAGCCCGCCGGCACCGGCTCTGAAAAGGCCTACGACGCCCCCCAGCGCGAGCTGCTGCACACCAATCCACAGGGCAGCAAGACCCCGCGGGCGCTCTGGTACGTCGTCATCAACGGCATGCTCGGCCACGGAAACAGCATCGTCCAGAAGCTCACCGTGCCCGACGGGCGGCTCGCGCCGCGCCGCGTCGTCGGACTGCAGGCCACGCAGCCGAGCCACACGCGCATCGTGCGACGCAACGGCATCGTCCGCTACTACCTCGGTCGCACAGAGCTCGACCCTAGAGACGTCATCCACATCGCCGGCGACCTGCTCGACGACCCCGAGATCGGCGTCAGCCCGATCGCTGTGGCACGCGAAACCGTCGCCGCGGGGCGCGCCGCGCAGATCTTCGAGGGCCGCTGGTACAAGACCGACGGCACGCCCTCCGGAGTCGTCGTCTGGCCAGCCGGCCAGAACCCAAACAAGGAGCAGCGCGACCAGTTCATGGAGCGCTGGGAAGGTCGCCACAAGCCGGGCAGCCGGCGCACCGGGCTGCTGTGGGGCGGCGCGACCTACCAGCCGGTGTCCGTCAGCCTCAAGGACGCCGAGTGGGCCGCATCCGCGCAGATCTCGACGACCCGCGCAGCGCAGATCCTCGGCATGCCGGCGGCGTTTGTCGACCCCGAGAACGACACCGATCCGGCCGAGACGAACACCCGCTTCCGCGAGCTTTTCCTGCAGCCACTGCTCACGACCATCGACCAAGCGCTGTACGCCGACGACGAGCTCTTCCCCGACAAGACCTACTTCCCGCGCTTCATCACCAACGCGCTGCTGCGGCCGTCGCTGAAGGATCGCGCCGAGGCCTACCGCCTCCTGCGCCAGGGCGGCATCGCCGTCGCGAACGAGCTGCGCGCGCTCGAGGACTGGCCCGAGCGCAAGGACGGCGACGAGCTGCAGGCCACACCGGTCGGGGGCGCGCCGAACCCGGCGAAGTCCAGCCCCTCCGACTTCTCCAGCTGAACCACCGCGGCCGCCCCGCCGGCGGACCTCACATCCCACGACCCGAGGAGGTCGCGATCTCATGACGCTGTTTTTCGAGGAGCTGCGCAAGCACATCGGCACCGCCGGGCTGCTGCGCGTCGACGTCCGCGACGTCGTCGTGCGCGAGGCCGACACCGGCAACGTTGCCGGTACAACGGAGGCGGACATCGTCTTCAGTGGCCACGCGATCGTCTTCGACGTTCTCTCCGACGAGCTCGGCGGTCGCGGCTGGAGCTTCCGCGAGAAGATCGCGCGCGGTGCCGTCCGCAAAGCGCTCGACGAACAGCAGGACGTCGTCTACCTCTACGACCACGCCGGCCTGGTGCTCGCCCGCACCGCGGCCGGCACGCTGACCCTTGCCGAGGATCCGCGCTGGCTGCAGATCGACGCGCGCTGCGCGCCGACCAGCGTCGCGAAAGACCTCGCGATCGCCACCCGCGCCGGCAACGTCAGGCACATGAGCTTCGCGTTCACGACCGCAGAGGACATGTGGGAAGAGGTCTACCACGAGGACGGCACCGTCGAGGTCACACGCACCGTCACGCTCATCGACCGGCTGTACGACGTCAGCAGCGTCGGCCAGCCCGCCTACCCGCAGACCGACGTGCAGGCCCGCTGCCGCGAGCTCGAGCGCGTCGCAAACCGCTACGGACTTACACCGCCGGACCTGCCGGAATCACTCGACGAGCTCGCCGTGCGCGTGGCGTCGACCCAAGGTCCCGCACACGAGGCGCGCCGGGCCGCCCTGCATGACCAGCAGGCCGGAGCCAAGCGGCGTCTGACGGTCGCCAACGCCAGAACCCTCACCCGATAGGAGACCGACATGACGATCGCCCAGCTGCGCGCCGCAGTGCGCGCGGCCTTCGAGCGCCTCGAGCGCGCCAACAGCGCCATCGACGCCCTCACCGCCGACAGCACCGACGAGCAGCGCACCGCAGCGCAGACCGAGTTCGACACCGCCGAGGCCGAGCACCGCGATGCCGGTGTCGCGCTGCGCCGCGCCGAGGACCTCGAGACCGCGCGCCGCGCACTCCCGCCGGCTGCGGCCGACACCGCGGCCGACGACGACCGCCGCGCAGGTGACGGCAGCGGGGCACGCATCACGCGCGAGCCGCCGACGTACGAGCGCGGAAGCGGCAACAGCTACTTCCTCGACCTCGCGCGGTCGCTCACGGGCCGCGGTCTCAGCGGCGCGTCCGAGCGCCTGGCGAACCACGCCCAGGACGTCCGGGGCGTCGTCGACGCTCGCGATCGCCGAGCCCGCGACGGCGTCGACCGCGAGATGGAGCAGCTGCTGCGCGAGCTCCCGCTGCCCGTCGCCCGTGCGCTCGAGCAGTCCGGTGTCATCGGCGTGCAGCGCGAGTCACGAGCGCTGACGCGCGTCGACGGCGCCGGCGGCGGCTTCGTCCCGCCGTTGCACCTCCTCGACGAGTACGCGGAGGTTCCGCGCGCGTCACGTCCGATGGTCGAGTCGTGCCGGCACATCCCGCTGCCGTCGGGCACGGACTCGATCGTCATCCCGAAGATCTCGACCGGCACCGTCACCGCGCCGCAGACGGCCGATGGCGCGGCGGTCGCATCGACGGACCTCGCCGACGCGACGGTTACCGCGCCGGTGCGGACGATCGCGGGGCAGCAGGACGTCGCCATGCAGCTGCTCGACCAGTCCCCCATCGCGTTCGACGAGATCGTCTTCGCGGACCTGATCGCCGACTACTACTACCGCTGCGAGGACCAGGGCTGGAACGGCAGCGGGGCGTCTGGCCAGATCAAGGGCATGCTCGCCGTCTCGGGCTTCAACGCGATCACGTACACCGACGCGTCGCCGACCGTGCCCGAGCTGTACCCCAAGATCGCCGGAGCCCTCAGCGATGCCCGCACCGCTCGCAAGCGGCCGATCACGCATGGCTGGCTCGCGCCGCGCCGCTACTACTGGCTGACGTCGGCGCTCGACGGGCAGAGCCGACCTCTCGTCGTGCCGCAGATCATGGGGCCGATGAACGCCGCCGGCGTCGTCGGCACGGAGACGGGCGGCGGGTCGGGCGAGGATCACCCGGTCAACCTGCAGGGCGTCTGGCATCACATGACCGACGCGATGCCCGTCAACCTCGGCGCGGGCACCAACGAGGATCGCATCGTCGAGACTCGCATGGCCGACCACCTGTGGTTCGAGGGCGAGCTGCACGCTCGCGCGATGACCGAGGTGCTGTCCGGCACGCTGCAGGTCCGCCTGCAGGTCTACGCCTACGTCGCCGCGACGTTCGAGCGCTTCCCCAACGGGATCAGCGTCATCGCCGGCACCGGGCTGATCACGCCGACGTTCTGATCGCCCGCGCGGCGCGGGGACTTCCCGCGCCGCGCTGAACTCCCCAAGAACAGGAGACCAACACCATGCCAGAACCGATCATCCAGCCGGCGTCCGAGTTCCCGACGACCGGCCACCGCACCAACCACATGGCCGCGCTCGTCCGCGAACGCGAGGGCTACGAGGCCAAGGCCAAGGCCGCCGAGACCACCGGCGACACCGCCGGCGCCGAGGCCGCCAAGAACCGCGCCAGCCAGGTCGCCACGGAGATCAAACGCGTGGCCGACAGCGCGCGGGCCCGGCCGAACGTCGCGACCCGGTAGCTCGCGGCGCGGGGGCGGCGGATAGCCGCTCCCGCACGCGTGCGGCACCTGAAGCCCACAGAGGAGGCAGCCCATGTCGCTGGTGACATACGTCGGTCCGTACGCAAGCGTGACCGTCAACTACAACGGGATCGGCTACCTGGCCCCGCGCAATCTCTCGATCAGCGTCCCCGACGCGCTCGAGGCCCTACTCCTCGGCCAACCCGTCAACTGGGAAGACGGCGGCGACGGTGCCCCCGGCTTCATCCCGCCGGACGATCCCGACTGGCGGACGATCTCGATCGACCTCAACGGTGCGGGCGACGTCATCGTGCGCGACGACGAGTCGCCCACCGGCTTCGGCCTCAGCGACTCGGTCCTCACGGAGGGCGTACTCGAGGGCGCTCTCGAGCCCATCGAGACTCAGCTCAGTGCGCTGGAAAGCGGTAGTGCCTGGGATGACGGTGCTGACGGTCGCGTACTGACCTTTGGCCCCGGTGGAGTGATTTGGAGTGCGCCACCCAGTGGCGCGCCGGTTGCCATTGCACAGGGGCTCCGCGCCGTGCGCGACGCGGAATATGCGGCGGTCATGGCGTCCCCGCCGACGATCGCACTGAGTGCCGCGAACGCGGCCACGTCGATCGCTTCGGCGGTCGAATATGCCCACACCAACGGCGTCTTTCGTTGGTCTGGCGGCAAGGTGGTCACGCTGGCGATCTACCCGAACTACAAGGGCATAGGCCCTGTCGTCAGCGACGCCAACTGGCTTGACGACGCTGGCTTCCAGGTGGAGTTTCTGACGGACGCCACGCAGTTCGAGCAGGTCGCGTTTGGCAAGCTCGGTGTCTGCCGTGTATGGGTCGATGATCGGCCCGCGACGGCGGGTCATACGACGCTCGGCCCTGCGGATGGCAACTTCTACCGGCTGCTTGTCTCCTCGCTTGCGGCGGGCACCAAGGCGATCAGGATCGAGTACAGCACGGCCAACCAGCTCGGTCCGGTCCGCGTTCCTACAGGTTCAGTGATAACCGCTGTCGCGGGATCTGTTGGGCCGAAGTTGATCGCGATCACCGACTCTTACGGGGATGGGCCGAACCCAGATAGCTTCAATGACCTGTTCAAGCGAGCGGGTCGTCTGCTCGGTATCAGGGATACCCGCGTGTCTCCTTCGGGCGGGACCGGCAATATGAATCCTGGCCCGTTCAGCCGCGTCAAGTTCCGGTCACGCGTCCAAGAAGTCATGCTGAACTACACGCCTGATATCGCGCTGGTGGCCGGGGGAATCAACGACTCCGATAGGCATACCTCGGCGATCTATCCGGCCGGGGCGGCAACAGCGCTGACCGTACTGGGGACGGAGGCGGCCGCGCTGTACGACGCAATCCGTTCTGGCTCCCCGACATCGGCGCTGGTTGTCGTGGGTCCGTGGTGGCCCAACGAGAACCCCACGAACAACGCGGCGGGATCGGACGTGATCGGCGTTCGCGACACGATCGAGGCCAAGGCCCTCGCTGCCGGGGCGATTTTCATTGATCCGATCGGGGAGCAGTGGATCACGGGGACTGGGCGTGTTGGGACGCCCGCTGGGAACGGCAACGCCGACTACTACATATCTTCGGACGGCACCCACCCCTCGCCCGCTGGGCATGCGTACCTTGGCCGCAAGCTTGAGCAGGCTCTAGCCCCGTACGTGCCGCTGAGTGGATGATCGCTTTGCGTCGGGAGCACTAGACCATTCGTTGAGCAGCGCCGCGGCGGCTGGCAGGATCCTGAGCCCATAGAAACGCCCCCGCGACGCGCCAACGTCCGGGGGCCGGCACAGGAGATGACGCTCCCATGCAGACCGACCGTACCGCGTTCAGCGGCACCCCGTTCAGCGCGCTTCACCGGGGCCGACGGCCCGGCAACGCCGGGCAGACCTATCCGGCGGACCCACCCAGCATCCTCGAAATCGTCGCTGTCCTGAAAGCGTGCGGCGCCACGCTCGCCGGCCAGCGACTGCGAGCGCTGATCATCGTGCTCTGGCGTTCCGGGCTACGAATCAGCGAAGCGCTCGCGCTGCAGGAGTCCGATCTCGACGAGCGCGCGAACAGCATCCTCGTCCGATCCGGCAAGGGCGGCAAGCGTCGCCTCATCGGGATGGACGACTGGGGCTGGCAGGAGCTGCGGCCCTGGATGCAGACACGTGAGCAGCTGCCCGTCGGGACCGTCTTCCCGGTCGTGCTCGGCGCGTCCGCCGGCAAGAAGTGGAGCCCATCCGGCGCCCGATCGGCGCTGCGGTTCGCCGCGGCACGCTCGTCGGTCCGCCGCAGGATCAACCCGCACGGCTTCCGCCACGCCCACGCCTGCGAGCTCGCTCGCGAAGGCGTCCCACTGCACCTCATCCAACGCCAGCTCGGCCACGCGAACCCCGGCATCACGGCGATCTACCTGCAGGGCATCGCAGGTGTCGAAGTCATCGACGCGATGAGCGCCAGGCGCGCCCCGATGGTGCCCGCGATGTAGACCACCACGCCGAAGGAGAGATCATGAGCGTAACCCCGCTGTGCACGCTCGCCGAAGTCCGCGGCCGGCGACAGACGCCGGTCGCGAACACCGGACAGGACGCCGAGGTACAGCGGCTGATCGCGAGCCTCTCCTCGGCGATCGCCGAGGAGTACGAACGCGAGTTCACGCCAACCGACGCAGCCACGCGCACCTTCGAGTACGACGTCGACGACGGCCCCCTGCTCAGCCTCACGCCATACGAGCTACGCACCGTCACCGAAGTGCTCACAGACGCCGACAGCGCCGACGTCGTGACGCTCGCCGCGGCCGACTACCGGCTGCACCCCTACCCGTCGAAGCACGGCACCTTCCTCGCGCTGCGCTTCCGACCCGCGCTCGTCGCCACAAACGCACTGTGGGGCACGACGCTCGTCGAGATCACCGGCGACTGGGGATTCGACGAGATCCCCGACAACGTTCGCGAGGCCGCGATCGTCAGCGTCGTGCACAACATGCGCACCAGCGTCGGCCAGTACAGCGTCGCCGACGGCGCGGGCGGCGAGACCCGCTACGAACGCGTCGAGATCCCCCAAGCCGCGCGAGACCTGCTGCAGCCCTTCCGACGGATGGCCTGATGCCGGCAACCACGACGATCCCTGCCACGAAGGTCGCGCTGCTCGAACTGCTGCAGAACACCGTCAGCCTCGACGGCCTGCAGATCGAATGGGCCAGGCCCTCTGAGGACGCCCTGGCGCAGGAGGCGCTGTGGTTCGAGGGCACGAAGTCCACGCAGCAGCCGCAGGCGATCGGCAACCAACGCCGCGACGAGACCTACGTCCTCGAGCTCGTCGTCTCGGTCCTACGCGACGGCGACGACCCGCAGGCCTGCGAGCTTCGAATGTGGGAGATCGTCGCCGACGTCGAGACGATCGTCCGCGCGAACACCCGACTGGGTGGCGGCACGATCCCCGGCCTCTTCGACATCCAATACGCCGGCGCGGATCAGACACCGACGCAAGCCCCCGGTCAGCGCGTCAGCGAAGCGCTCGTGCGCGTCGCCGCGCGCGGCCGCATCTGAGAAACCAACCGACCCCAGGAGGGTTCCCATGAAGCAGAACGCCCGCTACGAGGGCGGCTCCGGCACCGGGGTCGATCTCACCGTGTTGCTCGTCGATGGGCAGCAGCGGCCACGCCACGTCGACCAGGGCGAAGCCCTGCCGACAGAGATCGCCGACGCCGCCGTGGATCCGGAGTTCGTCGAGCGGCTGCTCGAGCAGGGCGACTGGCAGCCCACCGATCCGCACGCCTACTACGAAGCGATGACCGTCGATGAGCTGACGCCGCTCGCTGCTGACCTCGAGATCGAGGGCACCGGCGCCGACGGCAACATCCTCAAGAAGGACCTCGTCGACGGGCTCACCGCCGCACATCCGACCGTCGCCGCAGATCCGATCGAGGACAACGACGACGACAACGACGACAACGAGGGCGGCACGTCATGACGCTGGCATCGGGTCTCGGGACCCAATTCGGACTCACCAAGGAAGTCACCTACGGCACGCAGCTCGCCGCCACGAAGTTCTTCGAGATCGACAGCGCGGCGCTCGCCCTCGACCAGAACTACCAGGACAGCGTCGGACTGCGCGCCAACCGCATGTACGGCCCCTCCGGACGGATGCGCGCGACCACCAGGCAGGCCGCCGGCGGCGTGCCGATGGACGTGCCCACCAAGGGCTTCGGCGCGATCCTCGACCTCATGCACGGCCTCACGCCCACCGTAGTCCAGCAGGCCGCGACTCCGGCATACCTGCAAACCCACCTCATCGGCACCTCGATGCCGAACAAGAGCGCCTGCATCCAGACCAACAAGCCGACAACCCAGGCCGCCGACGTCGCGACGACCTACCCCGGATCGATCCTGACCGGCGCCTCGTTCAGCCTCGACGCCGCAGGGATGCTCAAGGTCAACCTCGCATGGGACAGCATGGACGAGCGGACGCTCGCGACGTCACCGGCTGGCCTCGCGCTTGCTGCCGCCGCCTACCCCAGCGGCGTCACGTCCTGGCTAGGAACCGTCACCGCTGTCATCACGCTCAACGGCACGCCAGTCGCCGTGGTGCGGTCACTGTCGCTCGACTGGGCCCAGCCCTATCGGACCGACCGCTTCTTCATCGGCTCTGGCGGCACGAAACAGAAGCCGATCCCCAACGGATTCCAGACGACCACCGGCAACATGGAGCTCGAGTGGTTCGACACCAGCGCCTACGCACTGTTCCGCTCAGGCGCCAAGGTCGCGCTCAGCTTCAGCTTCACCAACGACGTGATCTCCGGCATCTACTCCGAGAACATCACGTTCACGCTGAGCGCCATCCAGATCCGCGGCAACAGCCCTGGCATCGACGGACCCGACGTCCTCAGCCAGACCGTGCCGTACGTCGCCGGCGACGACGGCACCAACCCCCCGCTGAAGATCGAATACACCAGCACCGACACCGCCATCTAGGGGACCGGCAACGTTGCCGGTCCCGCGGTGCACCGATGGCTGACGCGATCAAGGTCCCGGACCTCTACAAGATGCGGCGGGCCATGCGCGCGGTGGGCAAGGACGCTCTCCGCGAAGTGCAGGGCGTCACGAAACGCGCTGCCGAAGTCGTCGCGGTCCAGGCCGGAAGGAACCAACCACGCGGCACCCGACCATTGAGTGACAGCTACCGCGGCAGAAAGCAACGGCTGGCCGATTCCTACCGGGCCAGCACCAGCGGCGCGCGCGGGCTCGTGCGAAGCAAGCTGCTCCACGGGCCGATCGAGGAGTACCGCCGCGGTGGACCGCACGCAGTCAACCGTGCCCTTGACGCCAAACAAGACGAAATCGCTGATGACCTCGAGCGCAGCTTTGACGAGCTGATGCGTCGCCACGGATTCCGCGGCGGCCCCGCGGCCTGACCCCCCAACCTCAAAACCTGAGGGAGCACCACATGCCCGAAGCAACCTGTCCGTCCTGCGGCGAGCCGCTGCCCGAAAAGCCCGGCGCCGACTCTCCCGTCCACATCAACGGCACGACGATCGACTTCGACGAGCTGTCCTACGCCGAGCGTCGCCAGATCAAGATTCTGGTGGCCGAGCTCGTCAAGCTGACCGATCCCGCCGGCGATCCCGAAGAGGACTACACCCAGGACGACATGCGCCTCGCGTTCGCGATCGTCTGCGCCAGGCGCACCACCCCGGAGTTCTCGATCGAGGACGGACTCAACCTCAAGCCCGTCGACCTCCTCCCTCCTACGACGCCGCCACGCAAGCCGGCCGCCGCCAAGCACCGGCGCGCGAACGGCTCCTCGACCTAGCGCAACTCGAGGTAGACCCGCGGCCGCGATGGACCGCTGAGCTCGGCGCCACCTTCGGCTGGGCGGCACCCGAAGCGTTGGACCACCTGCGCCCCCACGAGCTGCAGGCGATGGAGCAGTTCTTGAGGCAACGCCGACACAAGGAGGCGAGCAATGTCGACACGTAAAGCAGCGCTCGCCGTCCTCATCACCGGGGATCAGAAGCAGCTCGAACGCACCCTCAACAAGGGCGGCGACAACCTCACGAAGTTCGGCAAGAAAGCCGAGCACACCAACACCCGCGTCGGATCCTCGTTCTCCGGCCTGGCGAAGCGCGCCGCCGCCGGCGGCGCCGCGATGGTCGGCGCCTACGCGTCGATTGCCGGCGGCAAGAAGGCGATCGATACGACCACGACGCTCGCGAAGACGACGCTGTCACTGCACAAGAACCTAGGCCTGTCGATCGAGTCGTCATCGCGGTGGGCCGCCGCCGCGAAGTCGCGCGACATCGACTCAAAGGCGCTCAACCAGTCGTTCGTCGTGTTGTCGAAGAACATCGGCAAGGCCGGCAGCGAACAGGACAAGTACCGAGCCAAGCTCGACGAGCTCGGCGGCTCCGAGAAGGACCAGGAGCAGCGCCAGAAGCTGCTCGCCAAGGGTGCCGGCGACACGGTCGGTGCGTTCAAGAAGCTCGGGATCTCGCAGGACGAGCTGAAGAAGAGCGACTTCGACGACGTCCTGAAGAAGGCCGCCGACGGCCTGGCGGCCCTGCCCGCCGGCGCCGACCGCGCCGCGTTGTCAGCGAAGCTCTTCGGGCGCGGCTGGCAAAGCATCGTGCCGGTCCTGCGTGGCGGCTCGAAGGCGATGGACGAACAGCTCGCGCTCGCCGACAAGTACGGCGTCACGCTCAAGGGCAAGACCGTCAAGAGCCTCGAGGAGATGATTGCGGCCCAGCGCGAGTCGAAGTTCGCGACCATGGGTCTGCAGGTATCTCTCGGCCAAGAGCTCATCCCAGCGCTGACGAAGGGCTCACAGGCCTTCAGCAAGTTCGTTGCGCAGATGCGCACCGGCAAAGGCGCCGGCGGCCAGTTCGCCGACGTCGTCGAGACCATTGTCGACGAAGCCCGACCGATCGTAGTGTGGCTCGGCCGCGCCGGCGCAGCCGTCGGCCGCTTCGTCGAGAAACACCCCGAGGTCGGCAAGCTCGCCGCAGCGGTCATTGCCGTCGGCGTCGCGGTCAAGACGCTCAAGTTCGTGAGCGCCGCGACCGGCTTCACCGGCCTGCTCAAGGGCGGACGCTCGGCGATGAGGGGACTAGTCCGCATCTTCGCTACTCAGGGTGCAGTCGCTGGCACCGCCGCCGGTACGGCGGCGGCGGGCGGCGAAGGGATGGCGTCGTCGGCGGTGTTCGACAAGCACCGAAACACCGGCAAAAGGCTCGGCAAGGTGCTGGGCAAGGGCATCGTTGTGGGCGTCGCTCTTGGCATCGCGACGGCCGCGGATACGATCACCAAGAGCCTGTACGACAAGATCGGCGCGGGTGGCACGCCGACGGGCCTTGGGCAAGCCATCTGGCGCAAGCTCAAGGGCGATGGGCTTGGGCGACAGATCGCCCAGAACGCCCCCACGGGCCTCGGCAATGGCGCGCTGGCTGGTGCTGGCGCGGGCGGCGGCGGGCTCATGGGCGCGAATCCTGCGCTGGGTGGTTTCGCTGCGCTCGGTGCGACGTTCGGGTTGGGCGTGTCGTCGGGCGGCGAGGCCAGCCGGAAGAACAAGAAGACCTCGAGCGGTAACACCTCGTATCACTCGACGGGCGAGGCGATCGACGTGGCAGGCCCGCCTGCCGGGATGCTGCGCTACTTCAAGGCCATGAAGTCTCGCTACGGCGGCCGGCTCGCCGAGCTGATCTACACACCCGGCGGCGCCGGCGTGAAGAACGGTCGGCCCCACCGCTACACCGGGCAGGTCGCACGAGACCACCTCGACCACGTTCACGTCGCGCTCGACCTCGGTCGGCGCGGGCCCGGGATCGGCGACGGCATCGGTCAGGCGACAGCGGCCGCGCGCAGGGCCGGCTTGAGCGGCACGAAGCTGGTCGAGGCCGTGGCGATCGCGGGGCCCGAGAGCGGCTACAACGCTGAGGCCGTGAACATCGGGCCGCGTGATCACTCGATCGGGTTCTGGCAGATCAACCAGTTGGCGCACAAGGGCCGGTTCGGTACCGATGCGCAGCTGAAGAACCCCGACGCGAACGCTCGGGCGATGAAGGCGCTGTCGTCGGGCGGGAAGAACTGGCAGCCCTGGACGGCGTACACCGCGGGCAGCTACCGCTCGTTCCTCAGTCGTGCTCGAGCAGCCGTCATCGGTTCCCGCGGCGCCGGCGCCAGCTCGAGCAGGGGTGGCGGGGGTGGCGGTGCGTCCGCTGCGCCTGATCGAGCCGAGGCCCAGGAGCGCGGTGGCTCACGGATCATCAACGCGCTGACGCGCCGCCACAGCCCGGGCATCAACCGGGCGGTCGGGGCGGCCAAGAGCGCCGCCGCGCAGATCGAGGATGGCTCGACTGCGTACGGGCAGCTCGAACGGCGCTTCGGCCAGAGCGAGGAGGATCTCGGGACCGCCGAGGGCAGAGCAGCGCGCGGCTCAGAGATCAAGGCGTTGCGGGTCGAGAAGGGCAAGCAGCTCGCTCGGGCGAAGCGACGGGCGCAGCATCTGAGGACGGCGATCAAGCGGCTGGACGCCCTGATCAAGGCTGCCCGCAAGAAGCGCGACAAGGCGAAGGGCGGCACTCGTGCGCGGATCGTCAAGCGCATCCGTGACTTTGAGGATCAGCGCTCGGACCTCGCCGCAGAGCTGAAGTCACTCGAGCTGCAGGACATCCCCGAGCTGGGCCTCGACATCGGAGATCTCGATAAGGAGGCGCAGGACGTCGCCGGTGGCGGCGCCGCGGCGTCGTCGGCGACGGACAAGGCCGGCAGTGACCTCGAGCTGGTCGACCTGCGCGAACGCGCGGGCGTGTACTCGCCCGGGCAAGCGGAGGCGGAGCGCCAGCGCATTCGGCAGGCCGCGCTCGGCGGTGCGTATGGCGCCCTGAGCGAGCGCGAGCAGCTGCAGATTCAAGGCGACATGCTCGAGGCGCAGAAGCAGGCGACGCAGGCTGTCGCCGACCTCACGTCGGAGATCACAGCGCTGAGGGCGGAACAGGCCAAGACCAACGCCTTCAACGAATCGCTCATCGGCGTGCAGTTTGCGACGATCAGCCGCGCGTTCGCCGATCACCTCTCGGGCGAACTCGGCGGCCGAGTCCAAGCACGCGCGGCAATGCCAAACAGCGGCGCCCTGATGGGTCTATGAGGAGGTCCGCATGACATCGAGCCTCGAGCAGCTGGTCCTCGACTCCCTGGCGCTCAACGACGCGACGACGTTCGGGCTGGAGTCACTGTCGATGAACCCGCCGGCGAAGAAGCCCGAATGGATCAGCGGTGCCGACTCCAACGGAGCCATCCTCGGCCGCGACCCCCTGCACGAGAACCGCGTCGTCGAAGCGCGCATCGGCATCGAGCCGCAGGCGACGCGCGATCTCGTGCTCGCAAAGATCCGGTTGATCGTCGACAAGCTGCAGGAGTGCTCACTCAACGAAAACGGCCTCCCGCTCGTGTGGACACCAGCGGATGCCAGCATCAACGCGATCACGTTCAGGTGCCTGATGGGCGAGATCACCGACCTGCCGATCGACTGGCAATCGGGCTGGCTGGGGCTGGCCCCGATGTTCACCGTGCGTCTGATCTGCCTTCCGTTCGGTGAGGGCGTCGAGTCGGCCGTGTGGGCGACCATGACGACGGCCCCGATCGCCACCATCGAGATCACTGACGTACTCGGTGACGTGGCGGCATTGGCGCGGATCGTCGTTACGGATTCGGCATCGCAGAACCGCCGCTATGTCGCGCTGGGCATGGAGTCGCGCTGGTATCCGACAAGCTCGCCGCCGTCGCTCATCGTCGACTCAACGGCGATGGTGACCAGCGGCTACGCCGGCGTCACGGCCACGCGCTCGGGCGCGTACTCGGGCGGATCGAACAACGTCATCGGCGCCACGCTGCGCACGCAGGTCCAAGCGATCTGCGGCCTCGGCAACCTGACGCACATCGGCCAGTTTCGACCGATGCTGCGCTTCTACGCGAGCGCCACGACGATGGCCGTCAGGTTGACCTACCAGACGCTCGACGGCCCGTTTCGCAGCCTCGCCTACAAGGTGCCCGTGGTGGCGGGCTTGAACTGCGTCGACCTTGGTCTCGTCACCCTTCCCGAAGCGACAAGTGGGGCGCAGCGATGGACCGGGCGCATCGAGGCGTACAGCACAGCGACGGGCGGCGAGACCTTCCAAGCAGACGTGGTGCTGCTCATGCCCGCCGAACGCTACGGCCGGGCGCGCGCACCGTACTCCTACGAGACCGGGGTGCTGGTGGCCTACGACGACTTCACAGGCATGACCGCGGGCGCTGCGCTCAACGCCCAGGTCTCGGACTCGGGGCAGACTTGGGTAACGTCCGGCGCTGGCACGGACTACACGGCGGCGGACGCACCAGCGGCTGCTGACGAAACGGTCAAACGCGCGACCGTCAGCGATGCGGGCGCGCGATTCGCGGTGCTCGGAGCAACGAGCTATGCGGCGACGGAAGTCAGCGTCACGCTGATGCACTTCACGTCGGTTGGCTACGGGGCTGCCGCACTGATCGAAATGGGCGTGATCGCGCGATGGGTCGACGCGAGCAACTATCTGCGCTTCACGTTGCGTGCGACCATCGGCCCGGGACGTCCGACATGGGAGCTGGTCGTCACAAAGGTGGTGGCAGGAGCAGCGACACAGATCGTGTCGGCTCCGTTCGTTGGGAGTTTGGGAGGGGGGCAGCGCTATCAACTGCGTTTGACGGCGCACGCCTCGGGCGGTGCCGTTGCCACGCTCCTGACCGCTGCGGGCGTTCCGATCACGTCGCTCAACGCCACCGATGCCGTGCTCGCAACGGGAGGGGCGCTGGCCTCCGGCAAGCCCGGCCTGTACGACATCAACACCACAACGATGACGGGGAATCGCTACTACGATTCGCATGCGGTGGCGGTCCCACCCGCTGAGCCGATCGCGTGCTACTCCGGCCAGTCGATCACGTTCAGCAGCGACTCGGTATTGCGCGAGGACGCGACCGGCACCTATGCGGGCAAGCCGCCCGAGGACGTGGGTGGCCGCTTCTACCTGCCCCAGGCCGGCGGGGCGGGCCGCAAGAGCCGGGTTGCTGTCATCGCCCGGCGCGGCGACATCGAGACCAGCGCCGACGACTACATCGCTGACTCAACGACGGTGCAGGTGTACGCAACGCCGAGATATCTGGCGATACCACGATGACCAAACGGAAGGTATCTGTGTCTCTGAGCGAACTGCGGCGCACATATGACGAGGCGGGTGCTGCTCTGCGGGCCGAGGAGGACCGGCTCGGCCTAGCGCAGGAGACCGCACGCACCGCAGTGGATGCGTTGGCGGCGCTGGAGCGCGCCGCGATCACTGCCGGCGGCGATCCTGACGCTTTGGAAGCGGTCCGCGGCGAACGGGATCGGGCGATGACGGCGCTGGCGGTCGTGCAGACCGAACTGAACGACTGAGCATGAGGGCCGACACCGAGCTCGTCGTCATCGTCACCGACGCCAACGGCACCACCAAGACGCTCAGCGGCGACGCACCCGATCCGGGGGATCGCCCGCAGGGCTTGCAGTTCGGGACGCAGATCGGCTCGGGCTTCTACACCGCGTCGTTCAACCTGACGCGCGCGATCGACCGCGACAACGAAGACCTCCACCTCGGCGACGACGTCAAGTTCATCGGCGCCAACGGCGAAACCGCCTACGAGGGCTACATCACCGCCCTCCCCCGCAGCATGGACACCGACGGCCACAACCTCGGCGTGACGTGCGCCGGCTGGATCGCATCCGCCGCCGACAACCCGTTCTCGATGATCTTCGTAGACCGTGACCTCAGCCACTGGAGCGGCGCAGCAATCGAACGCAACGTCAACCTGCTCGCCGCTGCCTTCACCCAGGCAGCGGCCCCCTCGGTCATCAACGACACCGGCCGAGCCGCCCTCGTGCTGCAACACGCCGACAAGTGGGCGTCGCCGATCCATCCGATCGCCGAGGCGTGGTACGACGCGGGGCCTGGAAACACGATTGGGACGATCTACTACGACATCGTCAACGTCGGCTCCGCGGACCCCTTGAACGCACTCTACGACTTGTACGTGAGGACCAGCGCGACCGATGACTTCGCGGCCGTCAACGCCTCGAGCGGCGACTTGTGGCCCGCCCCCGACGCGGGATACCTCGTGGATGGCGACCCCGTCCGGTACGCCGTCATCAGCTTCTACTACAACGGCACCCCCGGTGGGGCCGACGGCTACGTCTACTCCGTGCAATGCCGCGACCTGGCCGTGTACGGCAACGTCGACCTACTGCTGCGCACCACGGGGGACCCGTACGGTGTCGCCGCGTCCGAGGCCCTCAAGTGGGCCGTCGCCAACCACGCACCACTCCTGAACACCGATGAGGTCCTCGACACGACCTACCCAATCGAGCACCTGGTGGCCGAGGACATGACCGTCACCGACCTCATCCTGAAGGTCAACAGCTTCCACAACTGGCCGTTCGGGGTGTGGGAGAACCGGACGCTGCGCTTCGCTCCCGTCGACCTGAACGATTACGACTGGGAGATCCGCCACGACGAGATGGGCAGCACGATCGGCCTGCAGGGCGACGAGCTCACCGCCCTGCGAAACCGTCTGCGAGTCAAGTTCACCAACGTCGCCACTGGCAGACAAGAACTCCTGACCGGTTCCGACTACTCCGAGCTGCGCGACGACTCGATCGACAACCCGCTCAACACGCACGGCCGCGAGCGCAGCGGCGAACCATTCGTCATCCCGTACCCCACGACGATCGCCAACGCGCTCGAGCTCGGCCGGATCCGGCTGCTCGAAGACAACCAGCCCAAGGCGCCCGGCTCGTTCACCCGCGAAAGCCACGTGCGCGACCGCTCCGGCCAACTGCAGCCCGCATGGAAGGTGCGCGCCGGCGACCGGGTGCGGCTCATCTCGAGCGCCAACCTGAGCGACCGGCCGCGGCTCGTGCAGGAGACCTCCTACTCGCACGACAGCAAGACCGTGACGATCGGCGTGGACTCCACGTTCCGAGTGCTCGACGCTTACATGGATCGAGTCACGACCGCACTAACAGCCGCAGGCCTGCAATAGCCACCCGCCCCGTCGAGCGCCGCTGCGGACGTCCGGCAGGAACAGACGGTGCTCCAACCAGCGCCGGTCGACAACACACAGCGACGTGCCAAGGAGGCGTGAGCATGGAAGGCAACGGCAACGGTGTCGTGCTGCACCGACTCGGCGAAGTCGAGCGTGACATCGAACGCATCGACTCGGTCGCCGCCAAGGCCGCCGAGAAGGTGTCGGTGCACGAGGAACAGATCAACGGCGACCGCGGACTGAGCAGGGCGCTCGAGACACTCAACGGCAAGGTCGACAGCCTCGTGCGCGTCGGGTGGGCGATCGCCACCTCAGTCGTCGGCGGCGCCGCGCTCCTGGTCCTGCAGAGCGCCGGAAAGCTGTTCTGATGACGCCACGGAGGCGCGCCACGGACACACCCCTTCGTCGGCGCGTGCCGATCTGGGTCGGCGGGGTGATCATCGTCGCGGCGCTATGCGTGATCGTCTGGACGATCGCGTCGAACACACGAGCGTCACAGGACATCTACGACGAGCGCTCTCGCAACACGCTCACCTCGTGCCAGGAGAGCAACGCACGCAACCGCCGCACCAAGAGCGTCGTGCGTAAGGAGTTCCCGCAGACGGCCGACACGCGCGTCGTGTTCCTGCTGATCGACGCGCTCGCGCCCTACCGCAAGGACTGCTCCGCGTACGTGCGCGAGCGCGTCTCACCTGACTGAAGCGCCACCCCGGCAACGTTGCCGGGGACCCCCACGTAGTTCTCCTCACCCCTCCGAGAAAGGGAGGCCACATGCAGATCTCCAAGCGCGCCCTCGCGGCGCTCGCAGCCCTGCTCGCCCTCATCGTCGCGGCGATGCTGCTCATCATCGGTCCACCCGACGATCAAGCGGAGCGGCCGGCGCCGACGCTCACCATCCCCGGCCAGCCCGGCGTCATCGTTCACCAGGGTGACGGCGTCGAGGCCGTCGACGGTCCCGACAAGGACACGAAGCGCGACGATGCTGTGCCCCTGGCCCCGACCGCCGCCGACGAGCTCCAGGACGCCGTCACAGCGACCGACCAGGCGGGCGATACGCACCGCGAGCTGAGCGAGCCGCTGCGCGAGGCCGACGACGGCCCGGTCGTCCTGAACGAGGGACCGCTCGCCGCGCAGGAACTCGACGGCTGTCGAACCCGGTTCGTTCGCAACAGCTCAAGCCGCGCCGGCGTCAAGCCGCGCGTCATCGTCTGGCATCAGACCGTCTCAAGGGATCGAGCTGGCCGCGCTGACCAGGACGGCCTTACCGCAATGGCGAACCGCGCCAGCTCTGGCGTCTCCTGGCACCTGCTGATCGGTGGCGTCGACGGCCTGTGCACGTACACCGTGCCGATGAACCTCAAGGCATGGACGCAGGGCAACGCGAACCCGTTCTCGATCGGGATCGAGGTCCAGGCGTTCGGCGACGAGCCCTCCTACGTTCGCGCCGCCGGCCGTTCCTCGCTCCTGGCGCGGACCCGGTCGGTCGGCAAGCGCTACGGGATCCCGATGAGGCGCGGCCTCGTCCGCAACTGCCGCGTCGTCAAGTCCGGCGTCGTCATGCACCGGGATCTCGGGGCATGCGGCGGCGGGCATGTCGACGTCGCATCAACGCGCTGGCAACGCAACCCGAGCGGCGGCGAGCTCGCGGGCTGGACGATCGGCCCGCTGATCGCCGACCTCGCCGGCGGCGGCGTCACCGGCACTGACCGGGCGACCTGCCGGAAGCTCAACAGCTGGCGCAAGGCCGGCTCACCGAAGGGCGGTGACTGGGAGCGCAACAGCGTCAACCGCCGACGGGCGCTCGCCAAGCGCAGCGTCCTCTGCACGACGAGAGGACCGGTGAAGCACTGATGTGCGAGACCTGCGGCTGCACGAACACGCTGTCTCAAGACGAGCTCGCCAACGCGCTGGTCGGTCTCGCGGCGGCCTACACGATCCTGCCTCGCACACGAGTCGCGGCACGCCAAGCCGCGGACCTCATCCGCAACCTCGATGAGGCCGTGTTCCGTGCCGCGATGGACCCTGACGGCACGACCCTGAAGTGCGAACGCGATGACTGCCCGACGCTCAGGCTGAAGGGCGACACGGTCGGCGCTCGCGAGTTCTGTCCACGGCCGGGCTGCGGTAAGAGCATCGAGGGCGGCGAGTACGTCTCGAAGGAGTACGCCGACGCGCATCCCGACACGACGTATCGCTCGGAGGACTGACCATGCCCGCTCCAAAGCCCGGCACCTTGCCGCCGAAGCCTCGGATGCGACCCGGCACACCCTCCCCACCAATGGTGCCAGGCGTCCCAGGGACGGGTGGCTGATGCTGGCCCGTCTACTTCACGCACTGAGCGACCTGATCTCGCGCGTGACCGGCTGGCGCGGTGACAACCGCTGATGCCGCTCACAGAGCAGTACAAGACCGACCCGTGGCCGGAGAAGCCTCCACGCCCCCGTCGCTGCCGAATCCTCAGCGCAGCGGTCCGCCACGGGTCACAAGGGCCACGACCGCGCCCGCTGCGCACTCTCGCCGGGCTGCTGCTGGGCGCTGTCGCGCTGGCGTGTCTCGTCGTCCTGCTCGGGCTCGCCGTCGCCTCAGCGGACGAGCGCGACGGCGGCTGCGAGTCGCGAGCATGCGTCGAGCGCGTGAAAGCACGCTATCTCGAGCACCGCTACCAGCTCATCTGGCGCAGCGCACCCGTTGCAGTCCGTGCCCACCTCCGCCGGATTGCGGCGTGTGAGTCCAACGGCAACGAACGAGCCGTGTCACCCGGCGGCAAGTTCCGCGGGCTGCTTCAGTTCCTGCAGTCGACCTGGGAGGCGATGGGTGGCCGCGGTGATCCCGCGGCCGCGTCGCGATGGGAGCAGTGGGCGCGCGGGGTGCGGCTCTACATCGCTGCCGGGCCCGGGCAGTGGCCCGTCTGTCAATTCAGGTGATTAGGGATTTAGCCCTTACCGCACACCTTGAAACCGTATGTCCGCGCCGCGCCCTTCACCCGCTCGGCGAGCAGTCCGACCTCCTCCAGCAGCGCGTTCACCCGCGCCGTATCCTCCCCCGCGATCGCATCGGCCGCCGCAGACGTGATCCCTACCTGCTGCGACACGTCGTCGTAGTACGCCTCCAGCGCTTCACGATCACCCGCTGGTCGCTTTAGCGCGCGGCGGGCATGCAGCGACGTGCGGCCCTGGTCGGCGACATCGCGCAGTGCTTTGGCAGCGTCGTTGAAACGGCCGGCATCGTACGCGGACACAAAATACCGCTCGGTCGCCTTGTCATCCTTGTCGCGATTGCGACAGATCGCGTCAGCCTGCTCAATGTACGCGCCACGCGTGATGGTTTGGGCGGGCGTAGAGGCGGGTGCTTCGGGCTTTGCGCTATTGCTGGATTCGCCGCACGCGGCGAGTGCAGTCAGGAGGGCAAGTAGGGCTAGGGCCGAACGGTTCCGTCTGCGGGGTGTGAAAGGGTCACCGTTCGCTCGTGATCGCGCTGCCGCGGGCGAAGCCAGACGCCGGAGAACGGATGGCGTTGAAGCAGCCGAAGCACCGGAGGCCGCGTTGACCCAGTACCGCCAGTCGTATCTGCTCACACTGCTCGAAGGCGGCAAGGAGGGTCCGGTGACAGGCGAGGAAGTGCTGTGCCAGGTCGCCGACCTCATTGAGGCCCGTCTTCCTCTGATCCCGTTTGAGGATCCTGACCGAGGAGTGCTTGCAGCGCTCGTCCATGCTGCGCCACCGTCGCGATCAAGGTCCCCACGCTCCGGCGCAGTTCGCTGATCTCGTCGCGCAGCTCAGCCTCTCGCGTCTCGGCCGCAAAGCCGTGCTCCATGAACCAGAACGGCATCTCACATGCGTCGGCGATCTCGCGAAGTTCGACGGCACGAGCATTGCCGGTCTGCCAGATAGCCCGCAGCCGCTTGAGGCCGATGCCGCTATTGCGCTCGGCGAGGGCTTCGGCGAGTTTCTCGACGCTGCTGTAGCCGCCTGCGGCTAGACCGACCCGAACGCGGCGGCGGACGTCGTCGGGCAGCGGCATGGCCCCAAGCTACGGCGGGTGTCCCGGCAGAGTCTGCCTGTTGGGGACAGAAGTTGCCGTACAGTGACACTTTCTGTACCCTGGGGACAGATGGTGCACCGCGACCCGAGAGCCGGCCGACTCATCCGCGAAATCCGCGTTGATCTGGGCCTGAGCCCTGAAGCGCTCAGCCACGTCATCTACAGCGCCGGTTTCGGGTCCGTGTCGGCCCGCACGATCCGACGTATCGAGAGCGACGGGCTCGTGCCTCGTGTCAGTGCCCAGTTCGCGATCGCTCAGTTTTGCGGGCGCAGCGTCACCTCGATCTGGCCGCTGCCCGCCACCAACCGAAAGACCATGGCATGAACCTCACCGAGGCTCGGCTCAACCGTGGCCTGAGCGTGGCTGCTGCTGCAAAGGAGATAGGTGTGCACCGTCGCACGCTGACAGCGCTTGAGAGTGGTGGGCGGGTCCTCCCGGATAGCGCGAAAAAGGTCGCCGACTATTTCGGCTGCAAGGTCACTGACCTGCCCGCGTTCGCCGCGACCGCCACGGATGCGGTATGACCGCGACGGGAGCAGCGTGAGCCCGGTCGCGATCGGCTTCGTGGGGTGGGTGGCGGTTGCTTGCCTGATCTTGCTCTGGCTGTTCGTTCAGGACGTCCGGCATCAGCGGGCGCTGGCGCGCCAGGCGCGCTGGCTCGATCGAGCTCCACGCCCGACGTACGGCTGTGGGGTCGCTGGGACCGTGGTGCCGGTTGGTTCTCGTCCCTCGTCGGTGGTTGTCGACGCGCGCGATCGCTTCGCTGATCGGGCGCGGGAGACGCCGGGGTGCTGACGGTGACTCGCAAGCAGCAGCTCGTCGAGTCGTTCCGTGCGGCCGGTTTGCGCGGACTCACTGGCTCGGAGATGGCCCGCCTGGTCGGCGCGTTCTGGCGGCTGCGGCTGCGCGAGCTCAGAGATGACGGCTACGTCTTTCTCGAGCATGACTCGCGCATCAGGCCCGGCCGCATATTCCGCTGGGTGCTCGTGACCGAGCCCGCACCCGACGCGATCGGCGACGATGCGCTGTTCGTGCCGGCACCGCCGCCGCCCGGCGACGCGATCTACGGGGAGTCATCGTGATGCTCCTCGATCAGCTGGTGATCATCGCGGCCGAGCGCGGCGCCACGCTCGAGCTCAAGGCTGTGCGCGGCAGCTGCCGGACGATCGCGCAGATCGGGACGGTGTCGGCGATCGGTGCCACGCCGAACCGGGCGCTCGAGGCGCTCGGTGTCGCGCTCGAGCACGGACCGGGGGAGGCCTCGTGCCCGACACCGAGCTGACACATCACGTCAAGCCGCATCCCGCGAAGGCCAAGCGGCCGGACGGCGGCTGGCTCGACGGCACCGTGGCGATCGGCGGGTCGTTCGTCCTCGACGTCGACCTGCAGCCCGGCGACGAGCTCACCGTCCAGATCGCGAACGCCGACGGCGAGGTCCTGACCGGCGGTGTCGTCGAGGTCACCACGGTCGGCTTTAAGCCCGTGAAGGTGAAGGGCTTCGTCGTTGGTAAAACCCGAGTGCACAAAGCGAAGCTCGCATGAGCACCGTCTCATCCCTCTTTCCGTGTCGTGGTTGGCCCGTCCTTTCTGGCCTGAACGACGCGAGCTCCGCCGGCGTGCCCACGGGGAAGGCGCTCGCGGCCGCGGCGTTGTGCGACACGGAGAACTTCGTCCCGCCACCACGCATGCAGCTCCTTCCGAGCGCGGCGGCGTCGAGCACGGCTGCTCGGCCGCGGACGAAGCGACGGCCGTCCCGTCTCCTGCACGCCCCGGGCTACCACCGATCGGCCCGGGTGACGGCGGGACGGCCGTTGATCCCCCTTCGCTGTAGCCGGGTGATCGGCAACGTTGCCGGTCGCGTGGCCAGCGCCATCCGACCGATGAGGAGTAGCGCATGACCCCGCCCGCGAGCCTGCCGGTGGAGGTCACCGGCACGCTGCCGCTCGAGCAGCTCGACCCCGACCACTGGCCCAACCCCCGCGGCGACGTCGACACGACAAGCCCCGCGTTCGCCGAACTCACCGCGAGCATCGCCGCGCAAGGAATGCTCGAGCCGATCGTCGTCGGCCCCGCCCTCGAGGACTGCGGCGGCCGCCACCCGATCATCGCCGGCTGGCGGCGCTACATCGCAGCGCTCGTCGCCGGCACGCCGACGGTCCCGGTGCATCACCGCCCCGACATCGCCGATGAGGCCTCGGCGCTGCGCGCCGCGCTCGCGGAGAACCTCGCCCGCGAGGACATGACGCCGCTCGCCGAGGCCGCGGCGATCGCCAAGCTCGTCGAGCTCGGCGACACCCAGGTCGAGGCCGCGGCCGCCGTCGGCGTCAGCGAGCGGACGGCGCGCGAGCGGCTGCGGCTGCTGACGCTGCCCAAGCCCGTGCAGGACGCGATCGCGGCCGGCCGCGTCCCCTCGACCGCCGGCCGCACGCTGCAGCTGATCGCAGATGCGTCGCCGGCCGCCGCGGTCTGGATCGCCAAGGGCCTCGAGCAGGAGAGCATCCGGGCAGCCGACCTGCTCGACCCAGACCTCACGGCCGACCTGCTGCTCGAGGTCGAGAGCCAGCCCGAGATCGCGTTCCAGAAGCTCGGCGGTTTCCTGCGCGCCGGCGACGTCGAGGACAAGGATCTCGCGAAGCGCATCAAGGCTGCTGGCGGCGGGGGAGACTACTCAGGCATCCGGCTGCGAGCCGACGACGAGCTGCTCGAGGCCGCGCGCGCCTCAGGCGGGCTGCTCGAGCACGACGAAGACCTCGTCTTTCTGACAGACACCGACCTGATCGGCGAGGCGATCGAGTACTCGATCGCGCTCACCGAGAGCGAGCGCGCTGAGCAGGCCGCAGAGCGCAAAGCCCAGCAGGCCAAGTCCCGATCGGCAAACACAGACGGGCCGGCGAAGGATCCGGCACTACTGCTCGCTGTTGAGCGTGACAAGCAGGCACGGCCATACGCAGAGGCGATGAACGCCGAGCTTGGAAGGCGACTGCGCGGGATGTCCGCGTGCTCGCTTGAGGGGCCTGTCGCGCGCCTCGTCCTGCACCTCGTCGATGGCTACCCGCACGCTGAAACTGCCGGCGAGTACGGCTACAAGCACGTCGACCCGGAGCGCACCCTCGACAAGGACTGGGCGGCCGCCAAGGATCCGAGCACCGCGGCGGCAGAACTGGTCAGGGCCTATGTCGCTGCATTCTTCTGCGATCCGCGCGCAACGGGCGGATCGCTCGGGCTGCCCTACTACCTGCGCGAAGAAGAGGACCTGATCGATCACATACGCGCGGCCGCGAAGAAGCTCAAGCTGCTGCCGCCACGTGCGATCGCGCTCGACGAGGCACGGACGCGACTCACGACGCAGCTGCAGCACTGGGGCGGTCGTGGGGCACGTCGGCGCATCCTCGCCGAGCTTCACGACGCGCCGGAGGTGCAGGCGCTCGATCTCGCAGACCTACGCGCAAAGACCAAGGTCTATGGCTCCGGCGGCGCCGACGCCTACCCCATCTACGGGGACAAGGCCTTCGACCAGGCGCTCGAGCAGCTGCTCGAGGCTGGTTGCATTCGACGCGCGTCCGAGGTCGACGTCATCACGATCACCGCGGCGGGGAAGGCCGCGCTGAGCGCACCCGACGAGCCTCAACCGATCATCGACGACATCGATGCCGACATCGCTGTGCCAGGCCTGCAGCTCGTCGACGAAGAGGTCCCCGACACCGGTGATCTCACGATCATGCTCGAGCAGCCCGAGACGTCCGTCCCCTCGAGGACGCGTCGGGCCCGGGCGCTCGAGCTGATCACCCAGCACCCCGGGATCACGATCCCCGAACTCGCGCACGGCATGGCGCTCAAGCAGAACGCGCTCTACCGCATCGTGCCCGCCCTCGCCGACGACGGCCTGGTACGCAAGGACGGCCGTGGCTGGTTCCCCGTCGAGCAGGCCGCCGGCGACGTCGTGCTCGTGCACGTCACGCCGACCGGCGGCGGCGACCCCGTCGAGGCCGAGCTGCAGCCCGACCCGGCGAAGGGCAAGAGCAACTCGCGCAAGGTCATCTACACCGCAAGCCGCACCGCCGCGTGGGTCGCGGAGAGCCGGATCGTGGACCTCCCGGCCGAGGTCGCAGCAGCATGAGCGCCATCGTCAACGCAGCCCGCGCCGAGCGTGCTGCCCTGCTCGAGGACAAGCTCGCGCTCGACCCTGACGGCTGCTACCGGGTGCCCGCGTGAGGGCCGCGGTGCACATCGTGCCGGCCGCCGGCGTGCAGCTGGATACGACCGGCAGCGGGAAGTCGGCCGGCCAGGGCATCGCCACTGCGGCACTCCAGACAGTCGGGCGACTTGACGAAGACGTCGATCTGATCCTGCTCGCTGTTCCGGCGGGCGAGGCACAGGCGTTCGTCGAGCAGCTGCTCGTCAACGGGCAGGCGCTGGCCGCATGACCGTCACCCCGGCCGAGCTCTACGAGGTCTTCGTGCAGTGGGCCGCCTACCAGGAGCTGCACGAGGTCCTCGGCGGCGACCCGCGCACCAGCGATCCGCGTGACCTGATCGGCAAGGTCGCCGCCTACGGCCACGATCGTGCCGCCGCCGCGATCGTCGACTCCTACCTCCTCGTCGACATCGACGACGCCGAGCTCGTGCTCGGCGAGCTGCTCGACCTCGCCGCCACCGGCCGACGCCCGCGGTACGGCCGCGAGCTCGGCACTGATTTCTGCATCCGGCTCAGCCGGGAGCTGTGCACCCCTCAAGACCACGAAGGAGCCACGCCATGACCGTCCTCGTTGCCGAACGCCTCGCCGCCCTGTCCCAACTCACCCTCTACCGCGGTGGCCACGACGCGCCGCCGCCGGACGTCGCGGCCGGCGAGATGGAGCTGTGCATCCGCGAAGCGATCGCGTGGCTCGCCGGCGAACCGCACTCGGCCGCGCCGCAGTGCCAGTGCCCGGTCATCGGAGCGGGGATGATGCGCTTCAACGATAGGACCGACGACGCCGGGCGCCAGTCGCTCATCGCGTTCGACACGGACCCAATGACCTCGCTCGCTGCGCGATCGGTCGGCACACGTGGCGATGGCCACCAGCTGCGCCGGGGCTATATGGCCACCGACTTCGCGGTGCGCATCGCGCTGCCGCTCTGGCTCGACGCAGCCGACCACCGCGAGGACGCAGCGCGCCTGCGTGCGCTCGACGAGATCGAGGACGCCGCCGCAGCCCGGGCCGCACAGACCATCGTGCGCGAGATCCGGAAGGGCCTGCCCAACTGGTGGGAGTACCGCCAGGCGCTGAGCGCCAAGGTTCGGACGGCGGTCCTCGCGGCGCTGAAGGACAAGCCCGTCGCCGTCGCCGTCGCCGACGCCGCCACCGACGCCGCCGCCGCCGCCGCCACCGCCGCCGCCGCCGCCGCCGCCGCCGCCGACGCCGCCGCCACCGCCGCCGACGCCGCCGCCGCCGCCGACGCCACCGCCGCCGCCGACGCCGCCACCGCCGCCGCCGCCGCCGCCACCGCCGCCACCGCC
>Ga0190275_10000633_pt1 | contig 29207 bp, 25 predicted proteins | sample Popmic550T_FD_133745 | JGI IMG/M metagenome (GOLD analysis project Ga0190275, IMG submission 133745) | Populus adjacent soil microbial communities from riparian zone of Yellowstone River, Montana, USA - 550 T | ecosystem: Environmental > Terrestrial > Soil > Riparian zone > Trees stand | place...
CGATGCCTCGGGCGGATGGGAGCACGCGGTCGAGCTCGCCGAGCGGCTGCGGCTGCCGGTCTGGGCGATCCCGGCGACCGGGGCGGGGAGGCTCGGCTTCCCCGAGGGCCACCCGAACTTCCAGGGCGTGCTGCCGCCGGCGATCGGCCCGGTCGGGCAGACGCTCGAGCGCCACGACCTGATCGTCGTCGCCGGCAGCTCGGTCTTCCCCTACTACCCGCACATCCCCGGGCCGCTGCTGCCCGAGGGGGCGAAGCTCGTCGCGATCACCAGCGACCACGACGAGGCGGTGCGGGCGCCGATGGGCGACGCGATCGTCGCCGACGTCGGGCTGACCCTGGCGGCGCTGGTCGAGGCGGTGCCCGAGTCCTCGCGCCCGGCGCCGGAGCCGAACCCGGGGCCGCAGGAGATCCCGGCGACCGACCCGCTCAACCCCTCGACCGTCCACAGCGCCCTCGCCGAGGTGATGCCCGAGGACACGATCGTCGTCCTCGAGTCCCCCTCCAGCACCCTGGCCCTGCGCAACCAGCTCCGCATCTCCCGTCCCGGCAGCTACTACTTCAGCGCCGGCGGTGGCCTCGGTTTCGGTCTCGCCGCCTCGGTCGGGGTCCAGCTCGCCCAGCCCGACCGGCCGGTCGTCTGCGTCCTCGGCGAGGGCTCGGCCCAGTACGCGATCACCGCCTTCTGGAGCGCCGTCGCCTACCAGGCGCCGGTCACCTTCCTCGTCCTCCAGAACCAGGAGTACGCGATCCTCAAGTGGTTCGCCGAAGTCGAGCAGGTGAGCGCGGCGCCGGGGCTCGACCTGCCGAAGCTCGACGTCGCCGCCGTCGCCGAGGGCTACGGCGTCAAGGCCCACCGGGCGAAGACGCGCGACGAGGTCGCCGGCGCGCTCAGCACCGCCCTCGCTTCCTCGCAGCCGGAGCTGGTCGAAGTGCCGGTGGCGCCGGGGATGTCCCTCTTCTAGCCAAAGCGGCGCGCCTAGGTGGGGGAGAACCGGGGGATGCCTGCCGGAGCAACAGCGGGAGGCTCCGGCAGGCATCCCCCGGTTCTCGTCAACATAGGAGCGTGCCCCTCCTTCAGCGCAGCGGTCCCAAGGTTCCTGCGCCCCCGAGCCAGCCGGTGCCCGATCGCGCGCCGGATGAGCTGGCCGCGGGGGTCGATCCGCATCTGCGCCGTGAGCTGGAGCAGCTGCTCGGCGCCGACCGCGTACTGCACCGGGTCACCGACCTCGTCGCCTACGCCTCCGACGCCAGCCCCTACCGGCTCTTTCCGCGGGCGGTGGTCGAGGCCCGCGACGCCGACGACGTGGCGAAGGTCCTGCGCTTCGGTCGTGAGCGCGGCATCCCGGTCACCTTCCGCGCCGGCGGCACCAGCCTCAACGGCCAGGGCCAGAGCGACGGCATCCTCGTCGACGTCCGCAAGCACTTCGGCGGCGTCCGGGTCGAGGAGGACGGCGCCCGGGCGCGGGTGGGGCCGGGGACGATCCTCGGCCACGCCAACCGCGTCCTCGCCCCTCACGGCCGCAAACTCGGCCCCGACCCCGCCAGCACCGACGTCTGCACGGTCGGCGGCGTCGTCGCCAACAACTCGGGCGGGATGCGCTGCGGGGTCACCAAGGACTCCTACTCGACGGTGCGGGAGCTGACCTTCGTCCTGCCCTCGGGGACGAAGATCGACACCGGCGCGCCCGGCGCCGCCGAGCGCTTCGCCGCCGCCGAGCCGGAGCTGGTCGCGGGCCTGGAAGCGATCCGCGACGAGATCCGCGCCGACGCCGAGCTGGCCGAGCGGATTCGCCGCAAGTTCGCGATCAAGAACACCACCGGCTACCGCCTCTGCGCCTTCCTCGACGCCGACGAGCCGCTGGAGATCTTCCGCCGCCTCCTGGTCGGCTCGGAGGGCACCCTCGCCCTGATCGCCGAGGTCGTCTTCGAGACGGTCCCGGTGGCGCCGGTGACGACCACCGCCTGGGTCCACTTCCCCGGCATTGACCAGGCGGTCGCGCCGGTGGGGGACCTGGTCGCCTCCGGCGCCACCGCGGTCGAGTTGATGGTGGCGCCGGCGCTGATCACCGCTGCCTGGAACATGGTCGGGGCGCCGCCGGAGTGGAAGGAGCTGCCGCCGGAGTCGGCGGTGCTGCTGGTGGAGTTCGGCGGCACCGACGAGGGCGACCTCGCCGCCCAGGTCCTCCGCGCCGAGGCGATCCTCGGCTCCCACGAGCTGATCCGCCCGATCGAGTTCAGCCACGAGCCGGAGTCGGTCGAGCTCGCCTGGCGGGTGCGCGAGGGCCTGCACGGGCTGATCGGCCGCGTCCGTCCCGAGGGGACGGCGCTGATCGTCGAGGATGTCTGCGTGCCGCCGGAGCGGATCGCCGAAGGCGCCAAGGACCTGCAGGCGCTGCTCGCCCAGCACGGCTTCCTGGCAGGGGTCGCCGGCCACGCCTCAGCCGGGAACCTCCACTTCATGCTGACGCCGGACTTCGCCAAGGCGGAGGACCTCGAGCGCTACGAGGCCTTCATGGGCGGCCTGGTCGAGCTGATCGTCGACAAGTACGACGGCTCGCTCAAGGCCGAGCACGGGACTGGGGTCAACATGGCCCCCTACGTCGAGCGCGAGTGGGGCACGAAGGCAACCGAGCTGATGTGGCGGCTGAAGCAGCTCGCCGACCCCGACGGCGTGCTTTCGCCGAACGTGCTCCTCAGCCGTGACCCCGGCGTCCATCTGCGCAACCTGAAAACGACGCCGGCAATCGAGGACTGGGGCGGGGCAACGACCTGCGTCGAGTGCGGTTTCTGCGAGCCGGTCTGCCCCAGCCGCAACCTGACGACGACGCCGCGGCAGCGGATCGTCCTGCGGCGGGAGATGGCGCGCCAGCCCGAGGGCTCGCCGGTGCAGCGGGCATTGCTCGAGGAGTACGACTACGACGCCCTGGAGACCTGCGCGACCGACGGCTCCTGCCAGATCGCTTGCCCGCTGGGGATCGACACGGGGCGGATGGTCAAGGAGCTGCGGGTGGCGCAGCATGGGCCGCGGGCGGAACGGGTGGCGTTGGCGGCGGCTAAGCGTTGGGGGGCGGTCGAGAAGCTGTCTCGCTTGGCATTGAAGGTGGGCGGGCCGTTGGCGCGCAGGACCAAGCGTGGCAAGGGACTTCCTGGCGTGGCTGCGTGGGGGCGTCGGGGGAGGGTCTCGGCGGACAACAGCGGGGAGGGTCCGGCGAGACCCTCCCCCGACGCCACTCAGGCCGCTGCGGTGTACGTGCCCAGCTGTACGAACCGGATCTTTGGCCCGAGCATCGAGAGGTCAGTTGAACGTGCACAGGACGTCGAATCGCCCACTCGATCTGTGGTTGACGATCTGGTGGCGGTTTCGGCGCGGGCCGAGGCACCGGTTTGGGTTCCTGGGGACGTGGACGGGAGTTGTTGTGGGTTGCCTTGGAGCTCGAAAGGGTTTGCGAGCGCTCATGCTCACAAGGCGAATGAGATGGTTGAACGGCTTTGGCGCTGGAGTGGGGAGGGGGCGTTGCCGGTTGTCATTGACGCTGCTTCCTGCACTGGGGCGATCGCTGATCCGGCTGAGGGCGTGCTCTCGGAGGAGAACGCGGCGCGGCTTGGCAAGTTGGAGATCGTCGACTCGGTTGCCTGGGCGTTGCGGTTGCTGCCGGACCTGGAGCTGAGCGAGAAGGTCGGTTCAGCCACCGTCCATCCGACCTGCGCCACGCGGCGCCTCGGCCTCGCGCATCCGCTTCGTGCCCTCAGCGAGGCCCTCGCCGACGAGGTCTACGTCGCCCCCTCCGCCACCTGTTGCGCCTTCGCCGGCGACCGCGGCATCACCCACCCGGAGCTGACCGCCTCCGCCACGCGCCCGCAGGCCGAAGAGCTCGCCGGCCGCCACTTCGACGCCCACCTCTCCAGCAACCGCACCTGCGAGATCGCGATGGAGCGCGCCACCGGCGAGCCCTACGAGTCGGTCGTCTCCCTGCTCGAGCGGCTCAGCCGCTGAGCGTCTTCGCGTCGAGGTCGCGGACCAGCGCCCGCGTTTTCTCGTCGCTCTCCATCCGCTTGTCGAGTAGCGGGTTGACCACGCCGCGCAGGGCCGAGACGTAGCGCCACCACTTGGGGACGAAGATCCGCGGCGCCTGTTCCTCGATTCCCCGCACCAGCCCGGCGCCCGCCTCTTCGGGGGTGATCCGCTTCAGCAGCCAATCGGGACTCAGTTCTTTGATTCGGGGCGAGGCCTCCTGGGCCATGGCGTCCTGCACCATCCGCGTGTCGACCCAGCCGAAGTAGCCGACGCTGGCGCTGGCGCCGTGGGGCCGCAGCTCCACCCGCAGCGCCCGGCCCAGGGACTCGACCCCGGACTTGGCAGCCGCGTAGGGGCTGTTGCCGAAGCCGTTGGCGAAGGCGTAGACGGAGGAGACGAGGACCATCTGCCCCTTGCGCTCGACGATCTGCGGCAGCGCCGCCCGCACCGTGCGCCAGACGCCGAGCATGTCGACCTCGAAGACCCGCTCCCACTCCTCGCCGGAGATCGCCTGTACGGTCGCGAACTGCCTCTGGGCGATGCCGGCGTTGGCGACCGCGACGTCGAGTCCGCCGAAGTGCTCGACGATCTCGGCGACGGCGCTCATCAGCGCGCTCTGGTCGGTGACGTCGCCGCCAAGGCCGATCGCCCGCGGCCCGATCCGCTCCGCCGCCTCGCGCGCCTCGGCCGCATCAAGGTCGAGCACAGCGACCGAGGCGCCGCGCAGGTGCATCTGCCGCGCGGTCTCGAAGCCGATGCCGCGGGCGGCGCCGGTAACCAGCGCGACCTTGCCGTTGAGGTCGTAGCGATCCATGGCGGCCACCCTAGCGCCGCCTCCGCCCATACGCTGCGGCCGTGCCTGACGTTGATGCCGCCTACCGGGAGCTCGCCGCCGCCCGCGGCCTCGAGGGGCTGCCGGGTCACGACCCTGGACCGCTGACGCCGCTGCTGGCCGAGGCGCAGGGCGCGCCCCTGCGGCCGGCGCTGCGCGGCCGCCTCGGCGAGGGAGTGGAGGGGCTGGTCGGCCACCTCGCCTACAAGCGCAACAAGACCTTCCGTTTCAACGTCGCCCTCACCGAGGTCCCGGTCGCGACCGCCTTCGCGCCGCGGGTCTTCTGCATCCGCCGCGGCCGCAGCACCCGCGACGACGAGTTCTACGGTTTCGAGGCACGCCACTCGAAGCTCTGGACCGAGAGCACGGCGCTGAACGAGCGCTACGCGGTCACGACCAGCCCCTACCAGGACCCGATCTGGCTGCGGCGGCTGTTCTCGCCGAGCTTCGTCGACTGGCTGCGAACCGCCGAGCCCGCCGACTTTTCCTTCGAGCTCGCCTACGGCACCGTCCTCGGCAGCATCGAGGTCGACGACCCCGGCGCCGACGGTCTCGCCGCCCTCTGCGACGCCACCGCCCGGGTCGCCACCCGGATCCGCGAGGAGTGCGAGGAGTAGATGCAGCTGAACCGCGTCGGCATCGGCTTGATCGCCTTCTTCGGCCTCGCCGGGGCGGCGTTCGCCCTCGTGCCGATCCTGATCGGGGTGCCGGGTGAAGTGGCGGCGATCCTCGCCTCGATCGGGGTGATCTGGGTCCTCGTCGCCGCCGGTCTCTTCTGGTACGCCCGGCGCCAGGAGCGCAAGGCGGCCCACAACGACTGGATCTTCCAGAACGGCATTCGCGGCACCGCGACGGTCCTAGACGCCGGCAGCCACGCCACCGTCAACGAGATGCCGCTGATGAGCTTGCGCCTCGACCTCGAGGTCCCCGGCTTCAAGACGCGCGAGGTGAAGCGGCGGGAGATCATGCCGGTCTTCGCGGCGAGGCGGATGGAGCCGGGGCTGACCCTGCCGGTCCACGTCAACCCCAAGGACCCCGACGACTTCGTCCTCGTCTGGTGAGCCGCGGCCGGGGGGTTTTCCACCCCCTCCTAGAATCCTGACCTTCATGTCCGGATTCGAGCCCGTCGACCCGAAGCAGTCCTTCCCCGAGCTGGAGGAGCGCGTGCTCGCGCGCTGGCGCGAGGAGGGGGTCTTCGAGCGCTCTCTGGTCGCCCGCGAGGGCGCCCCGGTCTGGAGCTTCTACGAGGGCCCGCCGACCGCCAACGGCCGCCCCGGCTCCCACCACGTCTTCGCCCGCGTCTTCAAGGACGTCTACCCGCGCTACAAGACGATGCGGGGGTACCGGGTGCCGCGCAAGGCGGGCTGGGACTGCCATGGCCTACCGGTGGAGATCGAGGTCGAAAAGCAGCTCGGGATCTCCTCCAAGCAGGAGATCGAGGAGCTCGGGATCGCCGAGTTCAACCGCCGCTGCCGCGAGTCGGTCTTCGAGTACGTCGAGGAATGGAACAAGCTGACCGAGCGGATCGGCTTCTGGGCCGACCTCGACGACCCCTACGTGACCATGGAGGACGACTACATCGAGTCGGTCTGGTGGTCGCTGAAGAAACTCTGGGACGACGAGCGCCTCTACGAGGGCCACAAGGTCGTCCCCTACTGCCCGCGCTGCGGCACCGCGCTCTCCTCGCACGAGGTCGCGCAGGGCTACCAGGACGTCGAGGACCCCTCGATCTACGTGCGCTTCCCGCTGCTGGGGGAGGACGGGAGCGAGAGCGGCGAGTCGCTGCTGATCTGGACGACGACCCCGTGGACCCTGCCCGGCAACGTCGCCGTCGCCGCGGCGCCGGCGGTGACCTACGTGCGGGCGCGGATTGGCGAGGAGACGGTGATCGTGGCCGAGGCGTTGGTCGAGCGGGTTCTGGGCGAGGGCGCCGAGGTGCTCGACCGCTTCCCCGGCTCCGACCTGGTCGGCCGCCGCTACGAGGGCCCGGTCTTCGCGCTCGGCGACGGCGGTCCCCAGAAGGGCTTCGAGGTCGTGGCCGGCGACTTCGTCACCACCGAGGACGGCACCGGCCTCGTCCACATGGCTCCCGCCTTCGGCGAGGACGACTACGCGGTGACGGCGGCCAACGGCCTCTTCGACCCGACCGACGCCTCCAGCCTTTACAACCCGGTCGGCCTCGACGGCAAGTTCAGCGCTCAGGTGACCGGCTTCGAGGGCCAGTTCGTCAAGGACCCCGAGGTGACCGCAGCGTTGATCGCCGACCTCGAGGGCCGCGGCCTGCTCTTCCGCTCGCAGGTCTACGAGCACGCCTACCCGCACTGCTGGCGCTGCGGCACGCCGCTCCTCTACTACGCGAAGTCGAGTTGGTACATCGCCACCTCGCAGGTGCGGGACCAGATGCTCGCCAACAACGAGGAGATCGGCTGGCACCCCGAGCACGTCAAGCACGGGCGCTTCGGCAAATGGCTGGAGAACAACGTCGACTGGGCGCTCTCGCGCGACCGCTACTGGGGGACGCCGCTGCCGATCTGGCGCTGCAGCGAGGAGGGCTGCGACGGCATCCGCTGCATCGGCTCGGTCGCGGAGCTGCGCGAGCACGCCCGCGCCGAGGTCCCCGACGGCCTCGACCTGCATCGCCCCTACATCGACGACATCACCCTGCGCTGCGAGTGCGGCGGCGAGATGCAACGCGTCCTCTCGGTGATCGACACCTGGTACGACAGCGGCGCGATGCCCTTCGCCCAGTTTCACTACCCCTTCGAGAACACCGACGAGTTCGAGGAGCGCTTCCCAGCCGACTACATCTGCGAGGCCCAGGATCAGACCCGCGGCTGGTTCTACACCCTGCTCGCCGAGTCGACCCTGCTCTTCGACACCTCCAGCTACCGCAACTGCGTCTGCCTCGGGCTGATCCTCGACCCCGAGGGGCAGAAGATGTCGAAGAGTCGCGGCAACGTGGTGGACCCCTGGGACGTCCTCGACGCCCACGGCGCCGACGCCTTCCGCTGGTACTACCTGACCGCCCAGCAGCCCTGGGCGGGCTACCGCTTCTCGGTGGACACCGTCGGCGAATCGGTCCGCCAGTTCCTCCTCACCCTCTGGAACACCTACTCGTTCTGGGTGCTCTACGCGAACGCGGAGGGCCTGGGGGCGGAGGATTTCCGTGGTTCCTTTCGCACGGATGACGTGCAAAAGGAACCACGCGATGACCTCAACGACCTCGACCGCTGGGCGCTCTCGCGACTGCAGGCGACGACCGCGACCGTGCGCGAGCGGATGGACGCCTACGACTGCACCACCGCCGGCCGGGCGATCGCCGAGTACGTCGAGGAGCTCTCCAACTGGTACGTGCGGCTCTCGCGCCGCCGCTTCTGGGAAGGCGACCGCGCCGCCTTCGCGACCCTGCGCCACGCCTTGTTGGAGACGGCGGCGATGCTGGCCCCGTTCACGCCCTTCCTCGCCGACGAGATCCACCGCAACCTCGCCGACGACGCCGCCGAGCCCTCGGTCCACCTGCGCGACTTCCCCGCGGTTGACGAAGCCCTCGCCGACCCCGAGCTGGAGCAGGGGATGGAGGCGGTCCGGCTCACGGTCGAGCTCGGCCGCGCCGCCCGCGCCCAGGCGAAGGCGAAGGTTCGCCAGCCGCTGCGCCGCGCCGTGATCGTCGCCAACGACGCCGAGCGGGCGGCGATCGAAGATCGCGCCGGCCTCGTCACCGCCGAGCTCAACGTCAAGGAGCTCGACTTCGTCAGCGACGAGTCTGAGCTGGTGAGCTACAGCGCCAAGCCCAACTACCGCGCCCTCGGCCCGCGCTTCGGCAAGAAGATGCCGCAGGTCGCCGCCGCGGTCGAGTCGCTCGACGCCGCCCACGTCGCCCAGGTCCTCGCCGAAGGCGGCGAGATCGGGATCTCGATCGAGGGCACCGACCACACCCTCGGGCCCGACGACGTCACCCTCGCCCTGCAACCGCTCGAGGGCTACGAGGTCGAGGCCGAGGCCGGCCACGCAGTGGCGCTCCAGCTCGAGCTCGACGACGAGCTCCGCCGCGAGGGCCTCGCCCGCGAGATCGTCCACGCCGTCCAAAACGCCCGCAAAGCCGCCGGCCTCGAGATCACCGACCGCATCGACCTCACCCTCACCGGCGACCCCGACCTCCTCGAGGCCGCCCAGGCCCACCAGGACTACCTGGCGGGCGAGGTCCTCGCCACCTCGGTCTCCTTCGACGACGAGAGCACCGGCACGGTCGCCAAGATCGACGGCCGCGAGTTGAGTATCGGCGTCAGCCGGGCCTAGCAACGATCGTTTCCAGGCTTAGGCACTCGGATTCAGTTAAGCGCCCATCGCAATACTGATCATTGAATAACCCCTAGGCCCGGAAGTATGATCGCGGGGTGTCCTCAGTGGGTAAACAGAAGGACTACGCGGATCGGTTCAAAGCTGACTACCCATTCGGAGAGTCGGTATCGCAGCTCTTTGAAGCGGCAGGAGCACGCGTAACGAGACTGTCGCCCGTGCGTCAAGGTGCGCCTGTCCACTCCTGGGCACTTCGAGTGAGATTGCCGCAAGAACTTGAGGAGCACTTCAGTATCACTCGGCAGTTTCTGGTCTATTGCGTCTGCACCCAGGACCTTCAACCTCGCGATGTACGTCGTATCCCCGCTTTGATCCGAGACGCGGATGGGGAGGTAGAAGCTGATTTCTCAATGCTGATCAGCGCGGATCCACTCGCAAAAGCAAAACTGACTGAGTGGTCAGCAGAGCGGACCGCGGGGGGCATAACCATCGTTCCCGTCACCAGAAAGCATCTCGAGCGCTTGCTCCGGGATCCGAAAAAATCCTACGTCCTCAGTCGGGTGATCGAAGGATGGGTCTCAGAGCGAAACCTTTACGACGAGCGGGCCCCTGTGACTGGAGAGAGGTTTCATGGGCGGGCGGCAATCCTGCGCGATCTAGATCGCCATCTGGCCAAGGGGGGCGGAGACGTTGGTCTTTTTGGCTTGCGGCGAATCGGAAAGACCAGTGTGCTTCTCGAGCTGGCGGATCGTCTGAATCAACGCGACTCAATCGTCCCGGTGTTTATCGATCTTGAGAGCACCAATGGTGCCGCTCATGCTGCGAACAGGATTGGTCAAGAGCTGGCTCGAACGATCGCTGCCAATGGATCTCTTACCGAGCGCCAGGCATGGGCCGCCTTGCAGATGCCAAAAGATTGGTCAGCGATTGACCCCCGTCTCCTTATTGCACGGGTAGGCGACGCCCTTCGTGATGCATTGCAGGCAGGTGTCTTGAAGGAGCACCGCCTCGTCCTGATGCTCGACGAGGCGGAGTCGCTATTGCCAAGCCCAGAGAAGCCAGCTGATTTTGCCCTAGACCTCTTCCGGGCATTGCGAGGCGTATCTCAGGAGACTGGTCGTCTCAACTTGGTCTTGGCAGGGGTTAATGCGACGCCCACTGAGTCCCCATTCCTCGGGGACCATGACAACCCACTATTTGGATCTCTTGCGGTGTACTACCTAGGCCCACTGGAGTCGGATGAGTGCGAGGAGATGATCCGCAGGATCGGCCGAAGAATGCAGATCCGCTGGGACGGCCGAGCAGCGGCAGCTCTCACTGAACAGGTGGGAGCACATCCTCTCCTAGCTCGCCTGGCTGCATCGGATCTAGTGACGCAGTTTCCAGAGCGCCCGCTGCGTCCTAACCTGGAGCACGCTAAAGCGGCTCTTGATGGATTCCCGGAGCGGCAAAGCTCAGTATTTGAGCAGATGATCCAGAGTCTGAAGCGTTATTACCCGGGCGAGCTAGAGGTGCTGCAGGTTGTGGCAGATGGTGATCAGGCCTTTGCAACGGAGTTGCTAGAGGATGATCCAGCCTTGATAAATCACCTAGCAGGTTATGGCGTACTCAACTCCGAGCATCTGTCTATTTCCATACCTGCCTTTCGCGAATGGCTTCGCTTAAAACGTCGAGTGTCGGAACCGCAAGGTGCTCGTTAATGCAGTCAAGACCGCTCTGAGTTCTAATCAGATCGCGGTCGTCATAGGTGCCCGGGGGACTGGAAAGTCTCCATGTGCAGAAGCGCTAAAGGCAGAGTGGCAAAGCCTGGGTATCCGTCCCCTCCGGCTCGATGCTTCCACTGCAAAATACCCAGAGGATTTAAACGCTCCACTCGCAGATATGCTGAAGTGCGAGCCAAACAGTCTCACGGCCGAGCATCTTGACGAGAACGAGATTGTCCGGGTGTTAGTTGACCGCTGCGATTCCCTCTTTGACCAGTCGTGGGTCGCAGAATGGCAGGAGCAATGGCGGGCTCTATTTACTTCCAAGGCAGCTCACGGACGACTTGCTGCGGTTCTTTTCGGAAGGCCGATATTCAGGCAAGTTGCCGGCGGAGAGGCTTCTCCGCTGTTAAACGCTGGCCGTGTGTTGACCGTTGCGCCACTTCAGCAAGCTGAACTCGAATCTACCTACGGCTTTGACAGCCAGCTAGCGGCTTCTGTTAGGAGGAAGACCGGAGGACACCCAACTCTCACCGCAAAGCTTGCTGAATCGTTTAAGGTGACTGAAGACTTTAAACGTACGGTAAGAGATGTTCTCAAGAGCGAGCGTGGCTACATCGTGCGGCTCGTTCGAGACCAGTCGGTTGCGGGACAAGCGCTTCTCGGCGAACTTCTCCAAACCCGGGACTCAGTTCATGAAAGTGCCTTGATCAAGCGTCATTTTGAAGGAGCGTATGCAGACGGCATCGAGGCTCTAGAAGACCTGTGCGCCTGTGGGCTGATTAGAAAGTCAAGTGCAAACGACTATACGGTGGGGGCAGACCTCCTCCGGAATGTAGACGGGCTGCAGGAGATAGCGACTGCGCCAACGATGTCGCCACCTAGTTACGACGCCGCAATCATGGATGCGTGCTGGCGTTGCCTCTTTTTTTCCGAGAACAAGCTTCGTCAGTTGGTTGCAGAGCGGCTCTGTGCGGTTGACGATGCTTGGTGGATACTCCACGTTCCTCCGGAGGTGCGGGGAGCGGCAGAAGGCCGTAAGAAGAGTGAGATAGTGATTGCTGCATCAGAAGAAGACCAGAGCCACCCTCTGATGTATTTGACGCTCAACGAGTTATTCGAGCTGATCTTCGCAAACTGGAGCCGCGTGTTCGGTGCAGCTTTTTCACCCCTGTCCCAGAGCGCTGTCAGGGAGGTTGCACAGAAAGTTGAGGCAATTAGGAACCGGCTGGCACACAGTCGTCCAGTTTCTGAGGACCAGTTGCGGGAGTTTGAAATGCTCGCAAAGCGACTCGGGCTCCTATCGGCATCCCTTGGTCCTGCGGTTGCTCGCTGAGGTGAGTCGCCTTGAAGAGCCACCTGTTTGCGCTGACTTGATATCTCCAATGGGGGAGAGCCTCAGCTTCCCGTCGCTTAGTCGGGCGTGCGATTTACGAAGCACGCCAAGAACAGGCTGCGGCTATACAAGCTGAGCCGCGCGGATGCCGAATTCGTCGTGGCCAATCCACTGCGCAAAGAACGAGAGCCAGATGGAAAGTGGCGCTATCTTGGGCAGATCGAAGGGAAATGGATCCGGGTTGTTGTTCCCGATGACGACCCCGATCTCGTGGTGAGCGTGCATCCGAGGAGACATGGATGAAGGTCGATTACGACAGCCAGGCAGATGCTCTCTCGATCGACTTGGTCGAGGTCGACCGCTGGGACTTTGGGGAAGAGATCGAGCACAGCTCATGCACGGTCGCGATCCGAGACGGTCAGCCGGTGAATGTGGAGCTCCTGTCTCCAGCGAAAAACCTCTCTCAACTAGAGGTTGCGGCTAAGCGCTTCGACCTTGATCCACAGGCACTTCTGGCTGCTGCCCGGGCGGGTCTTTCCGTTCCAGATCGTCCTGTCACGGTCGAGATCGGAAAGCCTTCCCCGGCCTGATCACCCGGCGTCGGGCTACGAGAACTTGTAGATGAGGACGAAGCGGCGGGGGTTCTTGCAGCGGACCTCGTCGTAAGTCTTCGTGTCCTTCGTCGTGCAGACGAGGTCCTGGCCATTGACGGTGAAGCTGAAGCGCTGGGGCAGTCCGCCTTTGGCCTGCTCGAACTCTTTCACCGCCTGGTCGGTCTTGCGGGCGAAGGAGCACTTGGTCTGCGGGATCCTCGGGGGGAAGTTGCCGGCCATCACTTCCCAGCCTTGAGACTTACCGCAGAAGCGGACTTCGTTGGTGGCGGCGGAGGCCGGCGCTGCGAAGACGCAGCAGAGGAGGGCGAGGAGGGCGAGGAAGCCTGGCCGGCGCGCCATCTACCCGCTTGGCTTCTCGCCGATGATGAAGTCCGCTTTGGCGGAGTCGTCGAACTTCACCCAGCAGTGGTCGGGGGAGACCCCCGCCACCTCGACGAGGGCCGCTTCGATCCGCTTGGCGATCTCCGCCTTTTGCGCGTCGGAGCGACCCTCGTACCAGTGGACGTGAACGAACGGCATTGGGGGACCGGGCGCCCGCTAGGCGAGCGCCGGCTCCAGCTCGGCCTCGAGGCGGCGCTTCGGCATCGCGCCGACCACTTTCTTCGCGATCGCGCCGTCCTTGAAGAGGATCATCGTCGGGATCGATAGGACTTCGTACTGGGCCGCCGTCTGCTGGTTCTCGTCGACGTTGATCGAGACGATCTTGAGATCCTCGCGCTCGGCGTCGATCTCCTCGAGAACCGGGTGGACGACGCGGCAGGGACCGCACCAGGGAGCCCAGAAGTCGACGAGGACGGGACCGTCGGCATCGAGCACGTCGGCTTTGAAGTTGGCGTCGGTTACATCCGTCAATTTGCCAGTCACTGGTATCGATCTCCCGGTTGCGGTTTCGGCTTCAGCTCAATACTTCATAAAGTATAGCGACTGCCCAGGGTCAGAAATGAGGTCCATTCCTCTACCCGCCAGCCCCGCGATGGTATTCCTTGGCGGATGACCAATGCCGAGATTGCCGCTGCCCTGGACGAGCTGGGGATCCTCTACGAGCTCGATGGGGCGGTGAGATACCGCGTCCTCGCCTACAGCACCGCCGCCACGGCGATCCGCGAGAGCCCCGTCTCGGTTGCCGAGCTGGCGGCGCAGGGGCGCGCGACCGAGGTCCCCGGGGTCGGCAAGACGCTGGCGGAAAAGATCGACGCCCTGCTGGAGACGGGGGAGATTCCCGCCGCGGTGAAGCTGAAGGCGAAGTTCCCGCCGACCCTGATCGAGGTCACCCGGGTCCCCGGCGTCGGCCCGAAAACCGCTCGCCGCCTCTTCGAGGAGCTCGAGATCGCCTCGATGGAGGACCTCAAGGCCGCGGCGGAAGCGGAAAAGGTGCGTCACGTCAAAGGCCTCGGCGTGAAGGCAGAGGAGAACATCCTCGCTTCCCTCGAGCGGCTGGGAGAGCCCGGCGAGGGACCCGGTCGCCTGCTGCTCTCGAAGGTGGCGCCGATCGCCAAGGAGCTGGCGGCGGCGCTGCGGGAGCACCCGGCCGCCAACCAGGTCGAGGTCGCCGGCTCGGTCCGCCGCTGGGCCGAGACCTGCAAGGACATCGACCTGATCGCCACCGCCGAGGAGCCGGCGGCCCTGGCCGAGCACCTCGCCGGCCACCCGCTGATCGCCGCCGCCGGCACTCCCGGCGTCAACGGCGTCCGCGCCCAGACCCACAACGGCGTCTCGGTCGACCTCCGCATTGTCCCGCCGGCCGAGTTCGGCAACCTGCTCCAGCACTTCACCGGTTCCAAGGCCCACAACGTGCAGTTGCGCGAAGAGGCGGTCGGCCGCGGCCTCTCGGTCTCCGAGCACGGGATCACCGAGACCGAGAGCGGCGACGTGCAGGCCTGCGCCACGGAGGCGGAGGTCTACGAGCGCCTCGGCTACGCCTACATCGAGCCGGAGCTGCGCGAGGGCCGCGGCGAGCTGAAGGCGGCGCGCGAAGGCAAGCTGCCGCAACTGGTCGAGATCGACGACATCAAGGGCGACCTCCACTCTCACACCACCCTCTCCGACGGCCGCAACAGCGTCGCGGAGATGGCCGAGGCGGCCCGCGGCCGGGGCTACGAGTACCTGGCGATCACCGACCACTCGGCCAGCCACGGCTTCGGCGATCACGTCACCGCCGAGCGCCTCTGGGAGCGGATCGAGGAGGTCCGGGCCTGGAACGAGGGCTACGGGAAGAAGGACTTTCGCCTTCTCGTCGGCTCGGAGATCAACATCGGCCTCGACGGCTCCCTCGATTACCCCGACGACCTGGTGGCGGCGCTCGACTGGGTCGTCGCCAGCGTCCACACCGCCTTCTCGGTCTCCGAACAACAGATGACCGAACGGGTGCTCACCGCGATCGAGAACCCCGACGTCGACTGCATCGGCCACCTCACGGGCCGCCTGATCGGCCGCCGGGAGCCCTACGGGATCGACGTCGAGGCGGTGGCCGAGGCGGCGGCCCGCACCGGCACGATGATCGAGATCAACGGCAACCCCAACCGCCGTGACCTCTCCGACCGCCACGCCCGCCTTGCGGCCGACGCCGGGGTCAAGATCGTCCTCAACACCGACGCCCACGGCGTCGACACCCTCGACAACATGGCCTACGCCATCGCCACCGCCCGCCGTGCCTGGCTGACCCCCGACGACGTCGCCAACACCCGCAGCTGGACGGCGCTGAAGAAGCTGATGAAGGGCTAGCCGCCAACCAGGGCGCGGGAGAGAACCGAAATAGGCTCAATGAGCTCGGCACTAACACTGCGCAGATTGATCGCGAGGGAGAGGCAAAGAATCATTCCCATGTAGCGCCGACAGCGGCTATTGCGGATTGCCTCGCGCCGTTCCTCGCGATTGAAATCCTCGGGCCTCGATAGCTGCGAGAGGCGCCTCACCCCGGCAGCCTTTCGGTCAGGAAGCGTCGCCCTTCATCGGTGATCTCCCAGATGCCGCGGGGGGACTCGTTGCTAATAAGCCCCTGTTCTTTCATGCGAAGACGGGCAAAACGGGCGCGATTCTGCCACCTAATCTCTCCCATATCTAGGACGTCGTAATCACGGGGACCGAGTTTGGATCCAATGCGGTCCCCTAGCTCGGTGATCACGTACCGACTTTGAGCTTTGCCTCCCTCCTCCTCGAGAATTTCCAAAATCGGAAGCCAGTACTCGCCCTCGGGGAGTAGCCCCCCCTCCTTCTTAAGGATGGCCTGGGTGGCCATGAGGCCGTGAGAGTCGCTGGGACCCTCTTCCTCGGCGTGATCCAGAAGTCGTTCGAGGACACTTTCGGGCGTGTCCTCAAAGGATTCCGCTTGCCGAAGAAGGCGCTTATAAGTCTGGTCTGAAAGTTCGATCCGCATAAGTCACTTAAGTGTAGCACTTAAGTGACTTAAGTTCAGGAGATTGCTAAGCGCTAGTACGCGCCGAGGCGGTCGCTGCGCAGGCCCGGCGCCCGCACCAGCTCGACCGGCCGCAGGGCCGCAGTCGGGACGACGTAGAACTTGACCCCGTCGCGGCTCTCGATTCCCAGGACCGCGGCCTCGCGGGTGTGCCAGGCCAGGGAGACGATTAGCGCGTAGCCGGCGCCGACCGCGGCGACGCCGGGGAAGAAGATGCCGAGGATGCCGGCGGCGACCGCGGTGAGGGCGATCGGCCAGAGGCGGGTGAAGGCGATCCGGGCCGGGGTCTGGTCAGGGAGCGAGGTGGCGGTGCGGGCGCGGGCGAGTGCCTCGCGGACGTCGTCGGCGGCGCGGTGCGGCCGCCCCAGGTAGAAGCCGATCGCGAGGGCGACCAGCCACCAGACGGCGGCGACGAGGGCGATCGTGGTCTCGCCGTCGCGGTTGGCGGCGAGAGCCGTGATCGCCCCGAGCGCGGTCGCCTCGGCGGCGGTGATGAAGACGCTGACGCGGAGGAGGTCGGTGTAGGGCATCGCCTTAGGGGATTGATCCCGCTGGCTCGGCCAGCCATTGGAGAATTGCCAGCCAGCCTGGGAGGCCGGGAACCTGCACGTCGGACTCTTCGGCCAGCTCGGCCGGCGCCTCGGCCGAGAGCACGCCGATGCAGACGGCGGCCGCCAACCGTCCTTCTTCCTGCAGCTCGCGCAAGCGCCGGAAGGCGTCGAGGTCGGTGCGGTCATCGCCGGCGTAGGTGGCGCGGTCGAGCTGCGTATCGGCCAGCAGGGAGGCGACGGCGCCGTCCTTGCCGCCCCCGCCCTGTGGTCGCAGCTCCAGCACCTTGCGACCCCAGCGCGGTTCCAGCCCGGCCTTGCCGGCCTCGTTGGCGATCTCGTGGGCGCGGCTCTCCGCTGCCGCCTCATCCTCGCTGCCGCGCCAGTGCAGCGCCTGGATCGGTCCCTTGTCCTCCAGCCGCAGGCCGGCCGCGGCGAAGCGCTCGCCGCCGACCGTGGCGAGGAACTCCGTCGCTTGGCTCTCGCGCCCGGCGACCGAGGGGTCGGGCTGCGGGGCGCTCTCTCCCGGCAGCAGCAACTCCAGTCCGTGGTTGCCGGCGTAGGCGAGCGAGTCCAGCCCGACCAGCCGCCGCGCCTCCGCCGCCCGCCGCCCGGAGATGCAGCCGACCAGTGCGTAGCGTTCGCTCAGCACCGCCAGCGCCTCGCGCGCCGCCGCCGGCACTGCCGCATCCTCGGCTCGTTCGACGATCGGTGCCAGGGTGCCGTCGACGTCGGTGAGGATCGCCGTCCGGCCGGGCTCCTTGCGGAGCGGCTCCAGGGCCGCAGCCCAGTCGCCGCCGCTCTCTGGGTCGAGGGGCACGGCCTTAGTATCGCGAGATGCCCGCCGCCGCGACCCCGGACCACGCGATCTGGAAGCTGGCGACGATCGGCACCCTGGCCGGGGCCTTCAGCGGCCTCTTCGGTGTCGGGGGCGGGACGATCATCGTGCCGCTGCTGATCCTCTGGTTCGGTTACGGCGAGCGTCTCGCCACCGGCACCAGCCTCGCCGCGATCATCCTCATCGGCCTGCTCGGCGCCCTCGCCCAGGGGGGGATCTACGGCAACGTCCATATAGAGACCGGGCTGCTGCTGGCAATCCCGGCCGTGGTCGGCGTGGTGGTGGGCACGGCGATCCAGCAGCGGATCCCCCAGCGCGCCGTCTCCTATCTCTTCGCCCTGCTCCTAGTCGTGATGGCGGTGGAGTTGATCCTCTCGTGAACGAGATCGGCATGGATGAGCTGATCGCCGTCCTCATCTGCCTCTTCGGCGGTCTCACCGGCGGCCTGGTCGGGGTCGGTGGCGGCGTGCTCTTCGTCCCGGCGCTGACGATCTACATCGGTCTCACCCAGGTCGAGGCAGAGTCGACCTCGCTGCTGATGATCGTCGTCGTCGCGATCGTCGGCGCCTACCGCCAGCACGGCTACGGCAACGTCCGCGTGCGGGAGGCGCTAATCGTCGCCCTGCTCTCACCGCTCGGGGTCCTGCTCGGGGTGGTGATCTCCAACAACGTCTCCGAACGCGCTCTGCAGCTCTCCTTCGCGGCGCTGGCGCTGTTGATGGCGGCGCAGCTCGTGAACCGCGCCCGCTCAGCCTAATCGTCGGCCGACCCGAGGGCATGGTCTACGCTCAGAAGCGTGGATTCACTCACCTGGGAAGGCGATTTGCCCCACCTCCGCGCGCCGGTCATGGTCTGCGCCTTTCGCGGCTGGAACGACGCCGCCGCGGCCGCCTCGACTGCCCTCACCGCGATCGCCGCTTCGCTCGACGCCGACCTGATCGCCCGGGTCGACCCGGAGGAGTACTTCGACTTCCAGTCGACGCGGCCCACGATCAGCATGGACGAAGGTCAGACCCGCCGCATCGACTGGCCGGAGAACAACCTCTTCGCCGTCCGCATCCCCGCCGCCGATCGCGACCTGGTGCTGCTCGACGGGACCGAGCCGAACCTGCGCTGGCGCACCTTCTCGGAGACGATCGCGACTGCCGCCGACGCCCTCGGGGTCGAGATGGTCGTCACCCTCGGCGCCCTGATCGCCGAGGTCTCCCACACGCTGCCGGTGCCGATCACCGGCCTCGCCTCCAGCTCGGCGCTGGTCGACGAGCTCGAGCTCGAGCACTCCAACTACGAGGGCCCGACCGGAATCGTCGGCGTCGTCCACGACCTCTGCCGCCAGAACGGAATCGACTCCGCCTCGCTCTGGGCCGCCGTCCCCCACTACGTCGCCGCCGTGCCCAACCCAAAGGCGGCGCTGGCGCTGCTGCGCCGGCTCGAGGGACTGACCGGGATCGCCGTCGAGGCCTCGGCCCTGGAGGAGGAAACCGCCGACTACGAGGAGCAGATCGGCCGCGCCGTCGCCGCCAACCCGGAGATCGAGGAGCTGGTCACCCGGATCGAGGCCGAACAGGCAGACTTGATCGAAGAGGGGGGCGAGGTTCCCAACGCCGACACCCTCGCCCGCGAGTTCCAACAGTTCCTCAAACAGCGCGGCCAAGACTCTTCCTGAGGGACGGGCCGCGTGGGGAGGCGGTTGCTCCCTCGCGGGAATTGGGTCGCGCCCCTGGCGGGGCTGCTCCGCAACATGCTGCCCGCCTATGGCGGGCAGGAATCAGATTGCATATCGCCGCTTCGCGAACATTCCCGCGAGGGAGCAACCGCCTCCCTTCGGGAGCGTCCCAGCTCAAACGCTCGGGTTCCGGCCGTTGACGTTCCTCGCGGGGGGTGGCGCCGATTTGGGGGACCATCCCGAGAGGGATGGTGGAACCAAATCGGGGACAGGACCCGCCGCGCCGGAGCGCTTGGTCCTGAAGCTGTTCAGCTCAAGCTTCGGCCGCGGGGCAGATGAGGCGGTAGTCGCACCAGCTGCAGACGGCGGGGGAGGGGCGGGGCTCGAAGTCTTGGCTGAGGATGCCCTCGCCGACCGCGAGGACGGTCCGCTCTACTCGCTCGGCGTCATCGGGCCGGGTCGGCGCCGGCACTTTCTCGGCGTCGAGCACGTAGTAGTAGCTGCCGGTGGCGGCCTCGATCCCCCAGGCCTCGCGGGCGGCCATCCGGTAGAGGGCGAGCTGCAGGTCGGAGTCGAGGTCGGCTTCGCTCTTGCGCTCGCCGGTCTTGTAGTCGATCAGCTCGTAGTCGCCGTCGGGGAGGCGGTCGACGCGGTCGACGCGGCCGCGGACGTGGTGGTCGCCGACCTTGAAGTCGAACTTGCGCTCCAGCCAGACCGGCTCGCTCTCGGACTCCCGCTCGCGGTTCCAGTAGAGCCGCAGCGCCTCGCGGGCGCGGTCGCGGAACTGCAGCTCGTCGTCGCTGGAGCCGAAGCCGGTGCGCCGCCAGCCGGACTCGAAGAGGCGGTTGAGTGTGGGCAGCCCTTCCTCGGGGTGGGCCGGCGGTTCCTTGTGGAAGCGCTCGAGGACATTGTGGAAAAGGATCCCGAAGCGCTGGTTGATCGTCGGCTCCTGGGGGATGCCGAAGACGCGGGCAAACTTGTACTTGAGCGGGCAGGTGAGGTAGAGGCTGAGGTCGGAGGCCGAGAGACTGAGCATGCCGTCGCCGCGGCGTGGCAGGAAGGCGGCCAGCGAGGGCTCCTCGCGGGCAGCGACCAGGTCGAGCCGGCGGCCGCGCTCGCGCTCGGAGTCGAGCAGGTAGGCGTCGAGTGAAGAGGCATCGAGCTCGGCCTGCTGCTCGGGCGTCGCCACCTGCCGCAGCAGCCCGTTCACCGCCTCGATCGCCTCCACCGTCGGCTCGTCGCCGGGACGCTGCGCCAGCGCCGCCAGCTTCAGCAGCTCGAGGTAGCGGGCGATCGCGCGGTTGACGTCGAGAGCGGTGTCCAGGCGCGGCTCGGAGAGCTCCCGCCCGGCCCGCCAGGACGCCTCCAGCACCTGCTCGCGCAGCGTCCGGTAGGTGGCGTGCAACCCCTCGGCGGGACCGAAGAGCTCCTCCTCGTGCCCCTCCTCCTCGCCGCCCGCGCCCGCCCGAGCCTGCTCGTAGTAGCGCGATGGTCGCGCCGGCTCGCCCTCGGCGCTGCGCTCGACCCGCGAGAGCACGAGCCCGCTGCGCGCCGGCGAGCCGATCTGCTCCCACTCGCGCTCCTCCTCCAGCCCCAGCACGAAGACATGGTCGAAGCCGAGCCCCTTCACGGCCGCCGCCGCCATTACGTTGACCGCACCGGGCGAGCGTGGCTCTTCGGCGTCCTCGCCCTCGGTCCCCGCCTCGGCGACGGCGCTGAGGTAGGCGACGAAGCTGCGGGTCGAACCGTGTGGCTCGCGCCGCACCCAGGCGGTCGCGAGCTCGGCCAGGCGCGAGAGGCTGAGCAGGCGCTCGGCCACCTCCGGCTGGGCCGCGAAGAGGCGCTGGCGCCGCAGCCCAACCTGCTCGATCAGCCGCCGCACGAAGACGTCTGCCCGCCGTTCCTCCATCACCGCGGCGGCGCCCTCGTAGAGCTTGAGGAAAGCCTGGACCCGCTCCCGCGCCTCGGGCTGGAACTGAGGGCTGTCAAGGGCGGCTTGGCAGGCCGCGACCATGTCGAGCTTGCGCCGTCGCGCGATCGTCGTCAGCCGCGCCAGGTCGCCCGAGCGCAGCTCAACCGGCGGTCGGGTCAGGGCACGGGCGGCGGCGGGGGAGTCGTCGGGGTCGGCGAGCACCCGCAGCCAGGCGATCGCGTCGCGCACCTCGGGCCGCTGGAAGAGCGCCGCCGACCCGGAGAGGTGGAACGGGATCCCCCGCTCTTCCATCGCCGCGGCGACCGCGCCGCCCTGTTTGGCGGGGTCGGCGACGAGGACGCAGATCTGCTCGGCGGCGGTGCCGCCGGCGACCAGGTGCTCGACCGCCCGCGCCACCGCTTGGGCTTGGGCGCGCTCGTTGGTGCACCGCCAGAAGCCCAGCCGCGGGGCGCGGAAGCGCTCCTCGAGGAGGACCCGCTCGCCGCCGGGGTGGACCTGGTTGAACCACTCCTCGTCGGCACCCGCCTCCAGCGCGAAGACCTGATTCGGGTTGTCGGCGGCAAGAGACTCCAGCACCGCCCGCTCGGCCGCCCCCGCCTCCTCGAGCTCGTCAACCATCAGGTAGCCGAAGCGCTCGGCGATCTGCCGCCGCACGTCGGGCCGCTCGACCAGCAGGCAGTCGAGGGCAAGGAAGACGTCGCCGCGGTCGAGGCTGCCGGACTCGGCGAGGATGCGGTCGTGGGTGGCGTAGAGCTCGGCGAACTCGAGCTCACGACGCTGGGCCTCCCGGCCCGCCTCGTCAGCAGGCTCGGCCGCCTGCGCTCGTTCGGAGAGCGTCGTCGCTCCGATCCGTTCCGCCTTCAGCCCGTCGATCCGGGCCAAAAGCCGCGCCAGCAGGCCGGCGGGGTTGCCGCGGATCTCATGCCGCCGCAGCGGCAGCCGGTCGAAGCGGTCGAGCAGCATCGCCAGCCGCTCGGCGCGGCCGAGCACGTCGAAGAACGGATCCAGCCCCGCCTCGTCGGAGTGCTCGCGGAGGAGGCGCTCGCCGATCGCGTCCCAGCTGCCGACCCAGAGCTCTTCGAAAGAGCCCTGCAGCAGCGCCTCGCAGCGTTCACGCAGGCGCGCCGCGGTGGCCTGGCGGGAGGCGATCATCAGCAACGTCTCGGGCCGGGTCTCCGCCGCGACCAGATGGGCGAGGCGGTGGGCGAGCAGCTCGGTCTTGCCGGTGCCGGGAGCGCCGACGACCAGCAGCGGCCCGGCATCGTGGGCGAGCGCAAGCTGCCGCGCTTCGGCAGCGCTCTCGAGCGTGGGCTGGTCCTCGGGCATCGCCCAACGCTAGCCGCTCCGTAGCATGGGGTCGATGGATGTCCTCTCAGCGGATTGGCCGGCGATCTGCCGCCGCATCGTCGCCGCCCAGCGCCCGATCTTCGAGGAGGTGCGCAGCAGCGAGGAACGCACCGTCTACGAGGGCGTCGGCGAGGGCGGCGACCGCACCCTGGTGATCGACCGCCGCTGCGAGGACGTGGTCTTCGCCGAGCTCGACCGCCTCGCCGCCGACGGTGCTTCCTTCGTCGCCGTCTCCGAGGAGCGAGGCGAAGTCAGCTTCGGTTCCGGCGGCGATGCGCGGGTGGTGATCGACCCGATCGACGGCTCGATGAACGCGCGCCGGACGATCCCCTCCTTCGCGGTCTCGATCGCCGTCTCCTCCGGCCCCTCGATGGCCGACGTCGAGTTCGGCTTCGTCCATGACTTCGGCGCCGACGAGGAGTTCCTCGCCGCTCGCGGCGCCGGCGCGCAGCTGAACGGACACCCGGCGCGGGTCTCCGCCGTGGCCGATCCGCTCGAGGTCGTCGGCCTCGAGTCGGCGGAGCCCGGATGGGCGCTGCCTGCGTTCGAGGCCCTCGCCGGCCAGGTCTTCCGCCTGCGGGTCGTTGGCGCGATCGCGATCTCGGCCGCCTACGTCGCCGCCGGCCGCTTCGACGCGATGCTCAGCCTCCGCTCCTGCCGCTCGGTCGACGCTGCCGCGGCGCAGCTGATCGTGCGCGAGGCGGGGGGCTCGGTCAGCTTCGGCGACGGCGACCTCGCCGCGGCGGCCCTCGATCTCGAGGCTCGCTACCCGATGGCCGCCGCCAACGGGGACGACAGCCTGGCGACGATGCGCGCCGCGCAGCTCGCCAAAACCGCGTAGCGGCTCTGTAACCGCTTTCCCAAGGCGGTTTACAAACACCTGTTCCTACGAACTTACGTTCGCTACACTCGGGCACCCCCAAGCCCCTAACAAAGAACTGAAGAGGTGTTTCTTCTTTATGGAAACGAGTAAAAACGGCAGCAAAGACAAAACCCAGGCCAAACGCGCCACCACCGAAGCGAAAAAATCAGCGGCGAAAACCGCTTCCGCTTCCAAACGGGCCGCAACCAAAGCCGCTGCTGCTGAGAAAAACCAGGTCCAGTCCGTCGTTCAGACCGCTGTCGACATCCCCGTCGGCGCCGTCCTCAGCGTCAGCGATCGCGTCTCCGAGCTAGTCGAGCCCTGGACCGACCGCAGCAAGGCCCAGCGTCAGATCAAGGGCTACCGCAGCTCCCTGCGCAAATCGGTGAAACGGACCGAGCGCCGCGGCAGCAGCGCCCGCCGCAAAGCGATCAGCGAGGCCCGCAAGACCCGCAAAGAGCTCGAGCGCGAGGCCCGCAGCCGGCGCCGCAACGTCGAGACCACGATCAAGCGCAACCGCAACGAGGTCGAGCAGCGCGTCCGCAAGACGATCGAGGAGCAGGCCAACCGCGCCCAGACCGTCACCGGCACCGCGCAGATCGTCGTCGGCACGGTCAGCAGTCAGATCAACTCCCTCCGCTAGTTCCGACTAGCGACCAGTAACTAGCACCGGCCGCGAGGCGCCTGGCTCATAGGGCCAGCCCTCGCGGTCTTTTATGTAGGCGCGGAACTGGAAGCGGACGCCGCGGCTGTCGTCGTCGCTGAAGCGATAGGCGTAGCGGAAGCGGCCGCCCCCGTCGGTCTCGACGGTCCGGAACTCACTCCATCTGCCGCCGTGGAAACGGAACTGCAGCTCGACCGGTAGGCCTCTGACGGCCGCCGCCCTGAGGCCGGTATCCGCCACTACCCCGCGGAAGACGACCGGCGCACCGCCGATGCGCGCGGTCCTGCTGGAAGCGCTCATTCGCACCGAGGTGGGGACCTCGAGCCGAGCAACCGTGTCGGCGGCGCGGCTAAGGGTTCGGGTGCCGGCGAAGCTCGCGACCACCTTCCGGGTCGGGCCGGGCTCCAGCGTCACTTCGAACTTGCCGTCGTCCCGGGTCCGGGCGTAGGTGGTTCGCCGCACCAGCTCGGCGTCGCCGCTGAAGATCTCCGTCACCGCGACCTCAGACCCCGCGGCAGGCGTCCCCAACGCGGTGCGAAGGATGCCTCCGAAGCGGATACCGCGACCGGGGCGCGCTCTCCGCGAGGACGTCGCCCCGGCGTGCCCGCCGAGAAACCCGGTGGTGAGGGCAGTGGCGAGCTTCAGCGGATTGACCAGGAGCATGCGGCCGCCGCGGGCGCGGTTGGCTCCGGTGCCGGCGTTGCCGGCGGCGTCGAACCCCGTGGCGAGGAACTCGTACTTGCCCGATGGGTAGGAGTCGGAATCCCAGTGGGCGACCAGATTCCCTCCCCTCACCCTGGTCGGCAGCGGCTCGAAGCGAGCCCGGGTGCGGGCCGGGCGGATCCCGATCCAGCCACGGTCGGGGCTCGGCCCGGAGCGGGCATCGCTGACGGATGCTTCGATCCGCTCCGGATCGGAGGGATCCTGGGCAGCCGAGAAGACAACGGCCGGGTCCTCTTCGTCGATGCGGACGACGGCGGTTGCCGGCCCGGGCCCTCCGGTGCCTTCGCCGGTGAGGTTGCCGGCGGCGTCGCGCGCAAAGTATTCGACGATGTGGGCGCCGCTACCGGCGACCGACGTCGTCACCGCGTTGCCGAGTGCCATCGCGGCGGGACCACGGTCGACGGCGATCGCCGTGAAGGGACCGAGGGGTCCGCCCTTGGCCATCCCGGAGAGGGAATCTGAGGCGTGTGCGGTCAGCTGCACCGGGCCGGCGCTCCACCGCTCCGGGGCGCCCTGCAGCGAGAGCGCCGGAGGGGTAGCGTCAACCCGCAGCTCGGCGCTCGCAACCGGTGAGGCCACGCCCGCTCCGGAGACCGCCACCGCCCGCACGAAGTTAAGGCCCTCGGGGAGTGGCCCGAATGAGGTCGGTCCACCGGTGGCGCCGACGAGGTCGACCTCCGCCTGGCAGCGGAGCGGGTCGGGACAGGGCCGATTCGCGCCCCCGCGGTCGACTGAGAGCGCGTAGCCGCTGATGCCCGAAAGCGGCGGCGGTGCCGCGGCGGGAGCAACTCGCAGGGCAGCGGCGTCGGTCCCCTTGATCCACCCCGGCGGCGTGGTCAGGGCCGGCGCCGGAGGGGCGGCGTTGTCGAAGCGCAGGGTGGCGGTGGCCAACGGGCCGCGTTCGCCGGACTTGCTTTGCAGCCAGGCCTGCAGGGTGTAGACGCCGGGAACCGGATCGATCGGGATCGCCCCTTTCAGATTGTCCAGCGAGCGGGTCTCCGCCTGGATCACGTTTCCGGCCGAGTCGTAGATCCGGTAGACCCCCGCATACGACCCGGCGGCCGGTGCGGTCATCCGCCAGTTGAAGTTGAACGCGGGCTCGGCCTGCCAGGGGACGCTGGGCGCCGCGGGGGCGCGCTCCGGCCCCAGCAACGACAGCGTCCCCGCAACAGCGAGGACCACTCCGACCAAACGGCTCACGGGCCGAACTCTCCGGCCGGGCTGCCACCGCCGGAGCTGGGGGCCGGGGCCGGCGCGGCGGTCGGTTCCGGCGCCGGGGCCGGCGCGGATTCGGCTGCGCCGCTGCTTGCCACGGGCGCCGCTTCGACGACAGGTTCGCTCACGGTGGCCGCCGGAGTCGCTGGTGAGGGCGCCGGCTCGGGTTGGGGCTTCGGCTTCGGCTCCGGCCGCGGTTCGGGAGCAACGGGCTCTGGTTCGTAGGCGACCGTCGGCGTCGGCGTAGCCGGCGTCGGGCGGTCGCTGAGGCGGCGCTCCAGTGGCGGCCGCTCGCGGGCGGGCGAGAGATCGAAGGGCACCGGGACGATGCCTCCGGCGACGCAGGCGGCCGCGCCACCCGCGGTGCCGACGCAGAGCGCCGCCACCTTCGCGACTCCGGCAACGCCGAGCCCGCCGGCACTACCCCCGGCGAGCTGCGTCGCCGGCTCGGTGCTTCCTCCGCCGAGCCTCGCCAGCAGCCCGGCGACGGCATCGTGTGCCCGCTCCCAGAGCGAGCGGTCGAGCGGCAGAGCGGGGGCGAGCGCCGCCGCCGCGGCCGGGGCGACGCGGTAGGTCCGCAGGGTCGCGCGGCAGTGGGCGCAAGCGCGCAGGTGCTCGCGAACCCGCGCGACCTCCTCGGAGGCGGCCTCGCCGTCGCAAAAGGCGGAGAGCAGCGGCTGCAGCTCAGCGCAGCGGCGCCCATCCTCGCTGCGGGCGACGAGGTTGCGGTAGCGCTCGCGTCCCTCGGCCAGGCAGCGGTTGATTTTGGTCCGGCTGTAGCCGGTGATCTCACCGATCTCCACGTATGAGTAGCCCTCGGCGAGGAGGGTGAGGGCACGCAGCTCTTGCGGCTTTAGCTCGCGCAGCGCCTCGCGGCTGCGGGCGATCTCCTCGCGCCGCTCGGCCTTCTCCGCCGGCCCGTCGGCGCCGGTGGGGAGGAGGTCGATCCAGTCCTCGGCGTGGCTGGGGGAACTCGCCACGGGCGCGGCGAGGATGCGCTCACGCTCGCGCCGGATCGCCAGCGCCTCGTGTTTGACGACCGTCTGCATCCACTTGATCAGTTCCCGCGGGTCGTCGGTCGGGGCCTTGCGGAGGAGGATCTCCAGGCCCCGCTGCAGGGCGTCATCGACGTCGTCGGCGCAAAGCGAGTAGCGGCGGGCGGTCTGGCGCAGAACCGTCTCGTTGCGCGCGTAAGTCTCCACGGCCGCCCGCTTGCGAGCCGCATCATCGCCAGGCCCCAACCGCGGTTGGGCCGCCTCTGCACTGCCACTTTCGAACACTGGAATCTCCCCTGCCGCTTCAGTTCTCTGCATCGGACACTGCCAGCGCCAAGGACGTGAGCGGCGAATCTCTCCCCCCGTTTGGACGGATCTCCCAATCCGAAAGTTCGGAAATTGCGGGCTGACCCAGAGGAACGTCCATCCAGTTCAGCCCGCTAGGATCGGCCCATGAGCACTTGCGTAGTCACCGGCGGCGCCGGATTCCTTGGATCGCACCTCTGCGAGCGGCTGCTCGGCGACGGACATCGGGTGATCTGCATCGACAACCTCGAGACGGGGTCGTTGGAGAACATCGCCCACATCCGTGACGAGCGGTTCGACTTCCGCAACATCGACATCATCGAGCCGGTCGAGATCCCCGAGGACGTCGACTTCGTCTACCACCTCGCCTCGCCGGCGAGCCCGATCGACTACCTGCGGCTGCCGCTGCACACGCTCAAGGTCGGCTCTCACGGCACCCACCACATGCTCGGCGTCGCCAAGTTCAAGCGCGCCCGCTTCCTCATCGCTTCGACCAGCGAGGTCTACGGCGACCCCGAGGTGCATCCGCAGAAAGAGGACTACTGGGGCCACGTCAACCCGATCGGCCCGCGCGGCGTCTACGACGAGGCGAAGCGCTACGCCGAGGCGATGACGATGGCTTACCACCGCCAGCAGGGCGTCGACACGGCGATCGTCCGCATCTTCAACACCTACGGGCCGCGGATGCGGGCGATGGACGGCCGGGCGATCCCGACCTTCCTGCGCCAGGCGCTGCAGGACCGGCCGCTGACCGTCTTCGGCGACGGCAGCCAAACCCGCAGCTTCTGTTACGTCGACGACCTGATCGACGGCATCGTCAAGCTCGCCGAGTCGGACATTCACATGCCGGTCAACATCGGCAACCCGAACGAGTTCACGTTGCTGGAACTGGCGAAGACCGTGATCGAGGTAACCGACTCCCGCTCGGAGATCATCCACGAGCCGCTGCCCACCGACGACCCCCAGCAGCGCCGCCCCGACATCGGTCGCGCCAGCGACCTGCTCGGCTGGGAACCGACGATCCAGCTCAATGACGGTCTGCGCCGCACGATCGAGCGCAGTGGCGTCGAGCGCCTGGTCGGCGCCTCGGACTGACGACGCCGCCCGGCACCCGGGGGCGCCGCCTCAATATCCTCCCGCTAGATGTCTGCCGCTGACGGATCCGGAGCCCAGGAGGCCCACCGCACGATCGCCCCGCTGGTCGGGCCCGACGACGAGCGCGTCTTCACCGACTCCGGGATCGAGATCGAGAAGCTCTACACCGAGGAGGACGTCGCTCCGGGCCTCGAGGAGCGCCTCGGCGAGCCCGGCGAGCCGCCGTTCACCCGCGGCATCCACGACGGGATGTACCGCGATCGGCTCTGGACGATGCGCCAGTACGCCGGCTTCGCCTCCCCCGAGGACACCAACGAGCGCTACCGCTACCTGATCGAGCACGGCTCGACCGGCCTCTCGATGGCCTTCGACCTGCCGACCCAGCTCGGACGCGACTCCGACGACCCGCTGTGCCTCGGCGAGGTCGGCCGCACCGGCGTCGCCATCGACTCGATCGACGACATGCGGCGCGTCTTCGACGGGATCCCGCTCGACGGCGTCACCACTTCGATGACCATCAACGCGCCCGCCGCCGTGCTCCTGCTCCTCTACGAGCTCGTCGGCGAGGAGCAGGGCGTGCCGCCGGACAAGCTCGGCGGCACGACTCAGAACGACGTGCTCAAGGAGTACATCGCGCGCGGGAACTTCATCTACCCGCCCGAGCCCGCCATGCGCCTGACCACCGACCTCTTCGCGTACTGCAGGGAGCGGATCCCGAAGTGGAACACCATCTCCATCTCGGGCTACCACATGCGCGAGAAGGGCTGCTCGGCCGTGCAGGAGGTCGGCTTCACGCTCGCCAACG
>Ga0190275_10000634_pt1 | contig 29195 bp, 22 predicted proteins | sample Popmic550T_FD_133745 | JGI IMG/M metagenome (GOLD analysis project Ga0190275, IMG submission 133745) | Populus adjacent soil microbial communities from riparian zone of Yellowstone River, Montana, USA - 550 T | ecosystem: Environmental > Terrestrial > Soil > Riparian zone > Trees stand | place...
ATATCCCCGCGCGACCGGCGGCCCGGCGGGCGTGGCGGAACTGGTAGACGCGCCAGGTTTAGGTCCTGGTATCGAAAGATGTGGGGGTTCGAGTCCCTTCGCCCGCACCAGTCCCGCCAGGCCAAATCCGTCCAAGGCCGCACTCCCGCGAGAAGGTAGAGTTACAGCATCATGCAGACCGTCGAGACGTTGAACCAGGGCCTCAAGCGCGCCTACCGGATCACCATCCCCAAGAAGGACATCGACGCCCGGGTCGATGGCGAGCTGAAGAAGGTCGCCCCGCAGATCCGGATGCCCGGCTTCCGGCCGGGCAAGGTGCCCGCCAATCTGGTGCGCAAGATGCATGGCGCCGCGATCGAGCAGGAAGCCCTGAACAGCGCCGTCCAGGAAGGCGTCCAGCAGCTGATCGCCGAGCAGAAACTGCGCCCGGCGATGAACCCGCAGGTCGAGCTCGAGGAGGGCGGACCCGGCCAGGACGCCGTGATCAAGGTCGAGATCGAGACCCTTCCCGAAGTGCCTTCGCCCAAGATCGACGAGCTGAAGCTGGAGCGGCTCCTGGTCGAGCCGGGCGCCGAGGAGATCGACTCGGCGATCGCCCGGCTCGCCGAGGGCCAGAAGAGCTTCGAGCCCGCTCCGGCGAGCGAGGCGGCGCAGATGGGCGACCTCGTCGTCATCGATTACGAAGGCAGCGTCGACGGCGAGCCGTTCGAAGGCGGCAAGGGCGAATCGATGCAGGTCGAGCTCGGCTCGGGCCGGCTCATCCCCGGCTTCGAGGACCAGCTCATCGGAGCCAAGGCGAACGAGCAGCGGACGCTCACCGTTACGTTCCCCGAGGAATATCCGGTCGCCTATCTGAAGGGCCGCGAGGCCAGGTTCGAGGTCACCGTCGGCGAGGTCCGGAAGCCCCGCGAGATCCAGATGGACGACGGGTTCGCCCAGTCGATGGGCCTCGAGGGCATCGACCAGCTGCGCGAGCTGATGAAGGGCCAGGTCGAGCAGGAGCTGGGCGGCCTTACCCGGACCCACATGAAGCGCCGGCTTCTCGACCAGCTCGCCGAGACTCATGATTTCGAGGTGCCCGAGTCCATGGTCGAGGCCGAGTTCGGCCAGATCTGGCAGCAGCTCGAGCAGGAGGCGGCCCAGGAGGACGATCCCGCCGCGGCGCTCGCCGAGATGGAGAGCGAGCGCGGGGAATATCGCGCCATCGCCGAGCGCCGGGTGAGGCTCGGCCTTCTCCTCTCCGAGATCGGGACCCGCAATAACATCCAGATCAACGAGAACGAGATGAACCAGCTGATCATGCAGGCGGCCCAGCAATACCGCCCCGACGATCGGGCGAAGTTCGTCGAGTACGTGAAGAACGAACCGATGGCCGCAGCCCAATTGAGGGCGCCTTTGTTCGAGGACAAGGTCGTCGACTTCCTGTTCGCGAAGGCCGAGGTCAGCGAGCGCACGGTGAGCCGCGAGGATCTCCAGGCGGAGATCGAGTCGACCGACACCGGCCATGTCCACGGGCCGGATTGCGACCACGGCCACGACCACGACCATGGGTCCAAGGCGAAGAAGAAGCCGGCGGTGAAGAAGGCCAAGGCGTCGGACGCCCCCGCGGAAGTCGCCGAGGTTCAGGCCAGGCCCGCGAAGAAAGGCAAGGCCGCCGCGCAGGACCAGCCCGCCGAGGAGGCCAAGCCCGCGAAGAAGGGCAAGGCCAAGAAGGCCGAGCCCGTGCCGGAAGCTCCGGCCGCCGACGCTCCGGCCGACGAGGCGCCCGCCAAGAAGCCCAGGGCGAAGAAGAAGGACGCCTGATCCGTTCGCGCCGAGCTTGCCGAAGCGCCTTTCTTAACTCAAAAAGGGCCTTCGACAGGCTCAGGCCGAACGGAACAGGGGTTGCGGGTGCCGGTGGATCATTCGCAGCTTCGGATCGCGATCCTCCTTCCTTGCTATAACGAGGAGGCGGCGATCGCCCAGACGGTGGCGGCGTTCCAGGCGGCGCTGCCGTCGGCGCAGCTCTACGTCTACGACAACAACAGCCACGATCGCACCCGCGAGGTCGCGCAGGGCGCCGGCGCCATCGTCCGCGAGGAACGGATGCAGGGTAAGGGACATGTGGTCCGCCGCATGTTCGCCGACATCGAGGCGGACGTCTACGTCATGGCCGACGGCGACATGACCTACGACGCCGCCGCCGCCCCCGAGCTCGTCCGCCGGCTCGTCGAGGAACGGCTCGACATGGTGGTCGGCGCCCGCAAGTCGGAGGTGGAGGAGGCCTATCGGCCCGGCCATCGGCTCGGCAACCGACTGTTCACGTCGATCCTGGCGGGACTTTTCGGACGGAGCTTCACCGACATCTTCTCCGGCTACAGGGTCTTCTCGCGCCGTTTCGTGAAGAGCTTCCCGGCCCTGTCGCGCGGCTTCGAGACGGAGACCGAGATCAGCGTCCACGCGCTCGAGCTGGCGATGCCGGTCGCCGAGATCGTTACCGCTTACGGGGCCCGTCCGGAGGGCTCGGTGTCGAAGCTCTCCACCTATCGCGACGGCTGGCGGATCATGCGGACGATCCTCCACCTCTTCCGGATCGAGCGCCCGGTCCTCTTCTACGGCGGCTTCGCGGCCTTCCTCGCGGCGCTCGCCCTGGTCCTCGCCTTGCCGCTCATCCTCACTTACGCCGAGACCGGCCTCGTGCCCCGCTTCCCCACCGCCATCCTCGTCACCGGGCTGATGGTCGTCGCCTTCCTGAGCTTCGGGGTGGGGCTGATCCTGGACACGGTCGTTCGCGGGCGGCGCGAGATGCGGCGGCTGGCCTATCTGAGCTTCCCGGCGGTGGGGGAGGGGACGAGCGCGCCGGAAACGGGGCCGCGTGTCCGATAGGTTCACGGGCTCCTGCCTGTGCGGCAACGTGCGGATCGTGGCGTCCGGGCGTCCGTATAGAGTCGGGCTTTGTCACTGCCTGGACTGCCGCAAGCATCATGGGGCGCTTTTCCATGCGTCCGCGATCTTCCCTCAGGAGGCGGTGGCGGTCGAGGGCGAGACCAAAGATTATGCGGGGCGGCATTTCTGCCCCTGCTGCGGCTCGTCGGTCTTCGGGCGCACGGGCGACGAGATCGAGGTCAATCTGGGCGCGCTGGATTCCCCGGACCAGCTGATGCCGACGTACGAAAGCTGGATCGAACGACGCGAATCCTGGTTGCCGCCATTTCCGCTCGAGCGACGATATGAACGCGATCGCGATCCGAAGGGCCGCTTCGAGGGGGAAGCCTAGCCTTCTATCCTGACCGCATCGGCGAACAGAACCGAGTCGATGACGGCGCCGAGCTCGTCCGCGACGTCGATGCGATGGGAGAAGTTGATTCGGCCCTGCGCCACCGTCTCAAGCATCATCTCCCGCGCTTCCCTTATGCCGTTGGCGTGCGCGGCCTCGAGGTCGGGAAGGTCGACGCCTTCCTCATCCATCGTGACGATGTCGTTATAGAGGTGGAAGAAATAATGGGGCATCGAAGAAGAGTAACAGATGCCGACGCGGCGTCCTTGATTCAGATCAGGAGCCCTGGATACCGCCTATCCGTCAGTGGCCGAAGATCATGACCGTCAGCGCAATGCAGGCCAGCCAGACAATGACGAGGACCGCTGGAAGATAGAGATATTTTTTCCGCCACGGGCGATTGCGGTGCCAGAAGGTGATCGGCGGCACGGTGTCGAGGAAGCGCATGAAGCGCAGATGATCGGCGTCGGAGCTTCCGCCGATCCGGGCCGGCGGGTCGATATTCCGCTTGTAGCGGGGCCGGCGCGCATCGAGGCCCTCGAGGTCGCCGCTCGCGTGAAGGACGAGATCGGGAGCGAGGCCGAGGTGGCGAAGCGTCACCCGGTCCGGGTTGCCGGGGGCGCCGAGCTCCGCTTTGTAGCCGCGCCGAACCAGCGCATGGAGCCGCTCGAGCGCCGGCGAGGTCGCCGGGAACGGTGCCTCCGCCGAAGCGACGGGCGATCCGCCTCGTTCCTCGCGGACGGCGATCTCACGGGTCATTGCGGGCGCGATCTCGATCTCATCGGTCATCCCCCAGACCTAACATGAGAGTATTAGCCTTGCAACACACCAACGGTCCGCGATTCAGCGCCGCCGCCGCCCGGGTCACTCGTGCGGCGCGGCCGTCAAAAGCAGGTCGAGCTGGGCTTGGCAGCCATTGTCGATCAGGGCCTTCGCCAGGATCGTGGGATCGTCGCCGGCCGCGGCCAAGGTCTTGAACCGGAGCCTGGTCGGCTCTCCTTTATCCCATTTCAGCGAATATTCGGCGCCGTCGGCGATCGGCAATTGCTTCGGCCAGAGCTGAACCCGCCGCCCCGCCGGCCAGGCGACCGGGTGGCCGGCCCCGGCGGAAGGAAGGACCTGGAGGGTCGCCTCCGCTTCGGCGGCGGGCCGCCAAAGGACGATCCGGTCCGATCCGGCGAGGCAGAAATTGCCGCTCTTCGAGACGTCGACGTCCCACAGGCCCGGCGACGGCGGCACTTCGGGGCCGCGCATCGCGCTGAACCGGGAGCGTGCGTTGAACGCCGGGGCGGTGCCTCCGCCCGCCACCTTGAACGTGCCGGGCCCGCGCAGGGTGCGGGCGCCGGACGGGGCGAGCACCGTCACCACGTCGCCGGCCTTGAGGACCACCGGCATGTTCTCGCCGACGGCGCGGCCGGGCGGGTAGGATTTGGCCGAGGGCCCGGCCGAGCGCACGACCAAGGGAGTGGCCATCAGGGCGGCGGGCGCCGCGAGAACGGCCGCCGCCACAGTCCCGATCAACGCCTTGAACATGCATTTTCCCATGTCGCACCTTTTTCGTTCCAACAGGTCGAAAGCGGCTAACCCAGGCCTGTTGCCGGTTCATGCCGGCGCGTGCGCCTGTATGTTTCAATTGTCACGGACCGCCCAATCCCCACCAGGGCCGGGGGGCGGAGAAAAGCTAGGCCGCCGATCCGGCAGGGTCAATCGACAGCCGCGCCGCCAAGGCGTCGATCTGCCGTTGCTGCCGCTCCAGCGTCCCGGCCAGTGCGCGCTCGCGGGCCTGGCGCGCGAGGACCACCCGGACGGCCCGAGCCACCGGTCCGGCGAGCTCGTCGAGCGCGTCGAGCTCCGCCGTGCTCAGCCTCGAACGGTCGGGATGAGGGCCGAGCAGGATCCAGCCCAGGCAAGTGCCGTCGGCGAGGCTGAGCGGACGGCGAAGCGGGAAGAAGGAGTCGCCGGTCTCCACGCCCGACGAGCAGGCGGGGTCGAGCGCGGTCCTCTCCAGCCAAACCTCCACGTCGGAGGCGCCGGTGCCTCGGCTTCCAGCCACCTTGCCGTCGAGGACGAGCGCAAGCCGGGCGGAGCGCACCCCGGCCGAGATCCGCTCCAATATCTCGTCAACCAGCTCGGCGAGCGTCGCGAAGTGGCGAAGGTCGCGAAGGCAATCGGGCAGGTCGCGGCGCATCTCGGCGAGCTTGCGATGAAAGCGCCGCTCGGCCCAGCCCTGGACCCGCTCGTAGATCGGGTTGATCATCACGGTCGACAAAGCGGCGCCGACGATCGGGGCGATCGATCCCGCGTCGCGGCCGAAGAAGCGAAGGATCACTTCCTTCACCCCTTCCATCGTCGCCGCGAAGATTCCGGCGAGGATGAGCGCGATCAGGGCGAAGGAGGCCGATCGGCTGATCGCCACCTCGGCGTCGTAGAGGCGGTAGCGGAGCAGGGCGACGAGCAGCCCCGCCTGAAGCAGCAGGAAGGCCAGTCCGAAGGCGAAACCCGCGGTCACCTCGAGCGAAAGCTGCTGGGCGAGGCTCGGCGCCCCGGCCTTGAGAATGTCGGCGGTGATCGCGACCCCGAGGAAGAAGGCATAGCCGGAAAAGCCGAATACCGCCCATTTGAGCTGCTGGCGCTCGTCGCCGGATGCGCTTCTCAGCCGCCACAGGAAAAGCAGGACGGCCGCCGACATCAAGGCGATCAGCATCGGTCGATAGAAGGCGCCCTCGAGGAACAGGAGCAGGGGCAGGGCCGCAAGCACCGCGAGGGTGAGCCGAGGCGAGAGACGGCCGTGCGGGAAGAGCAGGATGCCGCCGATCAGGCAGATATTGGCGAGATCGTAGAGGGCCTGATGGACCCCCTGCGGCACTCCGAGGAAACGGACGAGGAAGGTCGCCGACGGCTGCTCGGTCGCCATGGTGAGGAGGATGGCGAGCGAGACCACCGAGCTGACCACGTCCTCGCGCTTGCGTCGGAAGAGGAGCCAGGCGGAGACGAGGAGAAAGGGATAGGTCAGCAGGTGGAGCAGATCGATGAAGCTCAAGAGCCGAGGGGGCAGGCCGAGCGCGCGCGCGCCCGTCTCGATATGAGTCTCGCCGGTGCGAAGCGCGACCTCCCGCTCGCGGCCGTCCGGTCCGCGCAGCGTAAGCGCCATGTCGCGGTCCTCGGTCCCGTTCAGAAGGTCTCCGAACAGAAGCTGGTCGGTCTCGGTCCCGGCCGGGCTTCGCGGCGAGCCCGGCAGGGTCACGGACGGCGAAACGGGGATGGTGTCGATCGCGATGATGTCGTCGCCGGGACGGATCCCGGCCGCGGCCGCGGCCGGGCCGACCGGGAAGCGGATCCGGGTGAGGTCGTCCTCGGCCAAGGCGATCCCGGCACGGCTGCCGGCGACGAGGCCGCTGTTGCGCCCGGCCTCGGTGAAGCGGTGCCAGGTACCGGCGGCCGGGCCGAGCAGAGCGAAGGCGAAGGCGGCGAACCAGACGAGGCGGAACAGGAAGAAGCCCCGCGGCCCGAAATCGGGAACGCGGCTCGGCAGCCTCAGTCGGAAGCGCTCGGCGGGCAGGCCTTCGGCCGCGATCTCGTCTGCCATCCCCGCAAGCGCCCCAGCTGCAACGATCCCTCAGCGGATCGATAGCATGCGGCGCGCCGGCGGCCATTCGAAAATCGCGGAGGTCTTGCCCCGCTGGAACGAAAGGCGGGGAGTTCCCATTTAAGCTGTGAGACGAAAAAGGAGCTTCGCCATGGCCGGCGGATGGGCGCGCGACGGCGCGGTGCAGGATCAGATCGACGATACGATCAAGGACGCGGTGCTGAGCGCCCGGGCGCGGCTGCCGGCGGGCGAAGGCTCCGAATATTGCGAGGATTGCGGCGATCTGATCCCGGAGCGGCGCCGCGCGGCGCTTCCGGGGACCCGGACCTGCGTCGCCTGCCAATCGGAGCGCGACTCCGAGGCGCGGCGGTCGGGGGCGGGCATCAACCGCCGCGGAAGCAAGGACAGCCAGCTTCGTTAGCCGTCATTCCCCCGAAAGCGAGCACGCAGAGGGCTATCCGAGGCCGCGCGCCAGGAGGGGGCCGAGCCGGTTGGCGACCGGCAGCGGCAGGCGGCGCCAGGCGGCGGTCTGGAGCCGATAGCGGGGGCTGCGCGGGTCGAGCTCGCGATGCGCGCCTTTCGTCGCATAAGCGAGCGAGCGCGGCTCGAAGCCCCAATTCTTCTTGAACGCGAAGGCCCCGGAGCCGGCCTTGGAGCGGCCGAAATCAAAGCGGGTGCAGCCGCGTGCCGACGCTTGGCGCATCAGCGAATAATAGAGGAGGTCGTTGGCGCGCATGGCCCGGGCCTGACGGGTGCCGCCGCCCCAATAAGGATGGACGACGCCCTTGAAATAGAAACTGAGCACCGCCGCGACCGGTTTTCCCTCCGCGCGGACGGTGACGATATCGGCATCCTCGCCCCAACAGCGGGCCATCGCCTCGAACAGGCTGCGCGGGAAGACCGGAGTGCCTAGGTTTCGAACGCTTTCGGCATAGACCCGGTAATGGTCCTCGAGCGCCTGCGGTCCGCGGCCCCGGCGCACTTCCAGCCCAAGCCCGAGCGAGCGCCGGACCTCGGCGCGCTGCTTGCGCGGGATGGACTTCAACAGGGCTTCGTCATTCCCGGGCAGGTCGCGCAGGAAGCCGGCATAGAGGCCTTCGTCCCGCCGCCAGCCGTCCGGAAGCCGGCCTCCGCGAAGTGTGACCGAAGGGCATGTCTCTCGCTCCGCCAGCGACCAGGCGGCCGCCGCCAGTGCCTCGACCGCCACGCCTGTGCCGGCGACGATCCCGCCGCCGACCCCGAACCCGGTCGACACCAGCGCCGAGCCGAACAGCGGCGATCGTATCCGGGTGAGCGGAAGCAGTCCCGCGAGCCGCCCGGCGCCATCTTCGGCGACGAGGTAGCGCCCGGCCTGGCCGGTTCCCTGCTCGATCCCCCGAGTCCAGCTCGTGCGATGGAAGAGCTCCGCTTCCGGGTGATCGGCGACGAAGGCGTCGATCCGCCGGCACTCGTCCGGATCCTCCAGGTCCGCCAGCCGGACGCTGAACCCGGCGAAATGGGCGACAAGGTTGAGCAGCTCGCAATAGAGTTCGAGCTCGATCATGAGGATAGCGAACATGGCACCGGGCCTCCGCCCCCGGGACGGCCGGGGTAGGGCCGAAATATTAAGACTGGCCTCAAGTCGGGGACAAGCGCGGGAATATTTTTCGCCGGGCCGATTCGCCTCAGCCGCGCCGCCGGGGCCGGCCGAGCGAATCGCGCAGGTAATTCGCTCGGGTCTCCAGCTCGGCGCGCTCGGACGGCGACAGGCCATCGCGGCCGTAACGCCTCGCCATTCGGCCAATGGCGCGGGCCTCGCGCTCGAGGCGGCGCGCTTCGCCCCTCGACAAAGCGCCGCGTTCGCGGGCGCTCTCGATCCTTCCCTTCAGATCGCCGACCTCGCGGGCGATGCCGGGACCGGGGAGGCGGCTGTCGGGAAGGAAGGGGCCGGACTCGGGCACCGGCCCGTAATCTCGCTTGCCGGCGATCTGGGCACTCGCCGGAGCGGCCGAGGCGAGGGTGGAAAGGGCGCAGGCGGCGAGGGCGATAAGGCGCATAGGATGGCTCCGGCCGGACGAAGGGGCGACCGCGATTTTCATTACGCCAACTGAACGACAGCCGAACGGCGAGCCTTCTTGAGACGGTAAGGCCGGATCAGCCGAGATCGTTATTGCGGTCCCCTGTGCAATCCAGGCGAGGGCTCCACCCGACCGCCCCGACCCTGGCTTCGGCGCTCACCGGGCAGCGGGCGCCTCATCGCGTCCAGATGTTACATGCATATTTGAGACCGGCGTTCACCTTTTCCGCCTTGTGCAGCGACCACTCGATCGGCCGATCCATTTCGTCGAGATTTCGAAAGACCAGAGCGCACCCTTTTCGCGCGGACCATTCGAGGCCGAGACTCGGGAAGCTCGTCGCTCCTCCGTCGAAATCGTCGTTGAGGTAAAGAACGGCCGTAATGGGACGGCGGACCTCGGGCGAGACGTCGATATGAGCCATGAACTGCTCCCCGGGGCGGTAGCGCACGACCTGGAACTTCTCGAAGGCAAGAGTTTCGAACATGGGGTGCCGCTTCAGTTGCGCTCCGAGCTGCCCCGCCAATTCTCCCTCCAGGTTAACGCTATGACTCGTCCGAACGGAAGACACGATATTCTCTTCGGAAACCCCGCTTCTCCGGAAGGTGCCGCGGCCCTCGCAGTAGGAGATGATGTCCTCGCAGAGGCGAGGATCGACGATATTCTCTATGAACTTGATCTCGCGCGCGTACGCGGCCGCGGACGCCTGCTCAGCTTCCAGTCCTGCACGGTCCGCGATCCGGTCGCCCGCCGGCGGCCCGGCAACGTGGATCGCGATTCCGTTCCATTGCCTTCGCCACTGCTCGGCTGTCAGGAGCAGCGCTTCGCCATGGCCATTACGGCATTCGGGGACGCGGCCCGGCCCGAGAGAGGTTGCGACGGCAAAGGAATATTCTGCCGGACCGAGCTTCACGCCTCTCCTTGCGCGCAACGGTACGAGCGCAACCGTTCCCGCCGGAATGCCCGCCTGCTTGGAGTAGCGGCAGGCCTGGAACGGCACGCCCATCGCCTCGAGAACACGTGCTGCGACGCCCAGCGACATGACCCCGCCTTCGAGGAACCTCTCCTGCATGTCCCAAACCGCCGACCGGGCCACCGCGTAGCCGCTGGCTCGAAGGAAACAGAACAGCGCATTCAAATTGCTGTTCGCGATCCGGTCGTAGGCTGCATCGAGCTCTACCGCCGCGCTTTTTCCGGAAAGCGAAAAGTGACCCGGCGGAATACGGCTCATGAGAGGATGCTTAGCTCGTCACATAGTTGCGGAGCACCATCTCGAGCTTCCGCAGGAAGAGAAATTCCGATGCATGCTTGAAGGTGAAGCCTTCGCGATATGCGTACCGAGCGGTTTGCAGCATGGTGGCGACGTCGACGATCCCGTAGTCGCCCACGATCGACTCGCTGAACATCTCGCTGAAGTTGGTGGTGACCGCGTAACGAAGAAGGACGTTGCCGAAGTGCTCGGCATAAGTGGGAAACAGGAATCCGTCACTCAGTCCCGCCCGCGCCAAGGTCAGGACGTTGAGGAGCCTGTCCTTGCGGATCTCCGGCGGAAGCGCCCGGCAGAAGTCGATGACGTCCTGCGCAATCAAGGGGTTCGATACCCAGATCCCGCGCCTGAGGAAAACGTCGTATCGGGTCATCGCACCGGCGATGGCGGAGCTGGAATAATTCCCCCGGAGCTCTCCGGGGTCTCTCCTGAACGTTTCCTCCCTCGTCAGCTCGTCCCCGCCGATGCCGGTGATCACGAGATCCGGGAGCTCGTAGGGAAAGCTGGCAAGGGTCCGCGAACTGAATGAACGATATATATCGTCCATGCAGGTCAAGTGCTGCTCCGTCTCCAGCGGGAAGTCGAACATCGAGCCCGCAGCGGCGGGATACTCGACGTCCCTCGTCCCCAACAGAGAAACAAGCTCCGCCCGCCTTGCACGCTGCTGGGCACCGACGGCGCCGTCATGTACCACGCCATAGGACAGCATGTCGGATCGAAGGCCGGCCGCAGCAAGTCCGACGCAGGCCGAATCGTACCCGCCGCTGATCTCCAGAAGGGGGTGTTCGGCCGACATCAGCACGGGGCGGCAGCTCTCGGCGATCGTCTCCAGGAATGCCTCGGCGACGCGAGCGTCCGTCGTCAGGGTTGCGGCCCGGACCACCGGCAAGGTCTCGATCTCCTTGAACACCAGACCCGTCCGCGAAAATTCGAGAGCCTCGCCCGGCCAGAGGATGAAGGTCCCCTCGATGACCTGCTTGCGCCTTTGGCCGGATGGCTTGCTCAGATACAGCCTGCACACCGCCACATCCGGCTTCGCGAATGGCAGAACGGCGACGGCGGCTTCGTACCGCCACGAGACGACCAGGCAGTCGCCATTCGCTGCCACGTAGATTGGGCACGCCCCCGCGCTGCTTCGGGCAATGGTGATCGAGGGTTGCGCCTCGTCCCCCGAAACGACGACGAGGACCGCGTCTCCCTTTACGCCCTGTCGGTGCCCTCTGACCCGCTCGACGGCCGAGTCCGGCGGGCCGGCACGACTCGCGGCGGGCGCCCCGCCTTCGCCGATCCAGACCTCGAACCCGGAGTCCGAGGCGCTGGCGACCATGCTGATGAGGCGCGACGGGAAGGCGTCGATGACGCTCTTCCCGAATGCAACCCGGCCACCTTCGCCAATCGGGAGCTCCGGACGATCGCCGAGGTACAAAATTGCATCAATCACGAGGACCTCAAAAAAAAAGAGCCTGTCCTTGGACAGGCTCAGATCACTGTTGTCGCATGCCCGGTTCGGCCGACGACTTAGTTGTGGTTGCTGTTCGCGAAATCGTTCGAAGCTTCCGATTTCTGGGGCGCGGGCAGAGTAGGCATCCGCCCTTGACTGATAAACAGATCGAGCTCCGACATTTCAACCTTCCGGGGCTCAGAAGTAAAGGGGCTATTACTCGCCATTCCTACTCTCCTTAATTTTAAATTCCGCGACTCACGGTACGACAAATCGTACGAGGCCCTTACGAGCGAGGCAAGGATGTTTCCGGCACTTCCATTCCATTTCGTCCGCCTGACGCCACCGTTCGTCCGAGGCAGTCAGCGGCTCGAGAGGCGGCGACCCCGGGTAGACCGCGGCGGGCCGATTTCACGCATCAGAATACGCCGCCGCAAGCCCGCGCTTCGTAAGTCGCCCCAGGGCTAGACGCGAAGCAGCCAGGCCGCACTGTCTCGCGAATTCCGCTCCATCGTCGGTCGATCGAACGCCTGCTCTTTATAGGGCCCGTTTCGATCTACCCAGTGCAGGAACAGATGGGCCGACCATGCATTCGGATTTGGCCTCAGCCGCCCGTGCCGGTGATGCGTGCCTTGATAGAGAACTCCGTCGCCGGGCTGCATCGCGACGGATCCGAACGGGGATTCATCGAAATCCTCTTTAATGGAAGGATCGAGGGCTTCGTTCTTCTGCGTCGCCACCGAGAACTCCCAGGGAAGGTCGTTCGCGTAGGCGACGGTGAGCGACAGGCTGTGCTCGCAGGCGAGGCGATCGGAATGGATCCGGCAGACGTCGTCATGCTGGTAGAGGCGGAAATAGGCATAGGTCGGAAGCAGGTCCGCGCCCGCCGCCTCGGCGATGCGCGGCGTCAGCCCCCAGAGGAAGCCGAGCAGGGGCGGGTATTGATAGGCATAGACTTCGAGCGCTTCGCGCCTCAGCACCGCCCCCCGCGAGACGAAGGCTCCCAGCGGATTTGCCGACGCCTCCAGATCCTCCTGCAAGCGGCGATACAAAGCGTGCACCACTTCGACAGGGAGCAGCCGGGGAAGCCAGACATAGCCGTTGGCCTTGTAGGTCTCTGTCTCAACCAAGATTCTGCCGCTCCCGCTTCTATCGGTATTTCACTCCTAGCTTCCCGAAGCTGAACAGAAAAGCCGCGTCGATTTCCACCTACGGTCGCGATGCGAAGCCTGGCGGCCCTCATTCGGCGGCATCCGGGCCTTTCAGGTAGCGATCGAACCATCTTATCGTCCGATCGAAAATATCCCGGACGTTCGCCGGCGACTGGGACAATCCGTGGCTCTCGCCGCCGTAGAGCAGCAGCTCGGCCGTCTTGCCTTGCCTGTACAGGCTGTAGAAAAATTGTTCGGCGTGCGTCTGCGCGCCGCGAATGTCGGCGCTGCCGTGGATCATCAGCAATGGCGTCCGCACCCGATCGACATAGGTCAGCGGCGAATTCCGCGAATAATCGTCCGGGTCCTCCCAAGGCAGCTTCGACTCCCCGAACTGGTCCAGCTCCGCCCAATTGTCGCTCTTCTCGTGCATGATCCCGGCATAGCCACGTGCGGTCGGATCGAACTGCCCGAAATGGGCCGCCAGGCTGGTCACGCCCGCCATCGCCACCGCCGCCTTGAACCGGTCCGACTGGCTGACCAGCGCATAGACGCTGTAGCCGCCGAGGCTTTGGCCGAAAACGCCGAGCCGCCCGGGATCGGCGATGCCGAGCGCGACGAGCCGATCAATCGCCGGCATCACCCCTTTAGGTATTTGTGCGTAGACGTCCGCGCGATCCCGCGGCGGCGGCAGAGGCATGGACGGGATCAACACCACGTAGCCGCGCGCGGCATAGAGGCGAAGATTATAGAGGCCCGGCAAGAAGGGGTCGAGCCAGAACTCCCCTTCCAGGGAGCGCACCCTATTGCCGCCGTAGACCCAGACCAGGGTAGGATAGAGGCGGCCCGGGCGATAGTCCGGCGGCAGGATCACGGCCGCCTTCAACGCCTCCCCAGCGCCTCCTTCATACTCGATCAGCCTGGTCGTGCCCCAGTCGATCCGGGCCATGAACCCATTGAGCGCGAGCAGCTCGTGGATCCCGTGGTCGCTGAGGGTCATCCGCCGGAGGAACACGCCGCCACGGTCGCGCTGGCTGTACATCAACGTTCCTGCGGCAGCATCCAGTTCGAGCAGGTCCAGGTCAGGAACCTTGGTGAGCGGCCCGGTGCGATAGGTGAGCGCGTCCATCTTCGTGAATCCGGTTACGCCTGCGGGGTTGTCCATCAGGATCACGAAGCTGTTCGTCGGTTTGCCAAGGTCCTGCTGCGGCAGGAACGACGCTTCGCCGGAAAGCTGAGCCACCGGCACCAGACGCCCGGCAACCGCATCCAGCCGAAGCACCGACTTTCCCGCCAGGGCGATCGCAGAGCCATCGCCGGCGACGGCGAAAGCATCGGGCGCCACCGCGTTCGCCCGACCGAGGTCGAGCGCCGTTCCATCCGGGTCCAGAAGCCACCAGGAGCCCGGGGTTCCGGCATCCACGCGCGAGGACCGGCCGACCAGCCGGCGCGCGCTCGCCCACAGGACGGAAGACGGACGGGAGCGGTTGGCACCGGCCGCCGCATCGCCGACGGAAGGCGGGCCGACGGGCGCGACCGCGCCACTATCTGCCTCGGCGATGAAGAGGGGAGTCGCGGTCGCGAACGGATCCGCGCGGGCACGCAGCGCAATCCGTCGGCTGTCCGGCGACCAGCCATAAAGTTCGAGCGGGTAGCGGCCCGCCGCCGGCATGCTCTGCCATCGAACTTCCTTGCGGGGCTCGAGATCGACGAAGCCCAGTCGCCGCTCGACGGCCCAGGCATCGTTGGAGACGTTCGGGAAGCGTCGCCCGGCCTGGGGCGGCAATGCCCCGACCGTCACGAGCAGCGCCAGGCGCTTGCCGTCCGGGGAGACCGATATCGTCAGGCTGCCGCGGAACGGATAGGCCGGAACCGTCGCAATGGAGCTCGCCGCACGGGTGCGCGTGTCGACGATCCGCAAAATCGCCCGGCTGTCATCGTGCCGGGCCGGGGCTGCCGCCCCACCGCTGCCGATTGCGCTGACGGTCGGCACAACGCCGCTGCGCAACCTCGCGGCGTCGCGCGCCTCGGCTCGGAACGGGCGACCATATTGGTCGATGAGGCCCGACGTCTCGCCCGCGGGGAGCATGACGGCGAGCAGCCGGTGATCGTCAAGCCAGAGGAACGGAGCGTTTTCCTGATTGCTGTTGCAGGCATGCGCGACCGTTCCGCGATCGGCGCCGCCGCGCAGATCGAGCTTGTTCAGTCCGCTGCCGTAGCGGGTCTGGGTCATGATCGCCTCGTCGCTCATCCGGGTCATCGCGCCCGAGCTCCGCTCCCAGACATAGAGCCGCACATTGTCCCCACCCCGCGGCTCACGGCCTTCCGGCCGGGTCGACAGCAGGGCGAGCCGCCGTCCGTCGGGCGACCATGTCGCGCACCAATAGCCGGCGGCCCGGCCCGCACCGCGAGTGATGTTGCGTCGCGCCCCTGTCCTGGTCGAAATCAGCCAGATGTCGTTCCGGCCGGGATCGACTTCGTAGGCGATACGGCCGTAGACTTCGCCGGGTCGCGCCGCCCGCTGCACGACCGCCGCCACCCATTCGCCGTCGGGGGACAAGGCCGCCCGATCCAGCCGCTCCGTATTGAGCACGTCGTCGATTCCGAGCGGGCGCGCGCCCGAAGACGCCGAATCCCGTGCCGGTTGGCCAAGCGCCGGCGTGCCTTCGACGACGCCGAAAAGCGCCAACATGACCCACATCGCGCGGACAAGCTCGAAAGCGCCGCGCACGGCCTGTCTGGCGATCATGAAGAACGAATGGTCCGATTCATGTTCCTAGAATAGGGGTTCCGAAGCAGCCCGGTCCAGACCGGTTTTCAGACCCTGGCGGCGCGGTCCGGGCTTCGAATCGGCGCGACGGACCCTTGCCGGCCATGCTCCCAGGCGGCATTGCCGGAACCATGGACCGCGAGCGTGACGATCAACCAGCTTCGTTGGGCCTCGAGGCCGTTGCCAACCTCTATGACATGCGGGCGGGCTTGTTTCATGCCGAAGAGCAGATCGCCGACGTCCGCAACGCCGTCGCGTTAGTGAGGTCCGTCTGTCCGGCCCCCGACAGCCGGATTCTCGATCTGGGTTGCGGAGAGGGCCAGCATCTCATCGAACTGAGGGCCGCAGGGTATCTGAGCCTCCACGGCATCGATATCAGCTCCCGGGCCGTTGAAATCGCGCGGCGGCGCTGCCAGGCGCTCCCGATCTCGTTCACCTGCGGCAACGTCGCGGATCTCGACATGGGCGAGTTCGATCTCGTCACCGCGTTCAACTCCAGCCTCGGCTCGCTCGGAGCGGAGGGCGACAGGAGCTACCTGCGAGGGGTCGCCAAGGCGCTTCGGCCCGGAGGCCTCTTCGTGCTGTGCCATGTAAGCCTGGACTCGGCCCAACGGCGCGTCGGCACATTCTACAGCCGGTCGGCGCGCGACGAAGGAGGATACATCACCACCCGAGTAAGCATCTCCGAGGACAACCGCTGGCTAAGGCTTCGACAGAATTATATGTCTCATGTTTTCCCATCGGAGCAGATTCGAATCTTCGGTGAAGAGGAATTATCCGCGATGATGGACGACGTCGGCCTGGAACGCGCCGGCGTGACCGTCGATCATTCCCGCAGCCTGCCTTATGTCGGCGTCTTCTTGGCGCGCAAACGGTAGATCCGCCTCCGATGGCTCTAGAGTAGCCAGGTTGTTGATGTAACGGTAACCCCGCCTTGCCCCCTGCCGTAGCTTGATGGAGCTGATTAGCTGTCCAATGCCGCTCTCCATGAAGACTTGTTCAGTCCGACCGTTTTCAGGTTGCCGCTTCGCTGGCAGGTGATCGCCGTGCTGCTCCTGGTCACGCTTTTCGCGACGATTGCGTTTCTGGTAACCGCCTCCTTCCCCCGGGTGGAAGCCACGAGCGGGGTCGTGCAGCCCGATGGCGGCATCTTGCAGGTGGTCACGTCCCGGGCCGGCCGGGTGTCGACGGTGATGGTCAGAGAGGGCCAGTGGGTCTCGAAGGGCCAGGCGTTGGCAACGGTCGCCGTGGAGGAGGTGGACCCGTCGGGCGTCAGCTCCCAGCGGACGATCCTGGATGCCCTCCAGACGCAGGATTCGCGTCTCCAGTCCCAATCCGTTCTCGGCCAGCAAGCCTCCGCTACGCGGCAGAAGGAGTATGAAACTCAGCTTAGCGGGGCCGCGACGGAATTGGCGGCGATCGATCGGCAGATCGCAATCAGCCGGCGACTCGTGGCGCTTGCGGATTCGAAGCTGACGCTGGCGGCCGGGATTTCGAAGCGCGGCTTCGTCAGCCAGCATGATCTCGATCTGCGGGAGGAAGACCTGCTGCTCAAGCGGCAGCAGCTTTCCGCGCTCGAACAATCGAAGGGCGTCAAGACGGCCGGCCTCCGGCAGCTCCAGGAAATGAGCCGGCGAGCCGCGCTCGAGGCCTCGGCCTCCCGCGATACCTACGAAGGCAGCCGGGCTCAGCTCGCAAAGGAATTCGCCGCCGTCACGGCTCAGCGGGGCTACACGCTTTCGGCACCGGCCTCAGGCCAGGTGACCGGGTTGACCTTGCATCCCGGCGACGCCGTCGGCGGCCAGGTCCCGCTGATGATGATCCTTCCGCCCGGAAGCGGGATGGTCGCCCACCTCAAAGTCCCCGGAAACGCCATCGCATTCGTTCGAGCAGGGCAGAAGGTGAACCTTGCCTTCGACGCCTTCCCGCATCAGCGGTTCGGGACGATCCCCGCCACCATCTTTTCCGTGTCGCTCGCGCCTTCGGCCGGCGCCAACGGCCAGGGCGCGGCGGCGACCACCTATTTGGCCAGTGCGCGGCTGGATCGGCTGGCTTTCCGAGCGTACGGACAGGACCAGCCGCTGCGGCCGGGAATGACCTTCAAGGGCCGGATCGTCATCGAGCGCCGTTCGGCGGTCGCCTGGTTGCTCGATCCGCTACTGGTAGCTGCGGATTGAATGATCCCTTCCCGAATGAACGGCTCCGATCCGAACGAAACGCTGAATCCGCCGCCAAGGGACGCCGAGTCGGGCATCCGGTGCGTGCTGATCGCGGCGATGCTCCTCGGCCGGAAGGTCGATCCTGCTTCGGCGCGGGGCCTGGTCGTCGAACGGAACGCCGCGGGTCCGGAAGGGCTGCTCGAGCTCGCTGAGAGCCTGGACCTGACGGGACGGCTGCTCAAGGCGACAGGCAGCAACCTGTCGAGCCTGCCGTCGCCTGCGATCCTGCAACTCGACAACGACGAATATGTCGTGATCGAGAAGTTTTCGCGCCGGAAGGCGCTGATCCATACGACAAACGGCCAGATCTATTGGGAAGACCTTCATTCGCTGGGCCGGCGGTCGACCGGAAAAGCGATCGAGATCAGGCTGCCGACGGATTTCGACCGGCCCAACAGTAACGGAAAGTTGAAGCTCGGCACGTTGCTCGTAGACGTCGGCGGCCTTAAACGTGCGGTCGGACAGACGTTGATCCTTTCCGTCTTCACGCAGTTCGTTATCTTGGTCACCCCATATTACGTCCAAATCGCGATCGACAACGCTCTGATTGGCCAGAATGTCGGCATAATGAAGGGGCTCGCGATCGGGTTTATCTTGTTCATACTTCTGAACGGTGTGGCCCTCTATTTACGCAGCGCGGTGCTTTCGACGATAAGCACTGCCGTCCTGTTCCGATTGGCCGCCGACCTCTCGCGCAAACTTTACCGGCTGCCGATGGAATGGTTCGGCTCGCGGTCCCTCGGTGAGACCCTCGCACGTTTCAGGTCCATCGCTTTGGTCAAGCAGCTGTTGGGCGACGATCTTGCGGCTGGGCTCGTCGACGGTGCGCTGGCCCTCCTGACGCTCGTCCTGATGACGCTCTATGCACCGTTGCTTGCGCTTATTTCAGTGTCCGCGTTCGCCGCCGACGTCGTCTTCCGCACCGGGATCGCGCACGCTCAGCGGCAGGCCAGGGAAGAGTATCTGGTTCTGAGCGGGCACGAGCATTCCATTTTGCTTGAGAATATCCGAGGAGTCCGGTCGATACGGCTGGCGAACAAGGAGGTGAAGCGGCAAGGGGTATGGCAGGCCAAGGCGGCGGGATTGCTGAAGGCCGACCTGCGCTTTCAGAACCTCGCCAACATGCAGGCCGCGGCGCAGCGGACGCTCTTCAGCCTCGAGAACATCCTGGTCATCTGGGTCGCGGTCTACCTGGTGACCCAAGGTCAACTTACGCTCGGAATGCTTGTCGCCTATCTCGCCTACAAGATGCAGTTTCTGGCCGCGGCGGGGTCGGCCATGGAAAAGGTCTTCTCGATAAGGCTTCTGAGACCGACCCTCGACCAGCTTTCGGATATCGCGCTTCAGAGTGACGATGTGCCTTTCGCCCGGCCGCAGCTCGAAGCCCGCACCCCGAAAGGGAGGATCGAGCTCCGAGGGATCCACCATCGGTATGCGGGCGATCTCCCGTTCGTCCTGAAGGGCGTGGATTTGCTCATCGAGCCGGGAGAATCGATCGTGATCACCGGGCCGTCGGGCGGCGGCAAGACGACGCTCCTGCAGATCATCCTGGGAATCCTGGTCCCGACGAGCGGCGAAGTCCTGCTCGACGGCGTGCCGCTACAGACCTTCGGCCACCGCAACTATTATCATCATCTGGGCGTGGTAATGCAGGACGACAATTTCTTTGCCGGGTCGATCGCCGCCAACATATCGATGTTCGACGACCCGGTGGACATGGAGGGCGTCAACGCCGCCGCAGAGCTGGCGTCGATCTCGGACGATATCATCCGAATGCCTCTGGGCTATCACTCCGTCATCGACGAGGCCGGGGCGCCTCTTTCGGGCGGCCAGCGCCAGCGCCTGCTGCTCGCGCGCGCCATTTACCGAAAGCCCAAGATACTCGTTGTCGACGAAGGAACCTCGCAGCTCGACGAGGCCTGCGAGAAGTCGGTCAGCGAGGCGATCGCCGGGTTGGGAACGACCCGAGTGATCGTGGCGCACCGTCACGGGACGATCGCGGCGGCGGATCGGGTATTGCACCTCGTGAACGGGATATTGGTCGAGGACCCCCGAGCCGATGGATCGGGCCTAGGCAGCGATCCGGCCCAGCTCCTTCCATCGGCGGTCTGACGGCCGGGGGCGGGTCGAGCCGCGCCAGGTCCGGATTGCGACGCCAGGCGGCGGCGTTTCGGCCCTGACGGCGAAAAGGAGTGGCTCCCCGGGACGGATTCGAACCATCGGCCAACCGGTTAACAGCCGGTTGCTCTACCGCTGAGCTACCGGGGAGCAGCCTCTCGGGCGAGGCGCGCCTATAGCAGCGGGATTCTCGAACTGGCAAGGGCTGCCTGCCCGGATCCGGGTCAGGCGGCGAATTGCTCCATCGAGATGCGCTCGTCGAGCGCGTGCCCGGGATCGAACAGCAAGGTCAGCGCCCGGTTGCGGTCGACGCAGACCTCGACCGTGGCGACGTCGCGGACCTCGCGCTGGTCGGCGACGGCGGAGACCGGCCGCTTCTCGGCGTCGAGGACCCGAAGGAAGATGGTGAGGTCGTCGGGAACGAGCGCCCCCTTCCAGCGCCGGGGCCGGAACGGGCTGATCGGAGTCAAAGCGACGAGATTGGCGCCGAGCGGAAGAATCGGTCCCTGGGCGGAAAAATTATAGGCGGTCGAGCCGGCCGGGGTGGCGACCAGGACCCCGTCGCAGACCAGCTCGGGAAGGACCGTCCGGCCGTTGACCGAGACCTCGATTCGGGCCGTCTGCCGGGTTTCGCGAAGAAGCGAGACTTCGTTGATCGCCGGGCTCAGGACCATTTCGCCGGAGACCGTCACCGCCTCCATCCGGAGCGGCGCGACCGACACCGCCTTGGCCCGGTTGACCCGGTCCCTCAGCCCCTCGATCCGCCATTCGTTCATCAGGAAGCCGACCGTCCCGCGGTTCATTCCGAAAATGGGGAGGGTCCGGCCGCAATTGAGCATGTCGTGGAGAGTCTGGAGAAGGAAACCGTCGCCGCCGAGCGCGATCACCTGCTCGGCCTCGGCCAGCGGGACGAAATCATAGGCGTCCCGAAGCAAGGCTTCCGCCGCCTGCGCCGCCTCCGCGGGGGAGGCGAGCAGGGCGGTGGGCAGGTCGGAATTGGCCCTCATGCCTGCTTGCTAGCGACAACGAGAGGCGGGCGCTAGGGGAGGAGCGGAACGGATGAAGGCGTGCGCCGGCTTGAACGACGCCGTCCTTCAGGCCGGTCTCAGCATTGCTCGCAGATGAGCCGCGTCGGCTGGCAGAGGGCCGGCCGCCGCCGGGTGACGTGCCCGCATTCGAGCTGAATGGCGACGGAACCTCTGCCGCACGGCGTCCGAGCGGTGACGGCACGGCTTCGCCGGTCTCGAGGACGCAGGTGCGCCTCTTCTTCCGAAATCATGTCTATTCCCCTGCTTCCCGTAAAAACGGCTCGCAATCAAGGGTGTAGCAAGGTTTTCTGTCACAACCAAGGTGGTTCGTCGCCCAATCGCACCGGCGGGCCGTATCCGGCCATACGTCCCGGACCGGCACCCCCGACGATCTAAACCGATTGTTGAGGTCACGCGCTCAGGGTAGAGCGATGGGGTTCGAAGCGCCATCGACGGGGAAGGGAAAGGGAGCAATGGCCGCGTCCGGCGCACCGCTCTTCCTGTTGTCCTTCCGGCATCGCGACGAGTTGACCGCGATCGCGGAGCGGGCCGGATGGCTGGCGATCGCGGCGCGGCGGGCCGACAATGCCGAAAGCCGCTTCATCGCTTCCGGAGCGTTGGTGGCCGTGGTCGACGCGCGCGGCGCCCTTCCGGAAGGCAAGGAGGCGGTGCGGAGCCTCGCCGATCCGGCCGAGGCCAATTGCGCCGCCTTGCTGGTCCTTCTCTCGCGCGGCGATTCCGAAGCGCTCGACACGCTCTTCGTCGACGGCGCCACCCATTTCCTGGTCAGCCCGTTCAGCGATTCCCAGTTTCTCCAGGCGCTTCAATATGCCCATCGCCATGCCGAGCGGGTCGGCGGCCGCCGGCCGTTGCGTCGAGGCGAGCCGGAGGGGCAGAAAGGCAAGCCCGGAAGCGCCTCGTGGCGCTGGACCCCCGGCACGCAATCCATCGAGCTAAGCCCCGCGCTGGCGCGCCGCGCCGGCCTCGGCGACGAAGCGGGGCAGCGGATCAGCCTGATGGAGCTGTTCCGAAAGCTCGATCCCGACGGACGCAAGGCGGCCCGGGGCGCGATCGACCGGCTTTTGTCGACCGGCCGATCGACCGCATTCGCCCATACCGACGGGGAGGGCGAAGGCGCTCGGCTCGCCCATCATGTCCGGGTCGAGGGCGAAGGCGTGGTCGGCCGAACCGAAGCGATCGTTCCGCTCGAAGGCGCGGCCTGGCAGTCGCGCGATCCGATGACCGGGGTGCGCGACGGCCGCGCCGCCCGTGCCTGGATCCAGCGGCAGCTCAAGGCGGAAGGAGAGGGCCAGCCGGCCCTGGTCGTCCTGCTGCTGGCGGTGAGCCGTTTCGACACGATCAACGCCGCCTTCGGCCGCCCGACCGGCGACGCCGTCCTCCAGGCCGCGGCCCGGCGCATCGAGCGGCTTGCCGATTCCGACGGGCGCCACCGCCTCGTCGCCCGGATCGCGGGCGCCGAATTCGCCATCCTCCTGGCGGCGCCGACCAGCCTGGGCGAGGGACGGTTCCTCGCCGGTCAGCTTGTCGAAGCGATCGGACGCCCGTTCATGTCGGGCGACCACGTCATCACCTTGGGAAGCCGGGTCGGGGTCGTCGCTTCCGAAGGGGACGAGGACGCGGCGAGCCTTCTGCGGCGCGCCAGCGCGGCCCTCGCCGAGGCCAAGTCGAGCGAGGCCGGCCCGGTCAAGGTCGTCGACGCCGGCGCGGCCAGCGACAGCGCCTTGGGCGACCAGCTCGAAATCGATTTGCGGCGGGCACTCGACCAGGACGAGATCGAGATCCTCTTCCAGCCGCAGGTGTCGGTCGCGACCCGTCGGATCGTCGGCGCCGAAGCGCTGGCCCGTTGGCGCCATCCGCGCTTCGGCGAACTGGGAGCGATGACCCTGTTCAGCGTCGCGGAGCGTTCCGATTATCTCGTCCAGCTTTCCGACCACGTCCAGCGCAAGGCGGTGGCCGCGGCCGCGGCCTGGCCCGAGGCGCTGGCCAGCCTGAGGCTTTCGGTCAATATCACGGCCGCCGACATCGTCCGGCCAGGCTTCGCCGAGCAATTCATCGACCTGGTCGCCGAGGGGGGCTTCGACTCGGCCCGGCTGACCGTCGAGGTCACCGAAAGCGGCCTCATCGAGGATCTGGGCGCCGCCGGCACTCTGCTCGCGAGGCTTCGCCAAGGCGGCCTCCGGGTCGCGATCGACGATTTCGGCACCGGCTATTCGAGCCTTGCCTATCTCAAGGCTCTGCCGCTCGATTACCTCAAGATCGACAAGAGGCTGGTCGAGGACATCAGCGGCTCTCCGCGCGACCAGGTGGTGGTGAGGAGCGTCATCGACATGGCCCGCTCGCTCGGGCTGGAGGTGATCGCCGAAGGGGTGGAGACGGAGGATCAACTCGCCTTGCTCGCGAGGGAAGGCTGCAATCTCTACCAGGGCTTCCTGTGCTCCCCGCCCGTCGACGTAGCCACTCTGGCGGGGATGATGGGCGGGCCGTCATGAAATGGGGACGCGAACCTTTTGCGAGAAAGTACGCGTCCCCTTTCCAGGCTACATGCCCTTAGGGCCGGGACCGTGACCCTGCTCAGCGGCGGCGAGAGGAAGCGATTTTACCGCGGCTTCGAGCTCAATCAGGCGTCTCGACCGTGACTCGGAGGACGCAGCCCGACCGCGGGAAGCTTCGCGGCGGGGGACGATGGCTGGCTTGACCGCCGACGTGGGGGCAGCGGCAAGCATTAGTGAGATCAGCAACATCGCTTCGTGTTCTCCAAGTACGGGGGGACAACTGGAAGCGACAAACGAGGTTGCAAAGCGCGGGATGAAGCGAGCCAAAGAAGTGATGGAGTGATTTATCGCCTAAGCTAAGAAATTTGTTACGTCGTCGGAATTTCATCCTCCGCCCAGTCATTCCCCCTCTAGGAGAAGCTCGAATCTACGTAGAAATACGGAAGGCGATCTTTGCAAAGCGCCGAGGGTGGATCTCAGGCCGTCATTCCGAACTTTATCCAGAATCCATGAACACCGACACCGCTCCAGCTCGCGCCACAATGTTCCTGGATCCCGGCCTTCGCCGGGATGACGCGAGCCGGATTCAAACCGCGGCGGTCGCGCTCTAACCCAATATGCGCGCCAGGCCCTTGGACAGCTGAACGGCGCCGTTGACCCGGCTCGGGGCGTCGGGCCAGCTGCGACTGATCACGAGCTTGCTGTCCGGACGCAGTTTCGCCGTACCCTTGAGGCGCTGGACGTAGGCGATCAGACCCTCCAGATCGGGGAAGGTATCGTTGTGGAAGTGGACGAGCGCGCCCTTGGGGCCGACGTCCAGCTTCACCACCTGCGCGGCGCGGCAGTTCAACTTGATCTCGATGACCTTGAGGAGGTTGTCGGTCTCGTCCGGGAGCTTGCCGAAGCGGTCGATCAGCTCGGCGGCGAAGGCCTCGATCTCCGCGCTCGATTCGAGCTCGTTCATGCGCCGGTAAAGGCCCATCCTGAGATCGAGGTCGGGGACGTAATCCTCCGGGATCATGATCGGGGCGTCGACCGTGATCTGGGGCGAGAAATCTTCCGAGGCCCGCAGCTCGCCGCCGCTCTTGGCGCTCATAATCTCTTCCTCGAGCATCGACTGGTAGAGCTCGAAGCCGACTTCCTTGATATGGCCCGATTGCTCGTCGCCGAGCAGATTGCCGGCGCCCCTGATGTCGAGATCGTGGCTTGCGAGCTGGAAGCCCGCGCCGAGGGAATCGAGGTTGGCGAGGACCTGAAGGCGCTTGTCGGCGGCCTCGGTGACGGTCCGGTTCGCCAATGTGGTCATGTAGGAATAAGCGCGGGTCTTGGAGCGGCCGACCCGGCCCCGCAGCTGGTAGAGCTGGGCGAGGCCGAAGCGGTCGGCGCGGTGGACGATGAGCGTGTTGGCGGACGGTATGTCGAGGCCGCTTTCGACGATCGTCGTCGACAGCAGGACGTCGTACTTGCGGTCGTAGAAGGCGCTCATCCTTTCCTCGACCTCGGTCGGCGCCATCTGGCCGTGGGCGGTGACGGCGTTCACCTCCGGCACCTCGTCGCGAAGATATTGCTCGAGGTCGGCGAGATCGGCGACCCGGGGCGCGACGAAATAAGTCTGGCCGCCGCGATAATGCTCGCGAAGCAGGGCCTCGCGGATCACCACCGGGTCCCAGGGCATGACGTAGGTTCGAACCGCCAGCCGATCGACCGGCGGAGTCTGGATGACGGAAAGCTCGCGAAGGCCCGACATCGCCATCTGCAGGGTGCGCGGGATCGGGGTTGCGGTAAGGGTCAGGACGTGGACGTTGGCGCGCATCGCCTTGAGGCGCTCCTTGTGGGTGACCCCGAAGCGTTGCTCCTCGTCGACGATGACGAGGCCGAGATTCTTGAACTCGACATTCTTGGCGAGCAGCGCGTGGGTGCCGATGACGATGTCGACCTGGCCGGCCTTCAGTCCTTCCTTGGTCTTCGTCGCCTCCTTCGGAGGGACCAGCCGGGACAGGCGGCCGATCTCGATCGGGAAGCCGCGGAAGCGTTCGCAGAAGGTGTTGTAATGCTGGCGGGCGAGGAGCGTGGTCGGGCAGACCAGGGCGACCTGGTGCCCCGCCATCGCGGCCGTGAACGCCGCTCGAAGCGCGACCTCGGTCTTGCCGAAGCCGACGTCGCCGCAGACCAGGCGGTCCATCGGCCGGCCGGCGGCGAGATCGTCGAACACGTCGGCGATGGCCCGGTCCTGGTCCTCGGTCTCCTCATAGGGGAAGCGGTCGGCAAAGGCGGCGTAGCTGGTGTCGGGCTCGACCACGGCGCCGGGCCTGAGCGCCCGCTCGGCGGCGGTCTTGATGAGCTCGCCGGCGATCTCCCGGATCCGCTCCTTCATCCGCGACTTGCGCCGCTGCCACGCTTCGCCGCCCAACCGGTCGAGCGCCACTCCGTCGCTCTCGCTTCCGTAGCGCGACAGGATGTCGATATTCTCGACCGGAACGTAGAGCTTGTCGCCGCCGGCATATTCGAGCGCGACGCAATCGTGTGGGCTCGTGCCGACCGGAATCCGGGTCAGGCCCTCGTAGCGGCCGATGCCGTGGTCGGCATGGACGACGAGATCGCCGGGCGACAGAGTCGCGAGCTCGCTCATGAAGGCGTCGGCGGACTTGCGACGCTTGCGTCGGCGCACCAGCCGGTCGCCGAGCATGTCCTGCTCGGTGAGGAGAGCGACGTCGGCGGTGGTAAAGCCGTGGTCGAGCGGAAGCACGGCGAGGGCGATTCCGGAAGCGCCCTGCGCCTCCTGCCAGGTGTCGACTTCCTGCGCCTTCTTCAGCCCATGGTCGGCGAGCAGCCCCTTGAGGCGCTCGCGGGCGCCCGCCGAATAGCTGGCGAGAACGACCTTCTTCTTCGACCGCCCGAGCGCCGCGACATGATCGACCACCGCTTCGTAGACGTTGACGTTCTGGGTCCGCTCGGGCGCGAAGTCGCGTGCCGGAGCGACCTCGAAGTCGATCACGGTCGCGCTTTCGGGCTCGTGGAACGGCGTTGCGAGGTGGAGCGGGCGTTCGGCGATCAGCCGCTCCCATTCGCCCTGCGCGAGGTAGAGGGTCTCCGGCTCCAGCGGCCGGTAGCTGCCGGGGTCAGAGGATTGGGCGCGCTTCCTGTTCTCGTAATAATCGGCGATCGCCTCGAAGCGCGCGTCGGCGGCGCCGGCGTCATGGGCGTCGCGAACGACGATGTCGTCGTCGGCCAGATGCTCGAACAAGGTGTCGAGCCGCTCCTCGAATAGAGGGAGCCAATGGTCGATTCCGGCCAGCCGCCGGCCTTCCGACGCCGCCTGGTAGATCGGATCGCCGGTTGCCGTGGCGCCGAAGCGTTCACGGTAGCGGGAGCGGAAGCGCTTGACGCTGTCCTCGTCGAGCAGGGTCTCGGACGCGGGGAGGAGGGTGAAGCCGCCTTTCTCCTTGCCGCTGGTGCGCTGGGTCGCCGGGTCGAAGCGGCGGACGCTCTCGATCTCGTCGCCGAAGAAGTCGAGCCTCAGCCCTTCGCTTTCGCCCGCCGGGAACAGGTCGACGATTCCGCCGCGAACCGCGAACTCGCCCGAATCCTGGACGGTGTCGGTGCGGTGATAGCCGTTGGCGCTGAGCAAAGCGGAGAGCTTCGCCATGTCGATCCGCTCGCCCGGAGCGAGGTGGGCGACGAGCTGCCGGACCCGGAAGGGCGATAGGGTCCGCTGAGTCGCGGCGTTGACCGTGGTGACCAGGAGCTGCGGCTTGGCGGCCTTGCGCTGAAGCGCGTGAAGCGTCGCCAGCCGCTCGGAGGAAGCGCGCAGGGAAGGGGAGGCCCGGTCGTAGGGAAGGCAGTCCCAGGCGGGGAAAGCGAGCACTTCGAGCTCAGGAGCGAAATAGCCGGCCGCGTCCTGGAGATGCCGCATCGCCGCCTCGTCGGGCGCCACGAACACGGCCCGCCCTTTCGCGGCGCGCGCGAGATCTGCCGCGAGCCACGGCAGGAAGCCTGCCGGAGCCCCGGCCAGGGTCATCGGCCGCTTCGCCGAGAGGATTTTGTGGAGATCGGTCACTTATTCGGGGTGCTTGATATAGTTGAGATCTTGGAGCCGCCGCATCATCGCCCCGCGGTAGCGTTCCGGGGGCTCGGCGGTTCCGAGGGCCCAGGCCATGATGTCGACGTCCTGCTCCTCGAGCAGGGCCTCGAACCAGGCCACCTCCGACTCGCCCAAGCTCTCGCCATGCGCGTCGAAGAATCCGCCGATCATGAAGTCGGCTTCCCGGACTCCGCGGTGCCAGGCGCGGAAGCGGAGGCGCTTGAGGCGGTCGGCGGGGGTCACGAAAAGCTCCATGCGAAAAAGGCCGCCGGGAGGATCCGGGCGGCTTGGGTGATGCGCGATGTAGCGAGCCCTTCGCCGTCATGCCAGCGCAGGCTGGCATCCCGGGGGGTGAAAAACACCGGCGCTTTTCACCCGCTGGGGCCCCAGCCTTCGCTGGGGCGACGGTCTAGGATTGTCGCTCAGCCGACCCCGCCTTACGAACCCCCCATGCGCCCGGACATCCTCAACCCGCTCTTCGCCGAAGTGGAGGTGCTGAAGGGCATCGGGCCGGCGCTCGCCAAGCCCTTGAAGCGCCTCGGGCTGAACCGGGTCGTCGACATCCTCTTCCACCTGCCGGTGAGCTGGATCGAGCGGAAGAAGGTGGACGTGCTCGACATGGCCGACGCCGGCGGCGTGGTCACGATCGTGCTGACTCCGGTGGACTATCGCCAGGGCGGCCCGCGCGGCCCATTCCGTGTCCAGGCCACCGACCGCGACGGCAATCAGGTCTCGCTCACCTACTTCCACAATCCGGGCTGGGCGAAGAAGCAGTTCCCGCTCGGCGTGCCGAAGGTCGTCTCGGGCAGGATGGAGATGTACGGGCAGGAGCTGCAGATGGTCCATCCGGACTATGTGCTGGAGCCGGGCGAGGCGCTCGACCTGCCCGAGCGCGAGCCGGTCTACCCGCTCTCCGAGGGGCTCACCAACCGCCGCCTCGCCGATCTCGCCGGGCAGGCGCTCGCCCGAACCTCGACCCTTGGCGAATGGATCGAGCCCAGCCTGCTCGCCGCCCGCGGCTGGCCGAGCTGGCAGGACGCGCTCGGGGCCGTCCATCACGGCCGCGACTCGGCGCCGGCGCGCGAGCGGCTCGCGTATGACGAGGTGTTCGCCAACCAGCTCGCACTGATGCTGGTCCGGGCGTCGTCGAGGCGCCGCCGAGGGTCGCCGCTCAAAGGCGACGGCCGGCTTCGCGACGCCCTCAAGCTTCCCTATGAGGCGACCGGCGCCCAGCGCCGCGCCGTCGCCGAGATCGAGGGCGACCTCCAGCAGGGAACGCCGATGCTCCGGCTGCTCCAAGGCGACGTCGGCTCGGGCAAGACCCTGGTCGCCCTGATGGCGATGCTCACCGCCGTCGAGGCGGGGACCCAGGCGGCCCTGCTGGCGCCGACCGAGATCCTCGCCCGCCAGCATTTCGAGACCCTGTCGCGCCAGCTCGCCGGCCTGTCCGTCAACGTCGCCATCCTGACCGGGCGCGAGAAGGGGAGGGTGCGGGAATCGACCCTGATGGGCCTTGCCGACGGCTTGATCGACATCCTCGTCGGAACCCACGCCATCTTCCAGCAGGCCGTCGCCTACAGAAGACTCGGCCTCGCCGTCGTCGACGAGCAGCACCGCTTCGGGGTCGCCCAGCGGATGATGCTGGCGTCCAAGGCCGAGCGGCCGCCGCACCTCCTCGTCATGACCGCGACTCCGATCCCGCGCACCCTCA
>Ga0190275_10000635_pt1 | contig 29068 bp, 31 predicted proteins | sample Popmic550T_FD_133745 | JGI IMG/M metagenome (GOLD analysis project Ga0190275, IMG submission 133745) | Populus adjacent soil microbial communities from riparian zone of Yellowstone River, Montana, USA - 550 T | ecosystem: Environmental > Terrestrial > Soil > Riparian zone > Trees stand | place...
CGATGCTCTAGAACCGCATGCGCTAAATCCGCATCACCCGTCATGCCGGGCTTGACCCGGTATCCACCTTCTTCTTGCAGCGATGGCCGGTAGAAGATGGATCCCGGATCAAGTCCGGGATGACGATTCAGGTTTGCGTACGATGCTCTAGAACCGCATGCGCTAAATTGGCATCACCCGTCATGCCGGGCTTGACCCGGCATCCACCTTCTTCTTGCAGCGATGGCCGGTAGAAGATGGATCCCGGATCAAGTCCGGGATGACGATTCAGGTTTGCGTACGATGCTCTAGAACCGCATGCGACGCAGCTTAGCGGGAAGGTGGCTTGGGATGCGGGTAGTGATGATCGGCGCCACCGGGTTGGTAGGGTCCCACGCCGCGCCAGCGATGCTGGCTCAAGGATGGAATGTGGACGCGATGCTACGTCGGACGAGCGGGCTCGTCCATCCGGGATGGCGCGAGCATGTCGCCCCGCCGGAAGAATGGCCTGCCGTGGTCGCTTCGCTTCGCCCCGAGGCAGCGGTCTCGGCGCTGGGCACGACGATGCGCCAGGCCGGGTCGCAGGCCGCGTTCCGGGCCGTCGATCTCGATATGGTGGTCGCTTTCGCTCGCGCCGCGGCGACCGCGGGCGCCCGGCGGATGGTGACGGTCTCATCGGTCGGGGCGGACCTCGGCTCGGCCAATTTCTATCTGCGAATCAAGGGGGAGATGGAGGCGGCGCTGGCGGGGATGGGCTTCGAGCGGCTCGACATATTGCGGCCCGGCCTGCTTCGCGGTCCGCGCGGCGGCGAGCGCCGGCCCGGCGAGCGGATCGCCATCGCGCTGAGTCCGCTCGTGAATTTCGTCCTGCGCGGCAGCCTGGACCGTTATACGGCGATCGACGCGGATATCGTCGCGGCGGCGGTGGCCGTAGCGCTTCGGCAGACCGAGCCGGGCGTCTACCGGCACGAGAACCGCGAGATCGGAAGGCTTGCCGGTTCGTCTTGATCCCTCCCCCCAGAGGGACGGCGGAAACCCACGGAGTGTGCGGAGGCGACGGACTTCCGTCGATAAATCATGCTTTCCTGGAAAAGATGTTCATGTTATGTTCGAACAGGGCGATTTGGACTCTCGAACATGGCGGAGAATGCGTTTCGGTATGACGGATCGCGCGCAAGCGCCAACTTCCCTCGTCCCCATCCGTCCTCTGAAAAAAATGCGTGCCGTGTGAAAGTCGTGCAAGTCGTGCACTTCGGCCCACGCTTCGCCTACGCCTTCAAATCGCCGCGGACATCGTCTAAGCCGCGCCCTCCTCGAAATCCGGACCCGTCGTGACCCTCTACGCCCGCTTCGCCGCGAATCTCGACGCCATCCTCGACGCTCTCGAAGGCGAGGGCGCGCTTCCGTCCGGGCTGGAGCGCAGGGCGGTGGCGGTGGAGCCGCCGCGCGATCCCGCCCATGGCGATCTCGCCACCAACGCCGCGATGGTGCTCGCCAAGGGCGCCCGGACCAATCCGCGCGCTCTGGCCGAGCGGATCGCCCCCAGGCTGGCGGCGCTGGACGAGGTGGTCGGCGCCGAGGTGGCCGGCCCGGGCTTCATCAACGTCCGGCTGGCGCCGACGATCTGGCATGACGAATTGCGCGCCATCCTGTCCGAAGGCTCCGCCTACGGCCGCTCGCGGGCGGGCGCGGGGCGGCGGGTGAATGTCGAATATGTCTCCGCCAACCCGACCGGGCCGATGCACATGGGCCATTGCCGCGGCGCCGTCGTCGGCGACGCGCTTGCGAACCTGCTCGAGGCGGCGGGCTATGCCGTCACCCGGGAATATTATGTCAACGACGCGGGCGCGCAGGTCGACGTCCTCGCCCGCTCGGCGCACCTGCGCTACCTCGAAGCGCTCGGCCGGCAGATCGGCGAGATCCCCGAAGGCCTCTATCCCGGAGACTATCTGAAGCCGGTCGGCGAGAGGCTGGCGAAGGAATTCGGCGAGCTCTATGCCGACGCGCCGGAAGCGATTTGGCTGGACATCTTCCGCCGGACGACGGTCGAGGCGATGCTCGACCTGATCCGGGCGGACCTGGCCCTGCTCGGAGTCCATCACGACCTGTTCGCCTCCGAGCGCCAAGTGCAGGAATCCGGGGCCGTCGATCGCGCCTTCGCGCTGCTCGGCGAGAAGGCGCTGGTCTATCGGGGCACCCTGCCTCCGCCCAAGGGCAAGACGCCAAAAACAGAGGATGGCTCGGATTGGGAGCCGACCGAGCTGACCCTGTTCCGCTCGACCGAATTCGGCGACGACCAGGACCGGCCGATCAAGAAATCGGACGGCAGCTGGACCTATTTCGCCGCCGACACCGCTTATCACATGCAGAAGCTCCAGGCCTCGGACGAGCTGATCAACGTCTGGGGCGCCGACCATACCGGGACGGTGAAGCGGACCCAGGCCGCGGTCCAGGCCCTGGCCGGCCGCCCGGCGCTCGACGTCAAGATCGTCCAGATGGTTCGGCTCCTTCGGGCCGGCGAGCTGGTCAAGATGTCGAAGCGCTCGGGCAGCTTCGTGACCCTGGCCGAAGTGGTCGAGGAGGTCGGCAAGGACGTCGTCCGCTTCACCATGCTGACCCGGAAGAACGATGCCCAGATGGATTTCGACTTCGCCAAGGTCGTCGAGGCGTCGAAGGACAATCCGGTCTTCTACGTCCAATATGCCCATGCCCGGATACGGTCGCTCTATCGCCGGGCCGCTGAAGCCGGCCTCGACCCGGGCTCGCCCGCCGACCTCGACCTGCTCGACGACGAGGAGCTGGGCCTGGTCCGGATCGCCGCCCAGTTTCCGCGCATCGTCGAGGCGGCGGCGCAGGCGCACGAACCGCATCGGGTCGCTTTCTATCTCGGCGACCTTGCCGCCGCCTTCCACGCCTTGTGGAATCGCGGCAACGACGATCCGTCCCGGCGCTTCCTCATCGAAGATAATCCGGAATTAACCAGCGCTCGCTTAATGTTGGCGGGCGCGCTCGGGCAGGTTATCAGGAACGGCCTCAACATCATGGGCGTGGCGGCCGCCGAGGAGATGCAGTGATGACCGACATTCGCGCCGACGATGCCGCGCTCGACCATGACGATCGTCTCCCCTGGCTGGAAGCGGTCGAGGAGGAAGGCGGCGAGGGCGGGCCTTCGGCGCTCAAGCTGATCGTCGCCGTCCTGATCGGTCTCGCCGCGATCGGCGGAATCGTCGGCGGCATCTTCTGGATGGGCAATCGCGACGGCGCCGAGAACCGCGCTCCCGAGATGATCGCGGCGCCCGACGGTCCCTACAAGGTCAAGCCCGACAGCCCCGGCGGAATGACGGTCGAAGGCCAGGGCGAGACGGCGTTCGACGCCGCCCAGGGCGGAACCCCCAATGCCAGCATCGACACCAGCGCGGTGGCCGAGGCGCCGGTGACGGCCCAGCCCAAGGGCCAGGCGCCCGCGGCGAAGGAACCGCCCTTGCTCAAGGCGCCGGCGCCGAGCAACGCCCCGGCCGCGGACACCCCTGCCGCTCCGGCTCCCGCCGCGGGTGGAGCGACCATCCAGCTCGGCGCCTTCCCGAGCGGCGCGGCCGCCGAAAAGGCCTGGAAAGCCTTGTCAGGCCGCTTCGGCTATCTGGCGCCGCTCTCGCACAACGTCGTCGTCGCCAACGTCAATGGCAAGACCTATTACCGGCTCCGCGCCACCGGCCCCGGCGCGGCCGGAATTTGCGGACGCCTGAAGGTCGCCGGGGAGCAGTGCCTCAAGGTTTAGTCGGACCGCCCCGTCATTCCCGCTTTCGCGGGAATGACGGTGACCTTACACAGCGACCATGCAAGCCGCCATCTACGCGCCTTCGGGGCTCGAGCTCACCCCGGACGAACGGGCCTTCTTCCGCGACTCCGACCCCGCCGGCTACATCGTCTTCAAGCGAAATTGCGAGTCGCGCGAGCAGATGCGCGCCCTGACCGACGATTTGCGCGGCCTTCACGGCCGGGACGATCTTCCCATCCTCATCGACCAGGAAGGTGGCCGGGTGGCTCGGATGAAGCCGCCCGAATGGCCGGCCTTCCCGGCCGGCGAGGCGTTCGCGCGCCTGTACGAGAAAGCGCCGATGAGCGCGATCGAGGCGGCTCGGGCCAATGCGGCGGCGATCGCCGTCCTGCTTCGCGAGGTCGGGGTCAATGTCGACTGCCTGCCGGTGCTCGACGTTCGCCAGCCCGGCGCCACCGACATCGTCGGCGACCGCGCGCTCGGCTCCGAGCCGATGCAGGTGGCGGCGCTGGGGCGGGCGTCGCTGGACGGTCTCGCCTCGGCCGGAGTGGTCGGCGTGATCAAGCATATGCCGGGCCACGGCCGGGCGCTGGTCGACAGCCACGAGACCCTGCCGGTGGTCTCCGCCTCGCCCGAGGAGATGGAGGTCGACGTCGAACCCTTCCGGACCCTGCGCTCGGCGCCGATGGGGATGACCTGCCACTGCGTCTACACCGCCTGGGACGGCGAGCGGCCGGGAAGCCAGTCGCCCATCGTCATCGGCGAGGTGATCCGCGGCCTGATCGGCTTCGACGGCTTCCTCATGTCGGACGATATCGGAATGAACGCGCTCGGCGGCGGCTTCGCCGAACGGGCGCGCGGAGTGATCGAGGCCGGGACGGACGCGGTGCTGCATTGCTCCGGCGTGATGGAGGAGATGGTCGCGGTGGCGAGCGCCGCCGGTGAGCTCGGGGAGACGGGACGAGCGCGGCTCGAGCGGGCGATGGCGAGCGTCGCGGGCGGGTCGAACGGAGTCTCCTATGCCGAGCTGGCCGAGACGAGGGACCGGCTTCTGGCGCTTACCTAGCGGGTCGCCAATTGCCGCGGGCGAGGCCTGCGCTAGGATCGCGGGAGAGGGGGATTGCATGGCTCGACGGGAAATCCTGCTGCTCGGCCTCGCGCTGGCCGGCTGCGCGGCGCCGCAGCAGGCGCCGCCGGCCGGTGCGAGATCGAACCCAAGCTGTGCCGCCACAGTGCAGTCGCCGCCCGGCAAAAAATGGTGGGGTGAGAATCGCTGGCGCTACGCCAGCGATTCGGAGGCGGAAGCGGCCTATCGGCGCCTCGCCGAGCAAGCCTCGCCATGGCCCGACTGGTACCGGCCTTACGAGACGATGCTTCCGCCCGGAACCCGCTTCCAGATGGCGATCGGCGGCGCCCAGACCCCGGACCAGCCCGGAAGCTTCGGAACCTTCGACCGGATCGCCAGCGTCGCCGACGTCCGCGAGGACCTCGCCGTCAGGAGCGACTGGAAGCCGGCGGTCGACCGGGTGGTGACCTACGAGGTGGTGAGCGAGCTGCCGGTCCGGATCGGCCCGATCGGGCCGCAGGTCGATCCGGGGCTATGCGCTCTGCTCCCCGGCCGCTGGTCGCAATTCGAGGCTCTGGTCGAGAAGGGGACCTTGCGCTCTTACCTCAAGGTGCTCGAGGTGCGGGCGATACGCTAGGCGCGCTTGGCCCGCCACTGCGCCCGGCTCTGGCCCCAGATATCGACGGGGTCGTTGTCGAACGGGGCGGGCAGATAGGCGCTTCCGCGGACGGCGGAGCCGAGGCGTTCGGCGACCCGGGCAGAGGGGGCGTTGTCGGGGTCTATGCAATGGATGACGTCATCCCAGCCGAGCTGCTCGAAGGCCCAGTCGATCGCCGCGATGGCGCTCTCGGTGGCATAGCCTTTGCCCCAGGCTCCGCGCTCCAGCCCCCAGCCGACCTCGGCACCCGGCCAGCCTTCCGGCTGCCAGGGGCCGACCCGGCCGATCCAGCGGCCGCTCGCCTTCTCGATGACCGAGAACATGCCGTAGCCCCTCAGGGCCCAGCTTCCCGCCATCGCCGCCATGCCCCGCCAGGCGCCCGAGCGCGGCTGCCGGCCACCGACGAATCGGGCGGCCTCCTCGTCGGCCATCATCGCCGCGAAGCCGTCGAGATCCCGCTCCTCCGGCGGGCGAAGGATCAGGCGGTCGGTTTCGAGGGTGGGGCCGAGCATGGTGGGACCTCTAGGGGTGGGAGGAGCCGGGACGCAACCTCCCCCGTCATCCCGGCGAAGGCCGGGACCTCGGGACGAGAAGGCACGCGATCCTCCATGAGGTCCCGGATTTCGCCGGGATGACGATTGCGGTCATTGCCGGCCCGAAGCGGCCGGCGCGAAGCTGACCCGGCCGACTTCGCGGATCCGGCCGCGGGCGAGCGCGCCCTCGACCAGCTCGTAACCCAGCAGGGCGAAGGTGCGGCCGCCCCAGAAGATGGGCCGCGCATTGCCGTACCAGTCGACGCAGCTCGCCTTGCAATCGTCGTCGGCGACGCCCCGGGTCTGCGCCTCAAGCTCGCCGGCCGGGGCCAGCCGGCGGTCGTCCCGTCGAAGGAAGACCATCGCCGCCGAGCTCCCGAAGAAGCGGGCGAGCGCCGGGTCGGCGCGCTTGGCGACGGGCAGGCCGACCGTGCCCGAGGCGCCGCCGGGCGAATCCGGATCCGGGCTGAAGAAGAAAGCGTGGCTCCGGCTCTCGCCTTCGGCCGAATCGGGGTGGACGTAGCGGTCGCCGAGATCCGGAGTACCGCCGTCGAGCTCGACCGTCGAGAAGCCGAGGCCGCGCTGAGTGCCGCCGATCACCATCGCGTCGCGCCCGAGCAGCTCGATCCGGTCGACCGAGTGCGGGAGCGGCAGCTCGGTGACCCGGCCGTCGCGCAGGCGCGCGGCGATCAGGTTCGAACGCCTGGCCGACTCGCCATATAGGCCGGCCCCGTAGAGCACGTAATCGCCGGCGAAGCGGTTGTGGAACGACCATCCCGGCACCGATGGAAGGAAGCGGTAGCGGGCCCGGGGCACCTGCCGCGAAGCGTCCCCGAAATCGGAGAAGCGGACTCGAAGCAAAGCGACTCCGGCACCGCCGCCGCCGGCTTCGGGCGCGAACATCGCGTCGCCGCCGCCGTCGCTTCGAACGAGCACATTGATCAACCCCTCCGCCGGATCCTCGCGGAACGAGAATTGGTCGACGGGCACGCCTCGCGCCGCGGTGGCGGACGGGCGCTCGCGGCCGAAGGGGAGGCGGTAGAGATAGCTTTCCGGGCGGTCCGACTGCCAGGCGTCGGTGACCCACAGATAGACCCCCTGGGCCGAGACGTAGAAGGTGCGCGACGAGGGGCCGAGCACGGCGGTCGCGGAGCAGCCGAGATCGGCGGCGGTGAGGTCGCAGCTGGTCACGCTGTGCAGGGTGTCGACGACCGCGTCGCGCGAGTTGCGCATCGCCGGCGCGATGAACACCTGGCGGGCCCGGGCGATTCGGTTGAACTTGCGATCCTCGGCGCTCCGGCCGCCTTGCCAGCGGCGGACTCCGGGCAGCACCTCGAACGGATCGTCCTCCCAGTCGAGATCGAGCGGCGTGTAGAAGACGAGCCGGTTGCCGATCAGCCGCGAGGCGTAGTTGCGCGACGAATAATAATCGTTGGACTTGAGGTGCCAGGCGTCCTCGAAGCGAAGCCGGCCGGCGGGATCGAGGCGGAACCGGTTTATCTCGGTGCCGCCGCGGGCATAGGAATAGCCGACGACGATGACCCGGTCGCCGGAGATCAGCATCTCGTCATACCAGTCGCCGCGGCCCGAGACGCCCGGCGGGAAGGCGTCGATCATGTCGACGGGTCTCATCGCGCCGCCGGCGAGCGAGACGGTGAACAACCGGCCGCGGCGAAGGATGACGAGCGTGTCTCCGCGCACCTTGACGATGTCGCCCTCGTCGACATTAGCCTCCTGGTTGTTGGTGATTCCGGCCGTCGATTGGGGCAGGGGGCTGACCTTGGTGGCCACCGGGGCGGCATAGCTTTGGCTCGGGGCGCTCGCGGAAGGCGGCGACGGCGGGGACGGCATCGGCACCGGCATCGGCTCGTAGACCGGCTGGGGCTCGGCTTCCTCCTGCCGCTTGAGGCGGCGAAGATAGGCACGAAGCTCGGAATCGGAGCGGAAGGCCGTCAGCCCGCCGCGGGGCTTGGAGGAGGAATTCCTCTCGGCGGAGTCGCTGCGCTGGGCGAAGCCGGGCGCCGGAGCGGCGAGGGAGAAAGCGGCCAGGCCGGCGGCGAGCAGCAGAGGATTACGCATGGCTTCTCCCTGACATTATGTTCTGGGATACTTTGTATCATGCGAATGCAGCCCGGCAAGGGCCAAAAAATGCTGTGCATAAATGGGGCGATGCCCCTTCGCTTCGAGCCTCCGACCGCCTAACCTCCCGCCATGGGCGAAGAGGAATCCTTCGACGAGTTCCATGCGCCGGCGCCGGTCCGGGAGGCCGACCGGCTGACCCTCGACCTCGACGGCTGGGAGGGGCCGCTCGACCTGCTGCTGACTCTGGCACGCTCGCAGAAGGTCGACCTGGCGAAAATCTCGATCCTCGCCCTGGTCGAGCAATATCTCGCCTTCATCGCCGACGCGAAGAAGCTCAAGCTGGAGATCGCCGCCGACTATCTCGTGATGGCGGCCTGGCTCGCCTACCTGAAATCCTGCCTGCTCCTGCCGCGCGAGCAGGAAGCCGATCCCAGCCCCGAGGAGCTGGCGATGCGGCTTCAGCTGAGGCTTCAGCGGCTGGCGGCGATGCGCGAGGCGGGGGCCCGGCTGCTCGGCCGCGACCGGCTCGGCCGCGATGTCTTCCGGCGCGGCGCGCCCGAGGGGCTGCGGGTGGTTCGCCGGTCGCTGTGGCAGGCGGAGCTCTACGATCTGATCGCGGCCTACGGCTCGGTCCGGGCGCGAAGCGAGCCCGCTTTCCACATCGTCGCTCGGCGGCCGGTGATGACCCTGGAGGAGGCGCTGGCGCGGGTCGAGCGGATGCTCGGGACGAGGCTCGAATGGACCCGGATCGAGGCGTTCCTCCCCGACACGCAGGACGGCGAGTTCCGCAGATCCGCGCTCGCCTCCAGCTTCGTCGCGGCGCTTGAGCTCGCCCGCAAGGGCCGCGTCGAGATCGACCAGAAGGGGCCGTTTGAGCCCCTCTTCATCCGCGCCGCATGAAATTGGTGCCAGGCACCAATTACTATCTTCCTGAGCGGGAAGGGAAAGATTTCACGGAAATTGGTGCCTGGCACCAATTTTGGAGGGGGTGGGCATGATCGGGATGGACGACAGCCTGCGCGCGGTGGAGGCGGTGCTGTTCGCGGCGGAGGAGCCGATGAGCGCCGACGATATCGCGGCGCATGTCGGGCCGGAGGTCGACGTGGCCGCAGCGCTGATCGAGCTGGCGCGCCATTATGACGGGCGCGGGATCGAGCTGGTCGAGCGCGGCCGGCGCTGGCATTTCCAGACCGCGCCGGACCTCGCCTTCATCCTCAGGCGCGAGCGCGACGAGACCCGCAAGCTGTCGCGCGCCGCGGTCGAGACCCTGGCGATCGTCGCCTATCACGAGCCGGTCAGCCGCGCCGAGATCGAGGCGATACGGGGAGTGCAGATTTCCAAGGGCACGCTGGACGTCCTGATGGAGGCGGGCTGGGTGCGGCCGGCCGGGCGGCGCGAGGCGCCCGGGCGCCCGCTCATCTACGCCACCACCCCCGCCTTCCTCGCCCATTTCGGGCTCGAGAGCCGGCGCGATCTGCCCGGCCTCGATGACCTCAAGGCGGCGGGCCTGCTCGACCCCATCGACGCGGCGATGGAGCAGCTCGGGCTTGAAGGGATGGAAGACGAGGCGGAGGATGCCGACTGAACCTCCGTCATTCCCGCGAAAGCGGGAATCCAGCTCGGCCGCCGGACTGGATCCCCGCTTTCGCGGGGATGACGGGAGTTGGGGTGGAAACTGGGCGTCTACGGGACTAGGTACGCTCGAGACCATTGGAGACACATCATGGGCGGGTTGAGCATTTGGCACTGGCTGGTGGTCGGAGTGATCATCCTGCTGCTGTTCGGCAAAGGCCGCTTCTCCGAGATGATGGGCGACGTCGCCAAGGGCCTGAAGAGCTTCAAGAAGGGGATGAGCGAGGACGAGGAGGCGGCCGCCGCCGCCCGGGCGGCCGAGCCGCCGCGCCGGCTCACCGACGAGGCGAGCGTCGCGCCGCCCGCTCCGGCCGAGCGCAGCCGCGAGGCGGACCTCGGCGACCGCCGCGAGCCCTAAGAACTCGCGCGAAGGGCGCGCCTGATGTTCGACATCGGCTATACCGAGCTGCTCGTCATCGCCATCGTCGCGCTGGTGGTGATCGGGCCCAAGGACCTGCCGCGGGTGATGCGCACGGTCGGCGGCTGGGTCGGCCGGGCCCGCGGAATGGCCCGTCATTTCCGCTCGGGAATCGACACGATGATGCGCGAGGCCGAGCTCGAGGAGATGGAGAAGAAGTGGCGCGAGGAGAATGCGCGGATCCTCGCCGAGCATCCGTTCGCCGAGCCGCTCGCCGATCCCGCCGCGCTGGCCGCTCCGGCCGAGCTGCCCGCGCCGGACGACCCGGCGGAGCCTGAGCCGGAGGACGTAACGCCGCCTCCTGCTGGCGGCGGCCCGCTGCCATGAGCGACATCGACGAGAGCCGCGCTCCGCTGATGGAGCATCTGATCGAGCTCAGGCGGCGGCTGATCTGGTCGTTCCTGGCGCTCGGGGTCGCCTTCGGGGTCAGCTTCTACTTCGCCGGCCGGATCTTCGCCTTCCTCGTCCAGCCGCTGATCGCCGGCTTCGGGACCGGCCAGGGGCGGCTGGTCTATACCAAGCTCTACGAGGCCTTCTTCACCGAGGTAAGGGTCGCGTTGTTCGCGGCCTTCTTCCTCGCCTTCCCGATCATCGCCATGCAGATCTGGGCCTTCGTCGCGCCCGGCCTCTACGCCAAGGAAAAGCGCGCCTTCCTGCCCTTCCTGATCGCGACTCCGGTGCTGTTCATCGGCGGCGGGGCGCTCGCTTATTATGTGGTGATGCCGCTCGCGATCAAATTCTTCCTCGGCTACCAGGGGCAGATTCCGGGCATCCAGCAGGAGGCTCTGCCGGCGATGGGGGAATATCTCTCCTTCGTCATGCACTTCATCCTCGCCTTCGGAATCGCCTTCCTCCTGCCGATCCTGCTGATGCTGATGGAGCGGGCCGGGCTCGTGACTCGCGACCAGCTGAAGCGCGGCCGGCGCTACGCCATCCTCGTCGCCTTCGTCATCGCGGCGATCGCAACCCCGCCCGACATCGTCTCCCAGTTCCTGCTCGCGATCCCGCTCATCCTCCTCTACGAGCTGTCGCTGATCGCGATCTGGTTCACCGAGCGGAAAAGGGCGAAGGAAGCGGCGGTCGCGCCGCCGGTTTAGGAGCCCGGCCGCCAGTCTCCGTCATCGCGTCGCTTCGCTCCTCGCAATGACGGGTTACCGCACCGTCCCAACGCTTCGACGGCTTAACCAACTATAAACCGGGTCCCTTAGGACTTTCTTAACCTTTGCGGGTGCTGAGTCGCCTGGAGAGGGGGGCGAAGCAGAAGGAGGCCGACATGGCCGATCGCCGCAACTCCCGCCGCCCGCTCGAGGGCGCGAACATCCGCACCGCCCCCCAGGCGGCCCTTCCGCCCGCCGGAACCCGCCGCTGGGTCGCCCGCCGCAAGGCGCAGGTCGTCGAAGCCGTGCTGGGCGGAAAGCTCAAGCTGGGCGAAGCGCTGAAACGCTACGAGCTCAGCATCGAGGAGTTCAGCCTGTGGAAGCGCCGTTTCTACCGGTCGGGAGTCGAGGGCCTGCGCATGGGCCCGCGGCCGCGCCATGACTGAGCCCCTCCTCCCCGAGCCCGCGGTCCGGCCGCTGATGCGGCAGCCCGGCGGCCGCCGGCGGCTGCTCCTGATCGACGACGAGCTGTCGGTGGCGCGCTTCATCGCCCACGCCGCCGAGGAATGCGGCTACGAGGCGATCATCACCGTCACCGCTGAGAGCTTCCGGAGCCAGTATCTCGCCTGCGATCCGGACGTGGTGGTGCTCGACCTCGCGCTTCCGCGAAGCGACGGGGTCGAGCTCCTGCGCTTCCTCGCAGAGGAGAAGAGCCGGGCCCTGGTCCTTCCGATCAGCGGCTTCGACGAAAGGGTGCTGGAGGCGGCGATGCGTCTCGGGACAGCGCTCGGGCTGCGAATGACGGGGCCGCTGCAGAAGCCGGTGCGGCTCCAGCAGCTGATGGACGCGATGCAGGGACGGGAGGCGCAGGATGCGGGCTGCATCGGTTTCTGAAGCCGAGCTCCTCACCGAGCTGCAGCTGGCGGTGGAGCGGGACGAGCTGTCCCTGCTCTACCAGCCCAAGGTGTCGGTCGCCGACAACCGGCTGGTCGGGGTCGAGGCGCTGGCGCGGTGGCCGCACCGAGCGCTCGGCCTGGTCGAGCCTTCGACCTTCGTTCCGCTGGCCGAGCGCTATGGACTGATCGACGAGCTTACCGACTGGGTGCTCAGGCGCGGGCTCAAGCAATGGGTCACCTGGAGCGAGCAGGGAATTCGAACCAACATCGCCTTCAACGTCTCGGCGCTGAGCCTGCGCGACGTCTATTTTCCCGATTATCTGCATCGCCTCTGCCAGACGGAAGGGGTCCCGGCCAATTGCCTGACCATCGAGGTGACGGAAGGGGCGACCCAGCATCTGGTGCGGCTGCTCGACACCTTGACCCGCTTCCGGCTGAAAGGGATGAGCCTTGCGCTCGACGATTTCGGTACGGGGTATTCCTCACTGCTCCAGCTTCGGCAGCTGCCCTATAACGAGCTCAAGGTCGATCAATGCTTCGTCGGCGAGGCGGTGCGCTCGCGCGAATCGCGTCTGATCGTCAAAGCCGTGATCGATATCGCGCACGGTCTCGGCCTCGAGGCGACGGCGGAGGGCGTGGAGGATGCCGAGACGCTGGCCTTGCTCGCCGAGCTCGGCTGCGACCATGCCCAGGGCTATTTCATCGCCCGGGCGATGGAAGGGTGGGAGCTGGCGCCGTGGCTGATGGAGGCGGAGGGCGACGGCGTCGTTCCGATCGCCTCGGCGCGGCGGAGCGGCTGACGCGCCGAGACGGCGGGGTTCTTGTAGGCGTGGCGTTCAGGAAATTGGTGGGAGGGTTCTCGAAATGTCGCGGCTGCGTCTTGTCTGTTGTGTCGCCGTCCTGGCCGGGTCGGCCGCGTGCCAGACGCTGCCGCCGGCCAAGCCGGCCGCGGCGGGGCCGGGGGTCGTGGTCGAGGAGGCGGAGCCCTGGCGGAGCGTCGCCTCGGCCCGCGATGCGGCCGCGCTCGACAGCCTGGCCCACCGCTGGCGCCAGGCGCTCGCCGCCGGCCGCGCCGCGAACCTGTCGCGCCGGATCGCAGCGGAAGGCGATCTGCTGACGGCCGAGGCCCGGCTCGAGCGGGCGGCGCCGGCGCCGGGAACCTATCGGTGCCGCTACGTCCGCCCGGGCGGACGTCGATGGGTAAGCTCGGCGCAGGGCTTTTGTTACGTGGGCGTCGAGGAGGGGCAGCTCACCCTGGCGACCGAGCTTCGCGGCCTTCGTTTCGGCGGCTATTTGTGGGAGTTGAAGGATGGCGCCCGGCTCGTCTTCCTGGGCGGGGCCGTTCCGGCCGATACCAGGACGCCATTAGCCTATGGCGAGAACCCGTCCCGCGACGCGGCCGGACTGGTCGAGCGGATCGGCGAGTTCCGTTACCGGCTGACCATGCCGGAGCCGTCGCCGGGCGCCGGGCTGACCGTCGTCGAGCTGGTGGCCGCGCCGCGCGCATAGCCAAAAAAAAGGCCGCCCGGAGGCGGCCTTTTCGAAAAAGCTGCGGCTCAGCAGTTGCCGGGCTGGCCGTCGGCGCAGTCCGTGGTCGATTCGACGTCGTTCGCGGCGCCGCGAACCGTATTGCAGGCGCTGAGGGTCAGGCCGGTGGCGATGAAGGCGAGAGTGATAAGCTTACGCATGTTCGGTCTCCTCGAATGCAACGCCCACCGCATCGCGCGTTCGGCGTCGCAAGGTAGAAGGAAAATGCGGGGCACGAGCGAATGGTTCCTCCCGCTTCGCTCGGTAGGCGGCGGTTGCCGGCGAGGAGCGCCTTGATCCCGTCTGCCGGGCTTGACCCGGCATCCATGAACACCGACGCAGGCAGATATCCTTGGGCGTCCGTGTTCATGGGTTCCGGCTTTCGCCGGAATGACGGTGAGGGGATCTGGAAAAATTTGAGCCCGGAGGCGCCACCGGGGGGGGGGAGGTTGGCGCGTCCGGGCTCATGTCGTGGATAGCGAGAGCGGGGGGGCAAAAGGTCACTATCCGAACTTCATAACGACGAAGGCGCGGAGCGGTTCCCGCCGATCCGAAAAAAATTGCATGTCGTGCAGATTTTTCGAAACCGGCCCTCGCTCCCACCGGTTTCAGAGGGCGAAGAGGAGCCCCCAATCGTGACCAAGCCGCCGAAATCCACGCCCCACAGCGACATTGACGGAGTCCATCGGGACGAAAAGCCCAATGTCGAAAGCGCCGTTGAAGCGGGCCAGGGGTCCGAGGATCTGGCCCTTGCCAGCAAGGAGAATGCGGCGAGGCCGGATTATTCCGACGACGTGAAGAATAGGGACGATCGGAGCGCCTGACGTCCGATCAATTCGTAGCCCCGATCAACGCTCCGCCTTGTCCACGACTGCGATGGCGAGGGTGTAGCGGCCGGCCTCGAGGTCGCGGTCGATGGTCGAGCGGAGCTGGCGGGACAGGCCGGTGACGATCCGCTCGAACCGCTCGGTCAAGATCGTCTCGCCGGCCGCGCCCGCACGCAGGCTGTCCGATTCGATGGCGAGCTGGGCGGTTCCGGCGGCCGCGCCCTCGCCGGTCAGGGCGATGCTGACCGCCCCGGCGCCGCACAGCATCGCATATTCGGCGATCTCGGTGATCAGGAAGGCGACCGAGACGGCGACGTCCTGGGTGACGTAATAAGGCTCGAGCCCGAGGCGGATGGTCATCCCGATCGCGGAAGCGGGGGCGGTGGCGCGAAGATTTGCCGCCAGCTCCGAAATGAGCGGCTTCAAGGCGACTCCGCGATTCTCCTCGAGCTCGGCGAAATGGTTGCGGTGGACGACGGCGAGCGCGTCGACCCGGCGCTGGATCGAGGCATAAGCGGCGGCGACATCCTCGTTGGGGGAGCCGCGCGAGTGGATGTTGAGTAGCGAGGCGACGACCTGGAGGTTGTTCTTCACCCGATGGTGGACCTCGCGAACCAGCTTGGTCTGGCGCTCGACCGCGGCTTCAAGCTCGGCCTCGTGGTGGGCGAGGGTCCGCACCGCGCGGTCGAACGCCTCGCCAAGCTCCCTTATCTCCCGCGCCGGAGTGGCGACCCGGGGCAAGGCGAGCTCGCGGTCGCCGGGTCGGTAGGCGGCCACGGCGCGCTCCATGCGCGCCAGCGGCCGAAGCAGCAGCCGGTTGAGGATCAGCCAGCCCATCACCGTCGCGAAGCCCCACATCAGCACCGGAAGCAGGATGAGCAGCACGTCGGCAAGCGTGATCGGCACCGCCGAGAGCAGGATGCTCAGCCGGAGCTGCCCCCCTGCGACCGGTTCGGTGCCGTCCACTTTCTGCCGCCACGCTCCGCCTTTATAATCGGAGCGAAGCACCATCCGCCGCGGCCCGTCGGTCAGGTCGAGGTTGAAATCGCGGCTGGTACCCGGAATGTAGGTCAGGTCGCTCAGCGCCTGACGGCCATATTCGGCGACGCCTTCGAGCTCGCCCCGGTCTCCGAAGACGAACAGGCTGACCGCCGAGCCGTCGGCATTCAAACGGGCGATAGTACCGGATCGGCGCGCCCTGGCGCCTCCGACCGACGGCAGGAAGCCGGCGCTGGCGCAGCGCAGGTTGCCGTCGCCGGCATAGAGTGCGTAGCGGACCGGCACCGGGCCCTGTTCGAGCTGCCTGAGAGTCGTCTCGCAGACCCGGGAGGCCGCGGGCGTGAGCGAAATGGCGACGCTGGCGGTGTTGATGGTGAGGACGCTTCGCGAAAAGGCCGAGTTCAGCCGCTGCGCCTTGAGTTCGAGCCGGGAAAGGGTTTCCTCATGGCGGTCCGCCTTCTTCTCGTCGGCGCTCAGGATCGAGACGAGGATCGCGATCAGGCCGAGCGGGAGCAGTGCCGCGCTGAAGATGAGCGCCATCTTGAGCCCGGTCGAGAGCCGGGCGAACCGGGATGCCAGCCCGCCTTTCGCTTCAGTCGCCACGCCGTTCCGATACCGCCGAGCGGCGCCTCCGGTAGTGAATGCGAATCTTAGACCCTAACCCAGCCTGCCGAGCAGATCGAGCATTTCCGGAGGGATGGTTTCGTCCACCGCGTCGCAATAGGCCTGGCGAAGCGCCTGGCCGATCTCGGTATTGGCGCCGCGTTTCTTCCGGCCTCTGGGCATCTGTTCAATATCGGCCGGAGGAGCGGGATCGGTTTTGCGCCGGCGATCGCTTTCGTTCTCGAAGCTCAAATCTCTACCCCTCGCGACGCCGGCGTCGCGCCCGCTGCATTTCAACTGGCGTCCGCCGCGGCCACGACCTAAATCGCAACTGATGCGCAGGACCCACCCCGCGGCCAGATAATGGCCCGCAGTCGCCGTGGAAACAAAAAACTCGCTGATTGGTTCCAACGCCGCGTGAGGAGCGGGCCGGGCCGATTTTCTCTCCTGTGCGCAGCGGTCGCGGTCGCCGGAAGGCGGGTTGCAAAGCGCGGGCACAACCTCAATAGGACCCGGATCGAACAGGAGTCGAAATAAACATGTCGCTTGGTCAGGATCTCGCGCCGCACCTTCCGTTCCTGAGGCGCTACGCGCGCGCGCTCACCGGCACCCAAGGCCATGGCGACGCCTTCGTCAAGGCCACCCTGGAGGCGATCGTCGCCGCACCGGAGGAATTCCCCCGCGACGTCGACCCCAGGCTCGGCCTTTACCGCACCTTCCACGCCATCTGGTCGTCGGCCAATATCGAGGAGGATCCGGGGGCCGTCGAAGCCGACCATCCCGAAGGGATCGCCCAGGCCCGCCTCGCCCGGATCACTCCGCTGTCGCGCCAAGCGCTTCTTCTGACCGCGATGGAAGGCTTCACGCCGGAAGATGCCGGCTATCTGATCGGCGCCTCGGCCGAAGACGTCGAGGCCCTGGTCTCCGAAGCGCTCGCCGAGATCGAACGGCAGACCCGGGCGGAGGTGCTCATCATCGAGGACGAGCCGATCATCGCCATGGACATCGAGACGATCGTCCGCGACCTCGGCCATACCGTCACCGGAGTTGCCGTCACCCGCGACGAGGCGGTGGCTCAGGCGCTGGCGCGGCGGCCCGGCCTGGTTCTGGCCGACATCCAGCTCGCCGACGACAGCAGCGGAATCGACGCGGTCAAGGACATCCTCCAGGAATTCCAGGTCCCGGTCATCTTCATCACCGCCTTTCCGGAGCGGCTTCTGACCGGGGAACGGCCCGAGCCGACCTTCCTCATCACCAAGCCGTTCCAGCGCTCGACGGTGAAGGCGGCGATCGCCCAGGCCCTGTTCTTCGACAGCGCCACCTTGCCGGCCTGAAGCGCCTGACGGAACCCGCCCCGGCAGCGGGCGTTGCGCCCACATAACGAGCGGAACCGAAATATCATGGACGAACGCGAACGGCATATCGACACGACGAGCGCGCGCGCGGGGGCAACCCCGCATATGACGCGCTATATTTTGCCGATATCTCTGGGACTTGTCGTCATCGTGTTCGCGCTCTTGTTGTTTCTCTGGAAGTAGAGGCCTACATCCTTGACCGAAGAGAGCGGCGCGGCGGCCCGTCCGACGCGCATGAGCGACACCAGTACAGCGTATTCTAACGGGGGCAGCTTGGTTCAGCAGCCGGAATCGGACGACGAGGACGACATCGAGCCGCCGCGCTTCGAGCCGGTGCCGTTGCCGGACGACGAGTTCAAGGATCAGCTCGCGCAGGTCATTCCCCATTTGCGCGCTTTCGGCCGCTCGCTCTCGGGCAGCCGCGATCTCGCCGACGATCTCGTTCAGGAAACCCTGCTCAAGGCGTGGGCGGCGCGCAAACGCTTCCAGGCCGGGACGAACATGCGGGCCTGGACCTTCATCATCCTCAGGAACCTCTTCCTCAGCCAGATGCGCCGGGCGCGCTTCAAGGGCGAGTGGGACGAGATCACCGCGTCCAAGATGCTCGCCGCGCCGGCGAGCCAGGACCGGCATGTCGAGCTGACCGACATGCAGCGCGCCCTGCTCCATCTGCCGCAGCCGCAGCGCGAGGCTCTGATCCTCGTCGGCGCCGGCGGCTTCGCCTACGAGGAAGCGGCCGAGATCTGCGGCTGCGCGGTCGGAACGATCAAGAGCCGGGTCGCCCGCGGCCGGGTCGCGCTCGAGGCCCTGCTCACCGACGGCAAGCTTCCCTCGCGGCGCGAGCATGAGAATGAGGGCGGCCGCTCCGCCCTGCAGAGCATCATGAGCGAAGTGGACGAGTTGAGCCGGGACAGGGATCCGGGCCTCTAGCGTCCTTCGCTACGCCGGTTCGACAAGCTCACCGGCTACTCAGGATGAGCGGTGGGATAATCGCAGCCGCTCAGCCTGAGCAGGGCCTGAGCTTGGCGAAGACCCGTATCGAAGGAGGGTTGCAGCTTACGCTTGATCCAGCCGGAGCAGGAGCTCCTCGAAGATGGCGAGCGAGCGCACTTCGCCGTCCATGGCGAAGGCCTCGCGCAGGGCGTTGCCGACTCCGGCATGCACCGTCGGCGGCGCGACCTTCACGAAGCGCCTTGAGGAAGCATGGACCATGGCTTCTAATCTCGGATTCATCGTATTCACGACGGTCAGAACGCGCCGGGAACGGTGGAGTTTCAACCGTTGCGCGCCCTCAACGGAACTAGGCTCGGCTGTTGTATGAATGAAACACAGAGTGAAGAAGCGGTTAAGGACGCGCTCGCCCGAGCGCGGGACCATTCGCCGTTCCTGAAGCTCCAGCTCGAACGCTTTCCCGATATAGCTCAATCTCTTGCGGCGGGCCGGGCCGAGGAAGCGGTGGCTCGAGCGGCCCTGGCGGGTGCGGGCAGCGCGGATCTTGCCGCCGCCCTGAGGCGCGAGCGGAGCGCGCTCGCGGCGGCGCTGGCGGTGGCGGATCTGGCCGGCGCGATCCCGCTCGAGCGGCTGATGGAGGCGCTCGCCGACCTCGCCGACCGGGCGTTGAGCCGGGCGCTCGCCGCCGCCTTCGCGGAACGCACTCCGCAAGATGCGCCGCGCGGCTTCGCGGTCATCGCGCTCGGCAAGCATGGCAGCCGCGAGCTCAATTACTCGTCCGACGTCGACCTCCTCTTCCTCTACGATCCGGCGACCCTGCCGCTGAAGCCGCGCGAGGAACCGGGACAGGGGGCGTTGAGGATCGGCAACCGCCTGGTCGAGCTTCTCCAGAAACGCGATTCGGAAGGCTATGTCTTTCGGGTCGACCTGCGCCTCAGGCCCTCGCCCGAGGCGACCCCCATTGCGCTGCCGGTCGACGCCGCGATCTCCTATTACGAATCCTCGGCTTTGCCTTGGGAGCGGGCGGCGTTCGTCCGGGCCCGGCAGGTGGCGGGGGACGAAGCGGTGGGCCGCTATTTCCTCGACGCCCTTCACCCCTTCGTGTGGCGGCGCTCGCTCGATTTCGGAGCGATCGGCGAGATCCAGTCGATCACCCGGCGGATCCGCGACCATTATTCGCAGGGCCAGATTTTCGGGCCGGGCTTCGACGTCAAGCGCGGCCGGGGCGGAATCCGCGAGATCGAATTCTTCGCCCAGATCCACCAGCTCATCCACGGCGGGCGCGAGCCGGGGCTGAGGGCGCCGGCGACCCTCGACGCTTTGGCGGCGCTCAAGGCAGCGGGCCGGATCCCCGCCGAGGCCGCCGACGACCTCGCGGGAACCTATCGGTTGCTTCGGACGGTCGAGCACCGCTTGCAGATGGTCGACGACCGCCAGACCCACGCTCTGCCCGCCGACCCGGCGGCGCTCGACAATGTCGCCCGGCTGCACGGCCTCGCCTCGGGCGGCGCGCTGCTCGGACTGCTGGAAGCGCCGGTGAGCCGTTGCGGCGCCCTCTATGACGGACTTGCCGGCCATGGCGAGAACAGGGTCCCGCTCAACCCGGAGGCGCTGGAGGCGCACCTCGCCTGCGCCGGCTTCGACGATCCCGTGTCCGCGCGGCTTCGAATCGAGGGCTGGCGGGGAGGCAAGGCGCGCTCGCTTCGCACCGCCGCGGCGGGTGAGGCGTTCGAGGCGATGCTGCCGGTGCTGATCGAGGCCTTCGGACGGGCGCCCGATCCGATGCGGGCGATGAACCGCTTCGACGATGTCGTCACCAAGCTTCCGAGCGGCGTGAACTTCTACCGCCTGCTCGAGGCCCGCCCGGGCCTGACCGACCATCTCGGCACCATCCTCAGCCACGCCCCCGCGCTCGCCGAGCAGCTCGGCCGCCGGCCGCAGCTGCTCGACGGGCTGGTCGACGCCTCCGCCTTCGCGCCGGCGCCTCCGGTCGATGAGCTGGTCCGCGACTTTTCCCGCTCCGAGCGCGAGGGCGAGGATTATCAGCTCGTGCTCGACCGGGTGCGGCGGCGGGTCAATGAAAGGCGGTTCGCGCTCGGGGTCCAGCTGATCGTCGCCCATTCCGATCCGATCGAGGCCGCCGAAGGCTATTCGCGGGTCGCCGAAGCCGCGATCAACGTCCTCGCCCGGGCGACCATCGCCGAATTCGAGGCGGCCCACGGCCGGGTGCCGGGCTCGGAGCTGCTGGTCATGGGTCTCGGTCGGCTCGGCGGCGAGGCTTTGACCCATGCATCCGACCTCGACCTCGTCTATCTGTTCAGCGGCACCCACGAGGCGGAATCGGACGGACCGAGACCGCTTCGCGCCACCGATTATTTCAACCGGCTGGCGCCCCGGGTCACCGCCGCCCTGAGCGTTCCGACCGCCTCCGGGCCGCTGTACGACGTCGACACAAGGCTTCGTCCCTCCGGCACCGACGGGATGCTCGCGGTGAGCCTCGAAAGCTTCGCCCGCTACCAGAGCGAGCAGGCCTGGACCTGGGAGCATATGGCGCTCACCCGGGCTCGCCCCGTCTTCGGCTCGGCGGAGGCGCGCTCGGCGCTTCAGGCGGTGATCGATGAGACTCTGGGCAAGGCGCGCGATCCGGCCCGGCTGGTCGCCGACGCGGTGGCGATGCGGGCGGAGATGGCCTCGCACAAGGCGCCCAAGGGGCGGTACGACATCAAGCTCGGTCCGGGCGGGCTCGTCGACCTCGAATTCGCCGTCCACACGCTCCAGCTGAAGCACAATATAGGCCTTCGTCCCCATCTCGAGGACGCGCTCGAGGATCTGGTCGCGGCGGGCCTGGTCGGAGTCGAGATCGACCCCGCGCTTCGCCTGCTGACCCGGATGCTGGTCATGTTCCGCCTGGTCTCGCCGGCCTCGGACGAGCCGCCCGACGAGACCAAGCCCCTGGTCGCGGCCGCCTGCGGCCTTCCCGACTGGAACGCATTGCTTGCGGCGCACGACGCGGCGCGGCAGAGGGTGGCGGAGCTGTGGAGATCGGTGTCCGGCGCTTAATCGTCACCCCGGCGAATGCCGGGGCCTCAGGGAGTGAAAGGCGAGGTGTTTTTCCGGGCTGAGGTCCCGGCTTTCGCCGGGATGACGAGTACAATGACGTGGAGATGAAGATGCTGAGCGAAGGCGACAAGGTTCCGGACGTGAAGCTGACCGGCCTCGAGGGCAAGGCGATCAGCCCGACCGATTTCAGCGGCCAGAAGCTGGTCGTCTATTTCTATCCCAAGGACGATACGTCGGCCTGCACGGCCGAGGCCCAGGCCTTCACCGCGCTGGCGGACGAGTTCAAGAATGCCGGCACCTGGATCCTCGGAGTCTCCAGGGACGATTCGAAAAAGCATTCCAGGTTCATCGAGAAATACGACCTCAAGGTGCCGCTGGCGACCGATGCCGACGGCTCGGTCTGCGAGGCCTTCGGGACCTGGATCGAGAAATCGATGTACGGCCGCAAATATATGGGCATCGAGCGCGCCACCTTCCTCGTCGACCGCGACGGCGTCGTGAAGCGAGTGTGGCGCAAGGTGAAGGTGCGGGGCCATGCCGAGGAAGTGCTGGAGGCGGCGCGCGAGCTGCCCTAGCCTCCGTCACCCCGGCGCAAGCCGGGGCCTCGGCGGGTGAGGGCTCGGCGCTTTTACGGGCCGAGGTCCCGGCTTTCGCCGGGATGACGGTCGATCGCCGCTCAGCGCCGCGTTGACAAACAGCCGTTCGTAGGTCAGCTTTGGGGGATGAAGCCGATGCGCGCCACCGCCGCTCAGATGAACGCGACGATCTCCGCCGCGGCTTCCAGCTATTATTACGGATTCGCTCGGGCGGGACCGGAATAGCGCGCGCTTAACAAGCCAGGCTTCAAACCGACCCCGTCCGGACCTCCGGGCGGGGTTTTTTCATGTGGAGAGACCCAAGATGTTCACCGATTTCACCGAAACCGTACCGCCGCCGCCCCGGGCCCGCCCGCCCGGGACGGCCGAGGACTGGACCATTCCGCAGCGCTGGAACCGCTTCGGGAGCGAAGAGCATCGGGTCTGGGACACGCTCTTCGCCCGCCAGCGCCGCAAGCTCGCCGGGCGGGCCGTCGCCGCCTTCGAGAGCGGGCTCGATAAGCTGCTTCTGTCGCGCTCGGGAATTCCCCATTTCGACGATTTGAACGAGCGCCTGTTCGCCCGCTCGGGCTGGACCGTCGTGGCGGTTCCGGGCCTTCTCCCCGACGAAATCTTCTTCGCCCATCTCGCCCGGCGCCAATTCCCCGCCGGCAACTTCATCCGCCCGGCGACCAGCCTCGACTATCTCGAGGAGCCCGACGTCTTCCACGACGTATTCGGCCACGTTCCGATGCTCGGCGAGCCCTGGTTCGCGGATTTCATGCAGAGGCTCGGCGAGGAAGGGCTGAAGGCGGTGACGAAGGACAGGGTCGCGATCTTCTCGCGCCTCTATTGGTTCACCGTCGAGTTCGGAGTGGCGCTGGAGGACGGCGCGCTCAGGCTCTACGGCGCCGGCCTCGCCTCGAGCTTCGGCGAAGCGGCCTATGCGCTCGACAGCGCCAGGCCGGAACGGCTGCCCTTCGATCTCGGGCGGGTGCTTCGAACGCCCTATCGCTCCGACGTCTTCCAGCCGCGTTACTTCGTGGTGGACGGCCTCGACACGCTTCGGACCGGGATCGACCTCGATCGGCTGGAGGAACGTCTGGACGCTCTCTGATCCGCGCCCCGTTCGCCCTAAGCTTGTCTAAGGGCTTTCCTTCCTGCCCTCGGTGGAGAAGGGAGGGCTTCGACAAGCTCAGCCCGAACGGATGTGAGAATATGCTGGCCGTTTCCTCCTTCACCGTCGCCCAGGCCTGCCGATCGGTGCTCCTCGCCGCCGAGCCGAAGGCCAAGATACGCGCCGCCCGAGCCGCCGCCCGCGCCTGGCGCCGGGGCGAGATCGAGCACGTCTTCGACGTCGCGATGCCGGACTCGCCGGCCCGGCCCGGGCGGCCGCCGCTGCTGCCGCCGTCGCAAATGCCCAGGCGCCGGCGCGGGGGGTCCGAGCGGGGCCGGATCGCGATGCTCCACGCGCTGGCCCATATCGAATTCTCCGCGATCGACCTCGCCTTCGATCTCGCCGGACGCTTCGGCGCCGGCTTCCCGGCCGCCTTTGTCGACGACTGGTTCTCCGTCGGCGCCGACGAGGCGATGCATTTCGCTTTGCTCGACAGGCGGCTGAGGACGCTCGGCTCGGCTTATGGCGACCTGCCCGCCCATGACGGCCTGTGGGAAGCGGCGGCGGCCACGGCCGGCGATCCGCTCGCCCGGCTCGCGGTCGTTCCGATGGTCCTGGAGGCGCGCGGGCTCGACGTCACGCCGGCCGCGGTGGCCCGGTTCGAAGCCGCCGGAGACGCCCGTTCGGCGGCGATCCTGGGCCGGATCTACCGCGACGAGATCCGCCACGTCGCGGCGGGCTCCCACTGGTTCCGACGGGGCTGTGAATCGCGCAGAATCGAGCCTGTTTCGACCTGGAAACGATTGGTCGGGGCCCATTTCAAAGGCGCCCTGAAGCCTCCATTCAACGATTCAGCGCGCGACGAAGCCGGTCTGTCCCGCGATTACTACATGGCGCTTGCCGTGGCAGGAGATGTTTAACAGTCTCCGGTCACACGTCGCGGAGGGGGCACTTCCCTGACGTATCGAGGGGGCGGAAACGCCTTAGATTTAAAGCTTTCGGTCGCGCTTGTGCGTGGCCGCGCCCGGTAAGGGGCGGCCAGTCGGGGATTTGATGTGCTGACTAAAACAAACAATGCGGGACTGTCCGGAATGTTCCGCACGATGTTCAAGCCGCGCGACATTTTCCTCCACGACGGCAAGGCCTTGCGCCGGGTCCGTGTCGGTTCCGGGATCCAGGCCGCCGCCGCTCTCGTCGCCCTCCTCCTGCTTTTCTGGTCGATCTTCGCCGCTACCCAGCTCGCCAATGCCGCCAGCGCCCCGTCTTATGCCGACGTGACCCGGATGGAGCGCGAGCTCGCCGCGATGCAGGCCGACGTCGCCGTCATCAAGGAAGCCGCCCAGCGCCGCTACCAGCTCACCGCCAGCGAAGTCCGCCGCCTCGGCCTCGATCCGCGCCGCCTGCAAACCGGCACCGGCGGCCCGTTCGAGCCGGTCGAGACGGTCCGCGCCGCCGACCCCGCCTTCAAGGCCCTGTTCAACAGCTGGACCAAGCTCGACCAGCTCGAGCAGGGCACCGTCGCCATCCCGTCGACCGAGCCGGTCCGCGGCACCAACTTCACCTCGGGCTACGGAGTCCGCTCCGACCCGTTCCGCGGCCGCGCCGCGATGCACGCCGGGATCGACCTCGCCGGCCCGATCGGAACCCCGATCTACGCCACCGCCGACGCCCTCGTCGGCCGCTCCGAATATAATAGCGGCGGCTACGGCAACCTCGTCGAGCTCGAGCACGGCCACGGCATCCAGACCCGCTACGGCCACCTTTCCAAGTCGCTGGTCACCGCCGGCCAGCGCGTCAAGCGCGGCGACCTGATCGGACTGATGGGCTCGACCGGCCGCTCGACCGGAAGCCACCTCCATTACGAAGTCCGGATCGACGGTAAGGCGGTCAACCCGGTCCCCTTCCTTCAGTCGACCAGCTACCTGCAGTCGGTCCAGCAGCGCGCCGCCGCCGCCACCCGGATCGCCATCGGCGGCCCCGCCGCGGGCAACTGATCCAGCCTTAGGAGAGCCGAAAGGCCGGGCCCCGCCGGAAACGGCGGGGCTTTTTCGTGTGTTCGGCCCTGGCGGCGGCCCAGTCCATTTCGGACTGAAGAGAATTTGCAAAACAGGATCACGTCAGTTCTTCTGATGTTCCGGCGAATCGGGTGGGCGAAGTTCCGATTCGGCCGGCATTCAGGGGGCCTGATGAGGCGCTATGGTCATTACCTATGGACTTGTTCCGCCTGCGCGCTGGCAAGCGCCGCAAGTGCCGGCGAAACGGTCACCTACACCTATGACGCGCTGGGGCGGCTGACCGCCACAACGACCACGGACGGGCCCAATGGCGGAGTCGCGACGGGCATCGCCTACGACCCGGCCGGCAACCGTTCAGCCTACACTGTGACCGGCGTCGGCGCCCCGCCGCCACCGCCACCACCGCCACCACCACCACCACCTCCACCGCCCTCAAACCAATCCCCTGTGGCGGCTTCCGACAGCTTCCAGGTCCAGCGCTGCACCGCCGCGACCTTCGATGCGCTCGCCAACGACAGCGACCCCAATGGTGACCCACTCGCCCTTACGTCCGTCTCCGGGCCGGCCGGGCAGGTCGGCCTGATGGGGGTAGCGAACAATCGGCTGACCTGGAGCGCGAGCTATTCGAGCGGCACCTTCGCCGGCTCCTACACAATCAGCGACGGCCGCGGCGGCACCGCCACCGGCAGCTTCACCGTCCAGCTCGGTCCGGGAGGATGCTGATGACCATAGGTCTTCAGCCCGTTGCAGGCGGCGTGCCGTCTCCTTCTCCATTCTGCGCGCGCCCTCCGCGCGTTCTGGCCTTTGCCGCCTTTCTGACTACGCTCTGCGTCTTCGTACATGCGTCCGCCGCGGACGCGCAGGGCGTGCAGGCTCCGCCCGCGATCGCGATCGTCAGCCCGGGCGGAGTCAACCTGGGTAACGGCACCTTCCACCTGAAGGAGGCGCCGGATCTTTCGATCGGCGGCGATGGTCTGGAGGAGGGGCTGCACCTCGCCCGCGAATATCAGAGCGGTCTGCCGAGCGTCTTCAGCTCGGGGATCAAGTCGCAAGGATGGACGCACAATCTTATCGTGTCGATCACGAAGAAGAGGGCGGCGACGCATCGGACGTGGCCCGCGGGGAGGGAGCCGTATCTCTACTCCGTCAGCGTGGGCGGCCGCTCGGCCACGTTTTTCGGCGGATCGAGCAACCCCACCGGCGGCTGGGTCGGGAGCTATTCACCCGCCCTGCAGGATCTGGGCACGTCGCTCGTCTATTCGGGTACCGAGCAAAGCGGAACCTTCACGTTCACGGATCGCGACGGCTCCGTGATCACCATCACCGACTTGCGCGTTCGCCAGTGGGTTTTCCCGAACGGGGCGGTCCTTACCTACCATTACAACAATGGCGGTGTCCTCACGTCGGTGGTCAGCAGCCGTGGCTACGCCTTGATCTTCGAAGGCGATACGCGCTGGACCCGTGCCTGTGCGGTCAACCTCGCCCGCGATTATGTTGCCCCGGGCTCCAGCTGCCCGGTCGGAGCTCCTTCGGTCGGCTACGCTTATAGCGGCGATGCCGGGATGAGGCTGAGCGCGGTGACCGACGTCACCGGCGCGATCACGCACTATGATTACGACCCCGCCGGCAACGCCAGCCGAATGACCTGCGTTCGGCGGCCGGGTCAGTCGTCGTGCCAGATCACGAACCAATATGCGTCGTGCCAGCGGGACCCTGCGCTCACTCAGGACCCGCCGGACCTGCGTCTGATGGATCGCGTGAGCCATCAGCAGACGAGCACCGGTGAAACCTATTCCTACGACTACTCCAGCGCGCCTTATTGTCCTTCCCTGACGGACACGCCCAAGACCACGATGTCGGCGAGCGGCGCCGGCTCGACCGAGGTGGTCACCAACGAATCGGGTGCTCCGTTGTCGGTCAAGGACCCGCTTGGCCGGACGACGATCAACGACTACCCGGCTACAACCTATTCCGTACCGCCCACACTTCCGTCACGGATCCAGCTGCCGGAAGGCAATCAATATCATCTCGGGTACATGCGAGGGAGCCTCAGTTCCGTTCGCGCCGTCGCGAAGCCGGGTACAGGCGCCGCCGATCTCACCGCGTTGACGCTGTACGAGACCCTCTGCAGCAATGTGAGGACGTGCAACCGGCCGAAGTCGACCACCGATGCGCGCGGCAACAAGACAGACTTTGCCTACGATCCCACGCATGGCGGCGTTCTGACGGAAACCGGGCCGGCGGTGAACGACGTGCAGCCGCAGGCCCGCCATCAATATCAGCAGCGCTCCGCCTGGATCAGCAACGGCGCCGGGGGCTATCAGGCGTCCGCGACCCCGATCTGGGTCCGAACGAGAACGAGCCTGTGCCGCGCGAGCGCGGCCACGGGCAATGCGTCGGCGCCCTGCGCCGATGGCGACGAAGTGCTGACGACCTACGATTACGGCCCCGACGGCGGCCCCAATAACCTGCTTCTGCGTGGCATGGTCGTCAGCGCCGGCGGCCAAGGCCTGCGCACCTGCTTCGGCTACGATGCGCTCGGCAACAGGATCTCCGAGACCCGGCCTCGCGCGGGCCTGACGAGCTGCCCGTGACTCGCCCCCTCCCAAGGTTCCGGACGCTCTTCCTGCTGCCGTTCTTCGGCCTCGCGGCCGCGGCGGAGGCGCAGACCGCCCCGTCCGCTTTCACCACCGGCTATCGCTACGACGCCGCTCGGCGGCTGACCGGCACGATCGCGCCCGATCCGGATGGCGCGGGGCCGCTTCGGCACTCGGCGGTTCGCAACCGCTACGACTCCGCCGGCCGCTTGATGAAGGTCGAGCAGGGCGAGCTTTCCGACTGGCAAGGCGAGGCGGTCGAGCCGTCGGCCTGGAGCGGCTTTACGATCCACCAGACGGCCGAGACGGCCTACGACTCGATGGGTCGCGAGACGGTCGGGAAAGCGGGCGCCGGAAGCGCCGTCCCCACCCTCGCTCAGACGAGCTACGACGGCCACGGCCGGGTGGAATGCGTCGCCTTGCGGATGAACCCGGCGGCGTTCGGCGCCCTCCCCGCCTCGGCCTGCGCGCTGGGGGCGCAGGGCGGCTACGGGCCCGACCGGATCACGCGCAACGTCTACGACCCGGCGGGCCAGCTGCTCATCGTGCAGAAGGCCTATAGCACACCGCTCCAGCAAAATTACGCCGCCTACACCTATTCGCCCAACGGCAAGGCGCTGAGCGTCACAGATGCCAACGGCAACCGCGCCGAGATGAGCTGGGACGGGCACGACCGCCAGAAACGCTGGATCTTCCCTTCGAAGACGGTTCCGGGGACGGCGAACCCGGCCGATTACGAGGAATATGATTACGATCCCAACGGCAACCGCACGAGCCTGAGGAAGCGCGATGGCTCTGTGCTGACCTACCAGTACGACGCTCTCAACCGGATGACGGCGAAGATCGTGCCGGAGCGCGTCGGCCTCAGCCCCACGCACACCCGCGACGTCCATTACGAATACGACCTTCGCGGGCTTCAGACCAAGGCCCGGTTCGACAGCCTGGCGGGCGAGGACATCACCAACGGTTACGACGGATTCGGCCGGCTCGTCTCGAGCAGCAGCGACATGGGCGGGGTCGCCCGGGCGGTGGGCCATCATTACGATTCGAACGGCAACCGCATCCGCATCGTCCATCCCGACACGGGCTTCTTCACCTACGACCATGACGGGCTCGACCGGCTCACCGTCGTTCACGAAAACGGCGGCGCCTCGGTCGCGACCTTCGCCTACGACAAGGCCGGCCGCCGCGCGTCGAGCGGCTATGCCGCGGTCACCACTTATGGCTACGACCCGGCGGGCCGGCTGCAGACCCTTGGCCACAACCTCGCCGGGACGGACCGCGACCAGACGCTCGGCTTCACCTA
>Ga0190275_10000636_pt1 | contig 29038 bp, 19 predicted proteins | sample Popmic550T_FD_133745 | JGI IMG/M metagenome (GOLD analysis project Ga0190275, IMG submission 133745) | Populus adjacent soil microbial communities from riparian zone of Yellowstone River, Montana, USA - 550 T | ecosystem: Environmental > Terrestrial > Soil > Riparian zone > Trees stand | place...
ACCGAAGCTCTACAACGGCAAGGATCGGACCTTCTTCTTTTTCGCTTACCAGGGCACCAGAGCCAGTACCGCCACTCCTGGCGTCGTCCGAACCACTCCAACAGAAGCGATGAAGCGCGGCGATCTTTCCGAGTGGTTGCTTGCCAATGGGACCGGACGGGTTCTCGATCCATTGACGAGGCAGCCGTTCCCGGGAAACATCATCCCAACCAGTCGCTTCGATCCAGTAGCGACGAAGATGTTGGAACTGATGCCGCCATCGACTGCGGCGAATGGATATCAGGTTCGGCTGGCGTCGCCGACAACGAAGAGTACGGAAGACCAATTTATCGGGCGGTTCGACCATCAGTTGACCACCAAACAGCGCACTTCTGTGCGTGTATTCCAGTTCTTGCAGGATTCGCCATGGAACTATGCTCCTGAGCATCTGTACATCGTTACCGCGGGCCAAAAGGCGCATTCGCGAAACATCACGGCAAATCATACATGGATGCTTTCCTCGAACTGGGTCAACGATTTCAACTATACGCACAATGTCACGGAATCGAACTCCAACCCTCCCGCAGAACTCTTGTCGCGATCTCTCGAAGGTTATGGCGCACGTGTGAAGGTCTTGCCGGACCTGCCAACGCTCAATGCGACGATCACAGGGTGGTCAGGCTTCGATATTGGACAGGGATTTTCGCAGATTCAGAAGAACGATCAGATTACAGACGTGGTCAATTATGCGAGCGGCCGGCACAATCTTCGATTCGGCATCGATTACCGCCATTACAGGCTGGATAAGACTGCGCCATTCAGCAGCGGTGGTCAGATCGGGTTCAGTGGCCAACTGTTCAGCGACGCCGGCAGGAACAATGCTGGCAATGCCTTCGCAGAATTTTTAATGGGGCAAGCTGCGTCGTGGCGCCAGCAATCGGCTTGGTCGGAATTGCTGACAAACAACTATCCTGCATTCTTTGCACAGGATGACTGGCGTATCACTTCTCGGTTGACTCTGAACCTCGGTCTGCGCTGGGATCCGCGATACGACTTCAAAGAGAATCTGGCCGACAAACAGGCCACGTTCATTCCCGGCACGCGAAGCACTCGATTCCCGAACGCGCCTGTCGGACTGCAGTTCCTAGGCGATCCAGGTATCGAGGATGCCGTGGTGCAGCCAGACAATAACAATTTCGCGCCTAGAGTCGGTGTCGCTTATCAAGTCGGACCGAAAACGGTGATCCGCAGCGCTTATGGAATCTTCTATGATCTGGCGGTCGGCATTCTCAACAATCGAGTCGGCAGCGGGGAACCTTTCGTCAGACTCGTCACAATGAATGGGCCAGTGAAGATGTCCGACCCATACAACGGCGGTCCGATCCTCGATCCAACACCTTTCACTCCCGAATCCTCCTTTACCTTCACACCGTACAGCACCTGGGCGTTGCCATCGAAGAACATGCCTACCTCCTACCTGCAGAATTGGAACTTCATCGTCGAACACCAGATCTCCGATGTGCTCGTGCGCCTTGGCTACGTTGGGTCGAAAGGGACGCACCTCTTACAGGCGGCTGAAATCAATCCTGCTCTGTATGGACCCGGCGCCAATGCCTCTAACTTGAACGCGCGACGGCCGTATCAGCCGATTGCCGGTCTCCAACTCGGAACCAACAGCTCCTGGTCGAACTATCACGCGTTGCAGGCAACCATACAGAAGCGATGGAGTCACGGGTTCAGTATCTTAAGCAACTACACGTGGTCTAAGTCGATCGATTCGCTGTCCTCTTCCACAGGGAACACACATAACACTGGACCCGATCCTTTCAACTACAACCGAAATCGTGGCGTATCCGATTTTGATCTGACACACAGGTTGGTTATGTCGGGAATCTACGAATCGCCGGGTCTGACTAACCGGTCGATGATCGTGCGCCAACTCCTTGGCTCCTGGCAGAACAACTTTATCTTTACGGCCGGCACGGGTCTTCCCACTACCGTCGTGAGCGGCGTAGACAATGCGTTCTCCGGAATCGGAGGCCAGTTCGCCGACTTGACGGGCCAGTCGTGGGAGGTCGAGAGCGACCGGTCAAAGGACGAGCAGATCCGCTCCTGGTTTAATACAGGGGCTTTCAGAACAAACGCGATCGGTACCATTGGGAACGGAGGCCGCAATCAACTTCGGGATCCGGGCCGGTGGAATATTGACTACTCGCTTTTCAAATCGTTCCCGCTCGCCGAATCGACCTCGCTCCAGTTCCGCGCCGAGGCGTTCAACGTCCTGAACCACGCAAATCTCGGGCCCGCGAACGTCACATTCAACAGTCCGAACTTCGGTCGCATATCTTCGGCATCAAGTCCGCGAATTCTACAGTTCGCGCTCCGGTTGGCGTTCTGATATGGAGCGACCTGTCAACCCCTGAACGAGGCTGACAGTTTATTCCGGAAATCAGGCCGGCTTTCCTCGCAAGGAGGGGAGCCGGCCTTTCCTCTTTCCTGGGGACCTGGCGGATCCTGAATTGTTCCCGTCGGAGCCCGTACGGTCAAAAAACTGAAAAGCGTTCCGAATCAATCACCTGAGAAGATGCAGGCTGGATGAAAGGCTACCAAGTGGCCCGGCTGCTGGCGTACGTGACGGGGCTGGTCAATCAGGAGCTGCTGCTTCAGGTCGAGTACCTTGTCGCGGAGAACCGGATCCTCAGGGCGCATGCGCCAGCACGACTGCGGCTCTCTAACGAGGAGCGGTCCACGCTGGCCGAGATCGGCAAAAGGCTGGGGCGGAAGGGACTGATGAAGGTAGCCCTGGTCGCCAAACCCGAGACCATCCTCCGTTGGTTCGCGAAACTGGTGGCGCAGAAGTTCGATGGCTCGAAGTCCCGCTCGTATCCGGGTCGGCCGAGGATTGACGCCGAGGTGGAGGTGCTGATTGTGCGGATGGCGCCCGAGAATTCCGGCTGGGGTTATGACCGGATCGCCTGCGCACTCGCCAACCTCGGCCACGAGATCTCTGACCAGACGGTCGGCAATGTGCTGCGCCGGCATGGGATCGCGCCGGCTCCGAAACGGAGCCAGACGACCGCGTGGAAGGACTTCATCGCCTCGCACATGGCGGTTCTGGCAGGCATGGATTTCTTTACTGCCGAGGTGCTCACCTGGCGAGGTCCGGCAACGTACTACGTTCTGTTTGTCATCCAGCTGGAAACAAGGCGAGTGACACTGGCTGGAATGACCCGGCACCCGACGGAGGAGTGGATGCAACAGGTGGCTCGTAATCTGACGGATGCCGAAGGCGGAGCCCTGATGGGCCAGCGCTATGTTCTGCATGACCTCGACACAAAGTTCTGCGCCGGATTCCGATCTATCCTGCGCGCCGGGGGCGTGGAACCACTGCAGCTACCTCCGCGGTCGCCCAACCTGAACGCATTCGCGGAGAGATAGGTATGCTCGGTAAAACAGGAGTGTTTATCGAAGCTGATCCTGGTCGGCGAGACTTCGCTCCGACGAGCGTTGAAAGAGTATCTTGCGCATTTTCATGCCGAGCGTCCGCATCAGGGCAAGGGAAATGTCATTCTGTTCCCCGAGCCGATTGACCGAGCTAGCCCCGCCACTCGCGTTAAATCCAGGCAACGCTCGGGAGGTCTACTCCGCTATTATGCCCGTGCGGCGTGACTATTTTGACCCAACGGGCTTAGGCCGGGCCTACGGCCATTCTGGCCGGTGGTTGATGAGGAGAAGTATCGGGAATGACGCCATGGTTTATCGCGACTGAACCATTCACACCGATTGACGGCCAACGCTGGGACAAGTACGTCGAATGGTCTGGCCTGAGCAGCTTGAGGAGTTGGTGTCGCTTGATGCGCTACTCTGCCCACCCCTTCTCCGTGACGTCAAAGAGGAGTACTGGCCACACATAGTGAACGAAGACTTCATGCTGCACTTCTTCACTGACTTCGACTTCTTGATGAAACGCGTCGCGCCGATTGAACACAAAAATGTGCTGTGCGTATTTCGCGATCCGACTGCACCTCCGGACGGCCGACGGCTCGCCGATTTCCGCTTTCTCGGATACGATCTTGTTGATAGCGAGTGTTCCATAAGTGCGCTCACTAATTGCGGCGGCTTCCCTGATGTGTTTGCCAACTCTGAACTGTCGACCCTGGGGTTGCTTACGGATTTTCGCCGTGCGGTTGAAGTCCAGCGGCAGCTGCGCACAATGCATCCGGAAGAACGCCATGCGGACTGCCACCTATGGGCGATCTTACGTTTGGACCCGGGCCGATAGGCGAAACAGCCGAGGCAGCTGAGTATTGTAGTGTGGCAAGGCGTTAAACCTTCTTTCCGATAGCGACTGCAAAGGGCGTTACCACCAAATGCGATGTGCAGTGAGGATTCTTAAACAGAACAGGGAAGTCGGTTCACCCTGCCGCCGGCGAACGCTACTGCCCCTTCTGTTAACATGGGCCTGCCGGCCGCGAAACTCTCTTTCTCGTGCCGGGCCAGCGCGAGTTCGATGACGGCGCTCAGGTCCTGCGGCCGAAATGGCTTGGTGAGAAATCCGTGCTCACCCGTTTCCTTGATTTGTTCGATCGTCGTAGAATCGCTATACGCGGTCAGATAGACTACGGGCGTTTGGAACCGCTCCCCGGATGAGCTTCGCCGCCTGGGTTCCGCTCATCGCTCCGGTAAGCACCACATCCATCAAAACCAGATCTGGCAATCGCTGTTCGATGAATTGAATTGCCTGCTCTCCCGTCGAAGCAAAGTTAGGCACCTCATAACCCAGGGCTGTGAGCCGTCCCTGAAATTCAAGGGCGACGGCGGCCTCGTCCTCAACGATAAGGATTTCAGCCGGCCGAACGTCAGCCGGGCTAAGCTGTTGCGGCCCCTATGTCATTTTCGTATTCCTTCAAAGGTCGTGATGATCCTACCGTTCGGCGGCTTTTCTGTGTAGCGGCGGTTCGAACGGTCTAGTATGCGATCCTCTCGATCGTCGAGCGCCACAGACAATGCCATGGCAACGCTCCACCACTACCCGGTTATACACACAACGCCCACTTCGGGACTAAGTCGCGAAAGCCATTCCGGAAGTGTATCGGAGCCCGAGTCGTCGTCGAGTCGCGGATATAATGGCACCGAACCGAATCGGACGGTAGTCCTCCCAAACCATTGGTTCTCGCTCGTCTCAATCGTGACGACTTCCGCGTCGATTCTTGGCTCATGTGGAAGGAGAAATCTGGTATGTTGACTGCGTCGTCGGTAGCTCGGACCATCTTGCTAGGCTCCTTGGTTTGCGCAATGAGATTGGGCGCGCAATTGAGCACGGGCACGATTTCAGGAGAGGTCAAAGATCCGTCAGGAGCCGTTGTTGCGGGCGCCAAAGTGGAACTGGTCGATCAGCAGACCGGGTCCCGGCGATCGAGCGTCGCGGATGGTAGTGGCTTCTTTATCATTCCGGCAGTGCCGGCTGGAATTTATACGTTGACGATGGAGACTTCGGGGTTCAAGACGCTGAAGCAGCGCGATATACGTTTGGAGGTGAATCAGAATCTCACGATTCCGATCTCGCTGGAGGTAGGGCAGGTTAACGAGTCCGTATCGGTCACCGTCGCGGTGGGTCAGGTAGATACGGTTGCCAGCTCCGTGAAGGAAGTTGTGGATGAGACTCGCGTCCGGGAATTGCCTTTGAACGGGCGGAACGTGCTCCAACTTCAACAATTGGTAAACGGCGCGGTTTTCGTGGGTTCAGGCGATCAGGACGCCAACACCCCCGCCTTCCAAGTAAACGGCGGCACGGGCGCAAGCAACAATTACACCCTGGATGGCGGCCAGCATTCGGATTCGTTCTTCAACTCTGCAATCAACTTTCCAAATCCGGATGCGATTCAGGAGTTCAGCATCCAGACAAGCTCCTATAGCGCGGAGTATGGCAGGAATCGCGGGGCAACGGTGAATGCAGTGACGCGATCGGGAAGCAACAGCTTTCATGGAAGCGTGTTCGAGTTTCTTCGAAATGACAGATTGGACGCCCGTAACTTTTTCTCCGCCAAGGCGCCGCCGTTCAAGCGCAACCAATTTGGCGCCACTCTCGGCGGTCCGATTATTCGGAACAAAACCTTCTTCTTTGGCGCGTGGGAGGCGATGCGCGAGCGCGGCGCGCCTAGCACCGCGTCCTTTCAAACGCTGACAGCGCGCATGCGAACCGGAGATTTCTCTGAGCTTTCGAAACCAATTCTCGACCCTTTGACGAACACTCCATTTCCGGGAAACATTATCCCTGCAAACCGGCTCAGTGCTCCCGCGCTGAAGTTCCTGGAGCAGTACACCCCTCTCCCTACTCTGCCCAATGGCTTGTTCAGCGGAAATCAGCGGACTTCGGTGAACCGCAATCAATACGTCGGCCGGGCGGATCATGAATTGTCGCCCAATGATCGAATTTTTGCCCGATACCTGACGAATCGAGACAGTTCGCTGGTGAATCGCGGCAGCTTTACGGACTGGTACCAGGATCAGCATTTCACCCGACATGCGCTGACCGTGAACGAAACTCATACGTTCAGTCCGACGCTCTTGAACTCCTTCAGCTTTACGTTCAATCGTGTGGTGACGGCAATCGATATCATTCCGCATTTCGATTGGACGGCCCTAGGAGCTAATATCCCCGCTACGGTTCCGGACCAAAAGGGTTGGACCGTGGTAGGGCTCCCGGGATACTTCAGCGCACAAAATGGCGTTCCGTGGAGCGTGAAGAGAAACACGTTTCAGTTCGACGATACTGCCACGTGGATTCGCGGAAAGCACACCATGCGAACCGGCGCCCAGATCGGACGTTATCAAACCGAACAGTTCTACGAGTATCTGTCTGCGGGTTCGATGAACTTCTCCGGGCAGTTCAGCGGCGATCCGGCTTCGGACTTCGTATTGGGCCGGGTCAGTTCGCTGCGGCAGGCTTCGCCTGGGCTCAATAGTCTGCGGCAGACGCTGTGGGGGTTCTTCTTCAGCGATGATATTCGCCTAACCTCCCGCCTAACATTGAATACCGGATTGCGGTACGAGCCGTATTTTGGCTTTCGAGAACTGCACGGATATGCGGCCGGATTCCGTCCGGGACGGCAGTCCGTGGTGTGGCCCTCCGCGCCGACGGGTCAACTGTTCCAGGGCGATGAGGGAATACCAGACAGAATTTTCCAACCCGACTGGAATAACTTTGCGCCGAGGGTGGGTTTTGCCTGGGATGTGTTGGGCAATCAGAAGTTGGCTCTACGGGCGGGTTACGGCATCTTCTATGATTCGATCGCGGGGATTCGCTTGAACCGGTTCCCGTTGAATCAGCCCTTCCTGCTGGATGTGAACGTATTCGACCGTCCTTTGGCGGATCCGTTCCTTGGCCAGTCACCTTTCCCTTACACTCCTCCCGCGACTCCGGAAGAGAAAGCCAACTACAAGTTCTTCACGCCTACGGGTATGTCGAGCGCGAACGAAAGCATGGTGACGCCCTATACGCAACAGTGGAACCTGACGCTGGAACAGCAACTGCCTGGGGACATGGTTCTATCTACTGGGTATGTAGCATCCAAATCGTCGCATCTGTTCGGGTCGCGAAATATCAACCCGGCGATCTACGGACCGGGAGCTACTGTTGCGAATACGCAGGCGCGCCGTCTCTATTCGCTATTCGGTCCGATTGAAGACGAACATACCATCGGATACTCCCAATACCACTCGCTGCAGGTCCTGCTGCGCCGGCGGATGTCGAGGACGTTTACGTTGCAGACCGCCTATACGCTTTCCAAGAATACAGGCTATACGGCCAGCCAGGGTGAAGGTTCGCTGGGTACTCGAAACCCGTTTAACGCAACCCTGGATAACGGAATTCTCGGTTTGGATGCGACCCATGTATTCTCGGGGTCAGCGGTGGTTCAGTTACCTCTGCTGACTAACTCCAACACATTTGTTCGTCATGTTCTCGGCGGCTGGCAGACGACGGGAATCGTTCAGATTCAAAGCGGATTTCCTTTCACCGTGCGGAGCGGAGCCGACAATTCCCGAACGGGCCAGAATCTGGATACCGCAGATCTTGTGGGCACACCCTCGCTCACTTCCGGTAACCGGGGTGACAAGGTGCGCCAATGGTTCAACACTTCCGCATTCGCTGCGAATGCGCTGGGTACTTTCGGAACCACGGGCATCAATACGATGCGCGGTCCCGGCCTCTGGAATGTGGATGTCGGGATATTTAAGATTTTCCGATTCATGGAGACAAAGGAACTTCAGTTCCGCTCCGAGTTCTTTAATGTGTTTAACAATGTAAACCTGGGCTTACCCAACTCCACGTTGGTGAGCAGTGCGTTCGGACGAATTACTACCACTACAACACCGCCACGTGTTATCGAACTCGGCCTGAAGATTCGGTTCTGATGCCTCGAGATGCGTGGGGTTGTGTTGCAGTAATGGACGGGGTAAAGCGACAAGGGGTGCTAGTCACATCCAACCGAAAACCTCCGTTAAGGTCGGCGGTTGGACTTTTGCAATAGGATGCAAGAATGGTTCGCACCCATGAATCTGACAGCAGCGCAGGTCCAGATCGCCTCGTTAATCGATGCGCGGGTACGCGAACTCGTTGAGGCCGGCAACGATGACATTACGTTGTTTGCGGAGATGACTGACTACAGTCGGAGTTTAAACGGCTGATGGATACGCGTCAACACACTGGAGGGCAGTGTTGCAAAGATTCTGATGGACCTCGCTGGTAGCCTAAGAGGCACGAATGAAGAGGCAACCATGGCTGTCAAGTGGCGGCAGTTTGAACCCGAGGTCATTGTTTGCGCCGTGCGTTGGTATCTCCGCTACAGCCTCTTGTACCGCGAAGTCCAGGAACTCCTCGCCGAGCGCGGCATCAACGTCGACCACTCCACGATCTGGCGATGGGTGCAGCGCTACGCACCCGAGTTGGCGTTGCGCCAGCGAGCTCACCTGAAGCCGACCAACAAGAGCTGGCGCGGGGACGAAACCTACGTCAGGGTCAAGGGCGAGTGGTGCTACCTGTCCCGCGCTGTAGACTCGGAAGGTGCGACCGTTGAGTTCTTCTTGTCAGCGTTCCGCGACAAAGAGTCCGCGCAGAGCCTGTTCCGCCGCGCGATTCGCCACGGCGCTCCTCCACCACGCGTCATCAACACCGATCTCGCTCCCATATACCCGAAAGCGATCACGGGTCTGCAGCGCTCGGGCGACCTGCCGCGCCGCCCTCGGGACCGGCCCGTGCAGTACCTCATCGTGGCGCAAGATCACCGGTTTGTGAAGAAGCGCATTGTGGCAAAGTAGGGCTTCCGGGCGTTTGGATCGGCGCGGCGCACGGTAGACGGTTATGAAGCCATTCATCAAATGAGGAAAGGGCAGGTGCGGTGGCTACCAGCCCGTGACATTGTGCGCCACAACCTCTACATCGACCGGCTCTTCGCCCTCGTTCGCTGACACATCTCAACCTCCCCCGGGTACCGCTCGCCCTCTGGCAACGACCTCAGAATCCTTGCAACACAACCAGCTGGCACTCTAAAGGCTCAATGCCGGCGTAACATGCAGCCTCTCCCAGATCAATCTAATGGAGGACTGATGTCAACGGTTCCTTACCAGAGTCTAAGCAAAATTCGTCCCGAGCTAGCTTGCCTTTGTCAGCGATCCTCGATGACTTGAACCCGGCGACACACCGCCGTGGCGTGGTCGAGAATCAGACTCGTGCCGTCTTTGTCTAGCGACGCAGGACATTGCGGCCACATTGCGCGGACGAGCTGAAGCCACCCTTCCAGCTTCTCGCGGAACTTTCGAGGTCTCGCGTACTCAGTGCTGCCTAGTTGGCTCACTAGCCCCAACTCTCCGAATAGTGGAACTCGCTCCCGTCCACGAGCTATGAAGCACCGGTACGAAAGCCAGGTGAACAGATCGAGAGCTGCCGGGCTGGCCGAAAGGACCTTGGCAGCTTCCAAATCCGTGGGAATTGGGTGGCTTAGGATTTCTCTATAGAACTCGTCGCTCAGGATGATCATGTTCTGGCACTCGCTTGGCAGCAATCTCTGCTCCGGATTCCGGGAGTACCAGATCCGGGCCTCTGACATGAAGTTGAATCGCGCGCGATGAATGACCGCGGCCGGAAGCCGTTGCGAGTCCGTTCCGAAGTAGATCGTAGCTCCGAAAATCCGCTGGAATGACTCCATGAGTCTCCGGTACTGCGAGCCTCCCTGCTGCATCCCAAAGGTGTCGAGCATGGCCGCAGCGCTGTCGAACGTGATTCTGGCTGTCTTCTGGCGAATTGCCATTGTGGCCAGGAAGATTGGAACCAAGCGGTCCTGTCCCCAGGGCAAGCCGTAGCTTGGGTGCCCCGTCACCTGGAGAACGAACTGCCCGTTCCGGCGCTCATGCAAAAGACACCCGGGGCGAGGTCGCCGGACCGGGAGACCGCACAGCACGAACGGACGGGCGCAGAAACCGAGATTCTGCCTGTCCGCCTCACGATTCTCGCGCACCATCTGAATGGCTTCGACCTGCCGCAACCTCCGTTTGGAGACCACGAGGTTCGGGTACTGGCGCCGAAGCAGATCGCCAGCGTGAGTGAAGTTGGAATGTTGTGCCTTGTTGGACAAAATGTCGATCCTCGGCGACAAGCGCCGGTTAGCGACACAGCGGATCCGGGCTGTGACAGAACTGTGTCCGAACCCGATCTCATTGACACGTTTAAAGTTGCATTTTGAGCGAAAAGCAGATTCCCTAAACTATTGGAAAGACTGAAAACCAGAAGTAAACGATAGAGGTATTGGAGATCACTCCAATTCCTTGGGCGCAGGGGGTCGCGAGTTCGAATCCCGCCGCCCCGACCATCCCCCTTGCTGATTCTAAGAGAGTTTGATCGTTTCCTGCATCGTCATCCAGCCTTACGGTGTCAAACTGTGTCAAAACCTTCTTAGTTAGGGGGGCCTGTGTCAGAACCCTTCCCGCTCTCGTTGGCGTCCGGTTCAGCTTCAGCAGGGTCTCCCTCTTCATTTTGCCGCTTCATCTGCGAGTATCGGGTTGTGGTCTTCCTCTTCAGCTCACCGTCGTTCCGTCGGTCGCTTCAATGTCGATGATGGCGTGGCAGGAGTGCACAATAATCGCTGCGTATCTGCACGCGCTCTGGACGAACTAGTCCTACGCCTCCGCACGACGCTGGCCGCGGTGCCAGAATGTCCTACGTCAGATTATGGCGGAGCGATTAGTGGATTCGGAGAAGGAACGTGCAGCGGAGAAATGCTCAGCGCAAAAGCGGACTTCGAAATGCCTCTCTCGAACAAGCGCAAGCACCCCTTCACCGAGTTTCGTCTTTCGTACGAGCTGCACGCCGCTACATCGGGCTGATCGCAGGAGATCCGTTGATACACAGGCAGGTTGCTGGCGAAATCACCGGACTTGCGGACTACCTGCAGTCAGAACGAAAGCGAGTTCCGGGCGATGTGCTGTATGAGGTGGAGCGGTTGCATTGCCTGCTGTTCTCCGGCTACGATCCCTACTTTGAGGGTGACGAACCACCGGATCTCTAACTGACAAAGCGGGGTCTGTCTCCTTTGCTGTCTAGTTTCCGATATTAAGACATCGCAGGCACAACGTCCGTTATGCTGATCCGTGGTGCAGTCTAACAGCCGGCTTCTAACCCGCCTTTCAATCCCCTACTTGACTACCGTGTGCCTTGCTTTAGGACAGGGCTTCGAGGAGTGTGGCTCGGAACGTTGACAACAGGTGGAAACCCCACGCCCCTTCTGTTCATCTTGTCCAGACCGTCAGAAGGGAAGATTGACGGCCAGGTCATCAGCGTAGTTCGAAACGTCTCGCACAAGCTGGAAGGGTCTAGCGAAGGAAAGGCCCTCAAATGGGAACTGCCTAGAATAGCCGCCATTTTCGAAGGAGCGATGTCCGGCGATGGCAGCTCGATCGAAGGAACGTGGGCTGAACCGGCAGGGCGTCAACGCTTACGACTTGAACGGTACAGCAGGAATTCATTCTCGCTCCCTCTCGGAGCGGAGATCGATGCCTTCGTGCCCAAATTTCCAACGGCAGTTCGTGCTGACGGACGCTTCCACATCGCTTACGAACTACATGTCACGAACTGGGCCGACTCGGAGGCAAACGTTGAGCGCGTCGAACTTACAATTGGCCACGAAGTCACAAGAATCGAAGGAGAGCCGCTCGCCGGTCTGTTCTCGTCCCGGAGTTCGCGCATTGGCGCTAAAAACAGATCAGCTTTGATCCTGATGTTTTCGACCAGCAACCTGCCGAAAACAATCCAGCACCGACTTGTTGTTAGGCGTGCCGATCAAGCTACCTCAATCTCCGTGGACTGTGCTCGAGTTGTCGTAACTCACGACGTCGTGACCCTGTCACCACCAGTTAAAGGCAAGGACTGGGTGATGAACGAAGGGCCAGATGTTCCCAGCCACCATCGAACCTCCTTGCTGGCTTTGAACGGAACGATCACCAACGCCCAGAGGTTCGCGTTGATATCTACAAGGCGCAAGACGGCAGCGAACAAAAGGCTCGCCGGACGGCGAACACGCATTACTTGTCTTACGGAGTAGAAGTGGTGGCGGTCGCCGATGCGATTGTTGTGTCTGTCCGGACAACATCCCGGATGCGGATCCGCACGGCCTAACCAGTCCTGTGGCGATGAGTCTGGAAACAATCACGGGCAATCAAGTGGTGCTGGATCTGGGTTCGGGTCGGTACACGATGTACGCTCACTTGCAACAGTGATTGCGCGTTCGGGCAGGAGATCGCGTCACCCGTGGGCAGGTTCTTGGCAGGATCGGCAACTCTGGACGTACGGACGCGCCACACTTGCACTTCCACGTTGCTGATGGGCCCACGCTGAATGCAGAAGGAATTCCATTTGTATTCGATGCTTTTGAAAAGTCCGGGAAGAGACACACCAACGAGATGCCGTTGCACGGCTGGCGCATCAGCTTTCCGTAACATTCCATGGGTGCCGTTGCGTTTGCGAGAGGTGTGGGGACGTGGAAACGGCGTTACGTGAGGCTCGACGACGGGCGAGCCGGGCCGCCCGCAACCAGTTTACGTAATCAGACACTACGGGTGCTAAAAATAAACGCTGCTCCGTTACACCGTCTATCTTGAAGAACTGTCCAGGGTGGGGCCAAACCAATAGCCGCTGGGGTGGGAACCGGGCGCGGTGCTGGAGTTATTTGGGACAGAACAGCTCTTGCCGTCAACTCAACTATGCTGCCGTGGACGCCGTCCTTGGCTTTGCACGGTCCACGGCGCTGTGGCAGGTTGCCTAGAAACAGGAGATCGAGCAGAAGTCCAAGCCGATCATGCGAGTTGGGAGACCAGCCAGGTTTTGCGAAATCCCAATCCCGCTTCAACGTGGCACCCGAGATGCCAGGAACCTCCGCCGCGTCCGCTTCTCCTAAGCCGCCGAAAAAGCGTAGTTCAAGTAATCAGGTGGTTGCTAAAAGGCATCTTCTTTGAATTGCTCGCTAGTAACGGCAGTTGCGTGTTCACGAATATCGGCCAGGGCAACATGTTCCGGCCGCTGATGACGTACGCTGCCGCGAACTGGAGCCTGTTGGAGCGATCAGAAGATGCGATTAACCACATTTGCGAAGAAGCATCCATTCCAATCTGCTGTGTCGCTATCAAGCCCGACTGGTCTCCCGAGTTGCTAACCGGCTGCATGTATTTCGGTCACTTGTTCGATAGAGATGAGTCGCATCTTGCATTAATCGTACGAATCACACGACCTTGATTGCCTAAAGTGAAGGCGCGATTAAATAAAAAGACTGCAGCCTACACCATTGCGCGTGTGCGGGGATGTCCCCGGCGAGCGGATCCGCAGCAACAAGCGGCATTGCGATCGCAAGGCAAGGCTTAGCCTTAGCATCAATAGAATACATACCTGGTGCAGAATTCGTATTTACGCTCGATCTGCAGTAAGAACGGCGATTGCGGAATGTTGCCGAATCGGATCGATGCTGGAAGTCGCGAGGCATCGCTTATTATCGTTCAGTTCAGCGGTATGGGGTTTGCAGCAAATCTGAGCGCTTGCAGGAATCATTCCCGACTGCCGCATCTCCCGGTAGTCGATTTACACGCTGAAATAATCAAGGCTCACAAAGCGTGTGCCACTGGACTACGCAAGTTTCGGTTCGTTGCGACTAACGGTAGCCACGCATGACGAAGCTTACGCAGCCGGCGAAACTCGCAATGAACAGAGGACGCGCGCAGAATTCTTACCGCGGCAATGAACGCACATAGTCCGCCATCAGCGTCAGATTCCTCGCAAACTCCGCGGAACTGATAATCCGTTCCGGAGGAGCTTGAGGTCCCGCGAAGATCTCGACAGTGTCGTTCTCCTTCAGCCGTATGACCTGGGCGGAGGAGTTCACCGCATCCCCTGCCCCGCCGTCGGCGCGGCCGCGTCCAATCCGCAACACCATATCCTTTGCCGCGTAGACGAACATCACACGGTTGTCCCGGCCGATGGTACCCGTCTTTGTCCAAGCCCCACGTTCATCCATCGACGTCATCTTCTCCCCCACCTGCGATGCGATCGACGCAGGCTGCGGCTTGCTTCGCTTCCGCTCGCTCCAAGGTGACAGGCCATAGAGCCGATCGGGCCGTCTAATGGACTTGGGGTCAGCGGCCGCCAAGCTCCGATAATCGTCTTCGAGCGCCGCCAGTTCCGCTCCGGATACAACGACTCCGTAATGTGTAATCACCGATTCGGGTGTGTAGCTGATCTCGTAACCGTCAATCATGCGGCTGCCGAGTCCGGCGGCGTTCATTCGGGATCCCTTTGTGATGTACAGCGGTTTGTTCGTCTTCAACTCATAAAAGCGAGCCAGAACGGGACCGTCAGGTAACCGGCGGAAAGCTTCCGCATCGGTGCGCGGAACGAATGAACTCTTCAAGTACTGCAGAGCCTTGGGAAGCGGTTCAAGATACTTTTTGTCACCCGTCTCGCGGTACAAGGTCATCAAGATCCGCATGATCCCCTGCGATTCGCCGCCTGTTATGGAAGGAGGCTCGAAGACCCGCGCCCACGTTGGTTGCATATCGCGACTATACTGCTGCGCCCACGCCGGCTGTGGATCGGGCATCTGAGCAAGCAGGATGAACTGGCCGCCCTTTTCCGCCGAGGCGCGATATCGCGGTTCGTTGTAGATCCTCGCGGCCTCGAGCATCAGGTCGATTGCATCCGCAATGGTGTTGTCGTTGAACGTATAGTGGCTCTGATACGCAGGGCCAGGCCACTTTTTCGACCACGAGTTAGGGTACGTTGCCTTCTTGATCGGAAATCCTGCAGCATCGACAGGCTTGGCGAAACGTTGCGGCCAAGCTCCGATGGGGTACTGAGCCGCGACAAGCCTATCTAGAACAAAGCGCGACGCGTCGTGAATCGCAGCGTCAGAAAAATCCAGGGCCTTATCAACGCGCATCAGCGCGCGCGTGGCGCCCTGGGTGGTATTGTCATCGAGATTCGTGACACCCTTCCGATCTTCTCCACAATTGCGATCACTTCGATACTGATACTCATGACGCTTCGCAGGATCGAACTCGATTATGTAGTCCCAGCCTCCGCTACACAGCTGGCCGCGAACCAGCGCCTGCGCGGCTGCTCGCGCGTGCTCCAGAAAGACGCGATCCCCAGTAGCCTCGTACGCGTCCAGGTAGGCAAGAGTGACAATTGGAGTAGCTTCCCGCTGCACTTCGATCTGAGTCAAGCCGTCCGCGTGCTCCGAGCGGCCGTAGCTGAGATCAGCCGTGTAGTAGTAGTGGTACCCTCCCTCGGTTGAAACCTTGCTGCGGTAGAAGTCCGAGGCTTTGCGCATTGCTTTCACAACGTCGTCACGCGATGGGCCCTGTGCCTGCAGCGTGATTACGCTCATTAAGAAGACGATTGTTGTTCTCACGTTCACCTTTACCATTCAAGTCGTAAGCCGGTTCGGAAGGCTCTCGGACCTGAGGCGTCGAGATCCTGCTCGCCGCCCGCGTTCGTGATGACGCCGACAGCGCCCGAGGACGTGATATTCGTATTCGGGTTCGTGTAATTGGGGGTGTTGAACAGATTGGTAGCGGTGAGTTCCCATCGCAATCTCGCTCGCTCACCGATGCTGAATCGCTTCGCGATACCCGCATTGACGACCTCAGATCCGGGTCCTTTAATGACACCCTTCGCCGCTGTGCCAAAACGACCCAGTCCGGGCGCGTCGAACGCCGCCGGATCGAACCAGGCTCCGGTAGAGCGCTGATCGGCAGGCAGGTTTGCATCTCTCAGGTGATCTGGCCGAATCGTCACCTGGGCGGGTGTGCGAGAGTTTGTAAACGCGGTGCCGGTCGGATCGGGTCCGGTCCACTGTGGCGTCAGGAACTCCCCCGAGAAGAAGCTATAAACGGCATTGCATTCCCAGCCGTTCAGTAGCGCGCGAGTGAAGCCCCTTGAGCCGCGGCCGAACGGGAATTCATAAATGAGGTTGCCCGTTATGCGATGCGTTGGTATGTCGAGCCACACCGATCGCTCTCGCTCGCGGTTGTAAGCATCTTCGGGTGACTCGCCGCGTTCCAGGTCGCCTATATCGCGGGCCCACACCCAGGAGGCCTGATAGGCCAGCCCGCGTGAGAAGCGGCGCTCCGCTTCCACAGTAAGTGAGTTGTACTGGTGCCCCGCGCCATTCGAGACGTAAGTAATGGCCGGATACCGGGGAAACAGACGCGGCTTGTCGATGAAGGGGCGGTCGTCGGCGACCGGCTGGTTGATGTTGTAGCCCCACTCGCCCTGACGTGTGTTGGTACCGATGTATGAAATGCGGAACCCTGTGTCCCAGCGCTGATGTTCGATGGTCAGGTTGTACTGCATCGAGTACGGATAGCGCAGGTCCTTGCGTACGGCCTGAGGCAAGGTAATGGAGGCCGGACCGGCAACCGATGCCGGGAATACAGTGGGAAGAACCACTGTCGGAACGGGTTGTGTATTCGTGTAGGTAGGCTCCGTGACCGTGAAGGGAGCTCCACCGGCATTGATGTTCCGCGGCACGATGTCATAGAACATCCCCCATCCCGCGCGTACGACCGTGTCCTGTCCAAATGGCCGCCAAGCCAACCCAACGCGCGGCGCAAAGTTGTTGTACTCGTTCTTGATCAAGCGCTTCGGGTCATAGCCCAGCGTTGACGCTTCGACTACTTCCACATAGCCGGAGGGCAACAGTGGGCTGACCTTCGAGACAGCGCCGTCAGGCACGACAACTTTTCCGGATTCGATATCGAATGTCGCTTGCAGGCCGGAAGCTTCCGTCCAGTTGGGGTGAAACTCGTACCGCAAGCCGAGATTCAGGGTGAGATTGGGACGGACCTTCCACTCGTCCGTAACGAAGTAATCCCAACTCCATCGTGTTCGGTCGATGAACAGGTTCTCGGGCGCTCGGGCTGACGACGTCGGTATCCCCAGAAGGAAATCTCCATAGGGATGGCCCGTGAACCGGTTGGAGAAGTTGAGAGCGCCAAACAGGTTCGCCGGCATATTCTGATCCTGGAACTGCGTGCGTCCGGCGAGAACACCGACCTTTACGTTGTGCCGGCCGCGGAACCAGCTCAAATGCTCCTGAAACTGCTGCGCGTAGTTTTTGAATCCCGGGTGACGCCACGGTGTCTGCATGAGCCGCGTGATGCCAACGTTGGCGAAGGCAATGTCAGTCAATCCATTCACATCGGGCAGACCGGGTGAGAGACCGACGAGGCCGAGTTCACGCACCAACTCCTGACCCATGATCGGGCCGTGGCGCGGGTTATCGTTCCACGCATAGCCATATCTGAACTCGTTGAAGACGTTGTCCCGGATCGTAGCCGTATAGGACACCTGTGTAGCACGCGTGTCTCGCGTCTGCCATCGCTGCCCAACCGTTGGGAGCTGGTTGTCGAAGTCGCGAGAGTGCGAGCGATTCCATGTGAAGCGGCCAAAAATCATGTGGCGGTCCGTGAACCGGTGATCCAGGCGTGTAGTCCAGTAGGTATTCGGATCGAACTGCCGCGAAAGTTGCACCCGGTGGTTCAGGGCTGAGAAGGTGTCGGCGCCCGATTGATTGGGGAGCGGATAGAAGCGCTCTTGTATCTTGAGCGATACAGGATTCAGCCTCGATGCGGGAATCTGGTTGTTCGGGAATGGCGCGTTGTTTGCGAAGGGATCTCGCAGCGTAATGTTCTCACGAGAGAAATCGCCGCTGCGCCATCGCTCCAACGGAACGGACGAATTCAGATTGGACAGCATCTGTGAGCCACGCGTCGTTTCGAATGAAAAGAAGTAGAAGCTGCGATTACGGCCATCGTACAACTTGGGAATCTGGATCGGTCCACCGACGGAACCTCCCGGGTTATGCCGCACACCCGCGGGTCTTTGGGCCGCAAACGGATTGCGGGCTCGGAACCATGGAGTCGAGTAGTAGTCGAACAGGCTCCCGTGGAAGTCGTTCGTTCCACCCTTGGAGACTATCGTGACCTGACCAATGCCCCCGTACTCCGCGGTGTTGTTCGCCATATCGACACGGAACTCCTGGAACGACTCGACCTGAGAGACCAGTGGCGAGATCTGAGTCCCGTCGTACTGGTTTGACAGAGTGATGCCGTCGATCGAGGCGTCCGATTGATTCGCCCGTGAACCGGCGAAGCGGCGCGTCGCAGAATCGTTGCCGGCTTGCACGACTCCTGGGGAGAGGCCGACGAAGTTCCAAAGCGAGCGTGTGTTTAGTGGCAGCTCACCGATCTGCTTGGCCGATTTGGAATCGGAGATTCGGGCCGTTTCGGTTTCGATGAGTGTCGCGCCGGCTGTGACTTCGACTCGGGAATCGACCGCGCCGACCTCGAGCTGCACATCGAGCCGGCGAACATCCATGGATACCAATCGAACGTCCGACGCCACGAACTGCTTGAACCCGGGCGCTTGTACCGTCAACGTGTATACTCCCTCGCGGAGTTGGCCAAGCGTGTAGGCGCCCGCTGCATTCGACTGGGCCGTGTACTTGTAGTTGCTTTCCGCGTGCACGGCGATGACGGGCGCTCCGGGAATGATCGCGCCGCTGGCGTCGGTGATTGTCCCTGTTATCGATGCAAAGGTTGTTTGCGCAGCAGCCGGTGTGGCCGTTGCGACGAATGATGCCAGCAGAGCTGCCAAAATGCGGATGCTCTTCATAGTGACCCCTCCCATCCGGACTGGCGAACGCTCCACTCGGGAGCTAATGGGGAAAGCATACATCAACTCGTTGCGCTTTGGACGCAGCCGTAGTGCGTATAGAATTGTGCAGATCAGGTGACCGATGTCTGTAGCCAGTAACCTCCTTCTCATCGCGGCTGTCGCGATATCGTCAAACGCCGAGTTGATCGTGATCGACTCGCCCATGCCGCCGCCGGATTGGGCGCTCGCACAGCGGGCGCTGATCAAGGAGAACACAGCAGCGGCGATAGAGTTCGCCGCGAAGTACATCGATGCTCGAGGGCACTTCCGAGGAGTCGAGCGATGGGGTGGCAACGACGGGCCGGACGATGTCATGGAGACGTTTCACAACTGGCCGCTGGCGCACGCGCTCGGCGCAGATGACCGGCTGCTCCGGACCTACGAACGCATCTGGGAGGGCCACCTCGATCAATTTCTTCGTGCGAAGGCGCCGAGCACCGAGATGGCTCGCCATGGGATGTTTTGGCGTGAGTTCATTACGTCCTTCGATTGGGAGCACAACGGCGAAGGATTGGCAGCCTTTTACCACTATGGGCTTTCGCGGCCTCGCGATGGCATGTACCGCCAGCGTGCGGTGCGATACGCGGCATTCTACAACGGAGATGATCCGCAAGCTCCCAATTACGACAAACAGTACAAGATCATCAAGAGCCTGCATAACGGCAGCCGAGGACCGAAACTCATGCCGGCGAGCGTTTTTGATTGGGGTGGTGAAGCTGAGGCCGGCTCAGACCGGCACACAAGGTACAAGACGGCGGGCAGCATCCGAGGCGATCATCCACTGAACCTCTGCGCAACCACTCTGGGCATGAATGCTTTCCTGTTAACCGGCGAGCGCAAGTACGCCGACTGGGTACTCGAATATGTGGATGCCTGGCGTGAGCGCATCTTGCAGAATGGAGGCAACACCCCGACGAATGTCGGCCTTGATGGACGCATCGGCAGTGAATGGGGCGGGAAATGGTATGGCGGTACTTTCGGTTGGAACTTCGACAAGGAGAGCAGTTCACGGAATTACTACATGCGCGGGGTGCGGCTGGGTATGGGCAACGCTTTCCTGCTGACACACGACCCCAAGTATCTTGAACCACTCTCGCGCCAGCTAGATAATCTGTACGCCGTGAAAAAGGAGCAGAACGGCCGGATCCTGCTGCCGAACAAGTATGGGGATCAGGGCTGGTACGGCTACGTGGCCAATGAGCATCTCGACGTGCAGCGAGATCTTTATCTGTGGTCGATGGACAAGCGCTACCTGGACCGATTGGGGCGTGAACCGTGGATTCAGTACCTCCTCGGGAAGAACGAGGGTTATCCGGAGGAATCACTGCGTCAGGCTCTCGCCGATTTGCGAAAGCGAGTGGCGGCTTTCCGGGCAGACCATTCGACACCCGATTCACGGGCGCTGGATCACGCTCAGCGCTTTAACCCTGTTATTACGACGCCGCTCATCCATTTGATGAATGGCGGCAACGAGCCCGGCACGTCCGGCAGCCTTGTTCACGTGCCGCTCCGCTATTTCGATGCCGATCGGCGCAGAGCCGGCGTACCGGAGGATGTGGCGGCACTGGTCCACACGATCGGAGAGGGCCGAGTTGCGGTCACTCTCGTCAATGTGAATCAGACGGAGGAGCGGACCGTGGTGGTGCAGACAGGTGCCTATGGGGAACATACAGCCACTGAGGTGACTGCCGCGGGGCGGACATGGAAGGTGAACGCTCCCTGGTTTACGGTCCGACTCGCGCATGGCGCAGGCGCACAACTGGTCGTCAGCATGCAGCGGTATGCGAATACACCAACGCTCGAGTTTCCATGGGACAGGTAATTTACTCTGACCTTGCCTGTTGGCTTGCTTGCGACTGAATTGTCTGTTATCCCGTAGACAACGTGGCGCCGACGGTTGGGGCTACGCTTCCAAGATTCGTACAAGCCATGGAATAGTCGGACCTGCGAAAAGGAGTGAGCGGAAGCCATACCGCCGCCGTGTCAGGATCAGGGTCAGCTTCCGGAGAGCGGACATCACAGGCCGAACCCTCTCGAAGCGTTCTGCAACGAGCACTTCTGATGTCGTTTCTCACACATGTCTACTACAAGTCCGACTGAGACACCTTCGCGGTCCACGGCTCCTCGTTCTTTGGGACGAGTTCCAGGATGTGCCCCGTCAGGCCCTGAGAGAACGTTGGGCTTCCGATAACATCACGGGAAGGACTGCGACTCGTTTACGACATCGCCCGGCACTCACAAACCCTTTAGGATCGCAATTTTCCGATGATGATGCTCAGCGGTGAAGGCGTAGGAATGATGTGCTCGAGTTCAAAACCTACCTGATCGTACAAACTCCGGAACTCGGAGGCCGTCCGCTCGCGCCCGCTCGTGGTCACAAGCATATTGATGTCCATCCACTAGCCTGTATCGTAATCTGCGGTCTCGGGGATTACCCACTCGACGAGCACCAATCGGGTACCGGGCGAGGCCGCCGTTTTTACGTTTTCAAGAATTGCGATCGCCTTATCGTCACCCCAGTCGTGGATGATACATCGCATCAGGTAAGCGTCGGCTTGCATCGGGTTTTTTCAAAGAAGTCGCCGCCCTCTCGTTTCATGCGATCGTGCTCCGGCGATTCCGCCACTACGTGCGGCTGGTCGAAAAGAATCCCACCGGCAGGATGGATGAGCGTCTAGGATGCTCGACAACTGAGTTCCAATTCCGCCTCCGATGTCAGCGATAACGGGAAATTTGCCCCAATTGAGGTGCTTTCCAAATTAGATCAATGACACAGACCGCACCGTCACCGCACTTGGGACGACGAACGTCTGCAGAATGGCGCCACGAAGAGGATGAAACAGATAATAACCCTGGACATGCGTTTGTTCCGTGCTCAGGGTATTGTGGGCGCGGGTGTCGGAACCCTCCCTCATGATGCCTCTCATTACCTCCTTCATTCAGTGAACAAAGGAGGCTGGTCATCCGCGCAGTCCCCCCTTTGAATCAGCTTGCCAGTCCGAAGTAGCCGCTCCATGAAACCGCGTTTACGCGGACCTGATAGTTCCTGCCAAAACGGGTGAGTTCTGGTGGGCCCCGAAAAGCTCGCCGATAGGATTTCCGAGATGCACAATTCAGAAGGCGGGCGTATGTCAATTGATGGGAACTGGCTCGCCGCATCAATAGGGCGACAAGTCAAACCGGCGATTGACAAGCCACTCGACAGCTAACGCGAAGAACAGTTCCTTAAGAGCGGGTTGCATTGTATTCTCGATCCTATGGGACACGTGCATCTCTCACGTCGTGAGATTTTGAAATCGATTCCCGTCCTCGGACGCGGCAGCCTTCTGATACCCGCCGGCAATCTTATTGCGCAGCGTCCGGACACAAGCGCCCCCGGCGTGATTCGCGGGTCCCTGGTAGACGATGCCACCGGTCAGCCCACGGCGGCCAAGATTCGAGTCGTCAACACGAATACCGGCGAGGCTTATCTTCCGCCAACCGCGATCAAAACGATGCCGAAACGTACGTACTTCTACGCACGAGGGTCATACGAAATTGCGGTTCCGCCCGGACGCTATCAGATAGAGGTCGTCCGAGGAATCTCCCATAAAGCAGTCATCGATTTCACAGAAGTGGGCTCTGCGATCACGCACGTTCACGACTTCCGAATCCCTGTGCTCAAGGATTTGCGCACGTCCGGATGGTATTCGGGCAACACCCACACGCATTATGCGTTAGAGATCGACGAAGATCCTGACGATCGCCTGCGCATGGTTCCCCCAGCTGAAGGATTGGATGTCAGCGTTATCAGCTATCTGATTCGCACCGATTCCCCCTACATTACGAATCGATATCCAGTCGGGCGCCTGCCGCAATTTTCCAAAGACGGGACGATCATGGACATGGGCGAGGAAGCGCGAAATAATCGCACGTTTGGAGGCTTCGGTTATGGCCATGTGTTGTTTTTGAATATTCCGAGAGCGATCGAACCCGTGTCGACGGGACTGCTCGCAAAGGGGAAGAACGTTCCGGATTTTCCGACGCTTTCCATGTTGTGCGCGGAAGCTCGCCGTATTGGCGGAACCACGGTTTGGTGCCATAACGGCTCGGGAATTGAGGCCCCGGTAGCAGCCGCGCTGGGCCAGATGGACGCCTACAATCTGGCTGACGGCCTCGAAGCCAATTACGATCGCTACTATCGCTTGTTGAATTGCGGCCTTCGCATGCCCGCGTCTTCGGGGACGGACTGGTGGATCTATGATCACAACCGCGTATTCGTTCAGGTTGCGGGCAGTTTTACCTACGATAGCTGGATCGCCGGTTTGCGTGCCGGCCGTACCTTTGTTTCGAATGGACCCCTGCTTGAGCTTAGTGTGAACGGACAGGCCCCTGGCGCGACCTTGAAGACAAGCGGACTCCTGCGCATTTCCGCCAGCGCTATCTCACGACTGCCGTTCGAGCGCATTCAGATTCTCTACAACGGAGACGTTATAGCTGAGCAGGCCGCACGGAAAGATAGTGAGGCAAAGCTGGAACAGGAAGTTGAAGTGGATCGTGGAGGCTGGATTGCAGCCCGCGTCTCCGGAGGCGCGAAAACGCATGCGGGCTTCACCGTGTTCGCCCACACCAGTCCTGTCTACGTCGAGGTTGACGGCACGCCTCACCGTCGCGCCGAGGCGGCAGGCGCGTTTGTCGATGAGATTGAAGAATCAGTTCAATCCATTCGTAAACACTACTCGTTCGCCAAGGATGCGGACCGCGCTCTGGCGATCGGGCGTTTCGAGGAAGGTCGCGCGGTGTTCGCGAAGATAGCGTCGGCAAAGTGAGCTAAAAATCGGGAATGCCGAGTTTCCTGCGGCCTTCGTCTGTAAGCCTGTTGGCATTCCAGTGAGGCTCCCACGTCTGCGCCACAATCACCTTCCGAACCCCGGGCACTTTGAGCAGTTGATCCCGAATCGGCGTCGAGTTGCCGCCTGATCCATAAGAGAAGTAGCCGGAAAGCGGTCGGCCCCGGTGCGGCATGGTCATAAGAACATGCACCACATCCGCGCGCACACGAAGATCATAGATTAGTCCGAGATCGACAACGCTGGGACGAGCGGCGTAGAGTTGTTCGTCCAGGCAGGTTCCAAGCGCATCCCAGAGAGCTTTCTTGGAAATCGGACTGTCTCCAACCTCGCCATTGCGTCCGAGACGTCCGGCGGCAACCGAGGTTTGGAAACCGGCGGGCAACGATGCGCTGGATGGCGTTAATGGATTCATTAGCCGATGGCGCATGCCCTCGATCATTCCGGCCGCTCCCTGCTCGGGAAACGGAGATGTCAGATACGCATTTCTCTGCCGCAAGACAGCGCCGGCGGGCAGTGTGGCTCCTTGAAACAGGGCCCGGCTCCACACATGGCCGTGCCATTTGTAATAAAACAGGGGCGCTCCTGTATGTTTCAAGCCCTCTACATTCTCGGCGGTATGCTCCAGGAAGAGCCCCATGAAAGAATCGCGCGTTTCGCGGTTGAAGAAACCGACCGCTGACAGGTTTTCCGCCTGCCCTTTCTCCACCGGACCCGTGCGCAGTTTTCCATCCGATCCCATCCAGGCGATGTCTGTGAAGGACATGCCCGAAAAAACCCACTCGTCGTCGCGCATGTACTGGATGTCGATTTGCTTAATTACCTGCATCGAGCCAACCTTGACGAACCAAGGCGTCCCTGCATAGAAGCGATACTCGACAAAGATGTTCATTCGCGCCGGACTGAACAGCGGATGAACCGTCGAATATGGAAATCCCCAACGCCGAACCGTCAGCGAAAGGGGTCCGCGAATGACTTCGTAGTCCGGACATTCCGGCCAGTTCGTGACCCGGAGCTTTTGAAAGTTTCCCGATGTCACGTAGTCATGCGCCCAATCGATTCCCGGTGGTTCGCCGTGGCCTTCCCCGCCCGCAAACAACTCCAGGCCGTGTTCGCGTTTGTAAACGAGACGCTCAAGCTGACCCATTTGCTTTGAGAGCCTTCCACGGAAGTGCTCATTTTCAAAGTCGAGCGCGAAGCCATCGCCCTTGACTTCGAGATCCGACGGATACCCGGGGAGTTCAGCATCCGGGTTGCCGTGAAGGATAAGCCAGTAAGTACGTTGATGCGCCGGAGAATCGGCAAAGAACGTAATCCGGCAATGCCGTTCGGTTCCGCGGCGAACCTCCTCCGTGACTTGACTTCGGACCTCGCGCGGCGAGCCGTCAACAATACGAGCCACACGCACTTCCCTTGCCAGCGAGGACGCCTGATCCTGCCGAAAGGCGGCTACAAATTCGACGGGCTCGCCGGAGCGCTGGAGACTCACGGTTTCGTCCAACGCGAGTATCTTCGCGTAAGACCAGCCGCGAGCCCACTCGCGCCATGGCTGCGGCAGACCGGAGACTGGGATGGATGAATCCGCTGTCAGAATCGGATTGCCAATGGACGCCTGCTGCTGTTGCTCGAGGGTAAGCGACTGACGAAGCGAATCGCCAATTGAGCGCGCGAGCCTGTAATCCTTCCTCTTATACGCCGCTTCGAGCAGGCGCAGTTTTTCCTCGAACGTATCCGTTCGCTGCCAATAAGTTGTTTCTCGCATCAATATTCGTTGAGCGATTCCCTAAAAGAAGAGTTTCGCCGCGATCATGATCTGTCGCGGCAGCCCCTGCTGGCTGTTGATCGTGCCAAAGGCGCGGTCAGGCAATTGGTTGATTGGCCTCCCGGCATTCATGTGATTGAAGATGTTCTGGCCTTCGAAGCGAATCTGCATCGTGCGCGACTCCGAGCCGAGACTGATGTTCTTCAATAAGGCGAAATCCCACTGGCTGAAGGCGGGAGCGCGCATGTCCTGCAGTGTTGCGCCCACGCCACCGATCTCCATGTCCACCACCGGACGGAAACTGGCGGGGTTGAAGTAGGGCGTGAATCCGGCTGAACCTTCAAGCGCAGCGTGTCCGGAGACTCCGTTGTCAAACGGAATTCGCGGATCAACAAACGTTGGACGGCTTAGCTTGCCTTGACCGATGGTGATGTAGTTGCGGCAGAAGCCGGAAGCGCAGATGAGAGAGAACGGATTGCCGCTGCGATACGTAGTTGTGCCGGCAGCGCTCCATCCGCCGATGAAGCCATTCAGAATGCCACTCGAGCCTCCCGCGAATCGCTTGCCTTTCCCAAAAGGAAGATCGAGGACGTAGTTGAATAGGAAGCGATGCTTCACATCGTAGTCGGAATAGCCGTAGATCTCACTCATATCCATGTTCGCTTGCGGTGGTCCATTGCTGTTTCCCGTCGAGCCAACGTTATGGATGCCCTGAGCGCCTATACCGCCGCCAGCCTGTAGCGCTTTCCCAAATGTGTAGTTCGATAGAAAGCTGAAGCCGCTTCCAAACCTGTGTTCAATCTGGGCATAGGCAGAGTTGAAATTCGAATAGCCGACCGGATCGTTGACGGACCAGATCTCACGCCAAAGCGGATGTACCTGCATAATCCTGCCAAGGAAATTCGTGGCTCCGCCCTGCGTGGTATTCGAGGGTATCTGGCCAAAAAATGGATTTGTGATCTGCTTGTTCAGCGCGGTTCCCAACGGTACACCGAGTGTGTTGTAGGCGTCGGAAACACTGTGTAGATTACCGAAGAACGGCAGCTCCCGGCCAAAGTTGCCGTTGTATGCAACCTCAAGGACCCAGGTATTCGATCCCGATCCGAACTCACGCTGAACGTTGAGCTGGACCACATGCTCATAGCCGGGAAACTGATCGGCCGCAGGCACGACAAACCAATTGCCGAGAGTGGAACGATTGAGATCGTCGATATTGCGTGTGAACGGCACATATCCCAGACCGCCGGGCAACGGGTTGCTGAAGGACGCGGGATACGTTAGTCCTCCGTCGGGTGTGCCGTCCTGGCTGACGCGCGCGAAATCGCCGAAGCCGACATTATCGACGGCGGAGTTAAGAAAGCGGTCGCCAGTGAGAGTCAGATACGTGATCCCGTAACTCGCCCGTATCACAGTGCGCGGCACTATCTGATAGGCCATACCCAAACGCGGAGCGAAATTGAATGGGTACTTTTTCTGCATCGTGCGGCCTGGATACTCCTTGGTTCCCATCAACGCGGCGCGTCCGTAGATGCCCTTGGAAATCCATTCCGGGGCGGCGAAACGGATGCCTGCTTCGCTTTGCGCCTGTTCCCAAGTCCATCCCGCGTTCGGCTGCATGTTCCACTTGTACTCCGGATCCCAGAAGATCTGACGGTCGAATCGTTCAGTTCGAGGTGGTTCATAATCCCACCTAAGACCCAAATTCACAGTCAGCTTCGGAGTGATCTTCCAATCGTCCTGAACGTACGCGCCCTGATATCCCTGCGCCGAAGCAGGGCCCGCAATCTGCACACCTTGTCCCCAGGTCGCATTCCCAAGCAGGAAGCTCGCCATCGGGTGACCAGTCACAGGGCTGTCGTAGTATTGGCTTGTCACGCGCCGCTCGGTTGCAAGCGAGAAGCTGCCGCCGGTGGTGACATTCGAATAGTAGCGGCGGTGCTCATAGCCGAGCTTCAAGGTATGCTTTCCGAAAAGTTTCTGCAGCGAAACCGAGCCGGTGTAGTTGGTGTCGCGAGCATCGTTTACGTTGCCGCCCCCAAGGCTGTAGAGAGGCCCGCCCATCGCGATGTTGGGCGCGCGATTCTGCGTCGTCCCCAGTAAGTTGAGCACTTCGCGGGGAAGATTCCAGCCGCTTGTATCGATGTCCACCTGACTGCCGGAAAAGACCGTAGATCGAACTGCGCCGCCACGGAAGTTCAGAATCGTTGTCGGAGTGAAGACCCAGGTGTGGTCGATGGACAACGTGTACGCTTCCTGAGTCGTCACAGTCACGGGCTGCATTACGCTCAGCCATCTTTGGCTGGAGGAGGCGCTGTCGAAATACGAAATACTTCCATGGGTCGAGTGCTTCGAATTCCAATTCTGGTCAAGCCGCCCGGTCCAGCGGTTATTATCGAGCGGTAAAGATGCCGACCCTATGAAGTTGCCTTCGTTGTTAGAGCCGGGAAGCGGAGCGCGATTCGGCTCGGGATAATAGCCGAGATAGATCTTAGACAGATCGTTGAAGCGAGTTTGCGGCACGCGGTTTGCGGGGAATGGATCGCGCCGGACACGATTGCCTTCCTGGCGGGAAGTAAGTGGATCAAAGACTTGAGCAGCAATTCCGCCGTCCAGCACGCTCTGTGAGAAGTCACCCTGCTTTTCGAGCGCCGTTGGAACCGAAGCCATCTGGGTATTGTTGCCTGTGCGTCGACGCGTACCTTCGTAGTTCACGAAAAAGAACGTTTTGTCTTTACCGTTGAAGACCTTTGGTATGAGAATCGGTCCGCCGAGAGTTCCACCGAAGACGTTGTCGTGAAATACACCTCGTGGCCTGCCAAAGCGATTACTGTTCCAGTCCGAAGCGTTGAGTTTGTCATTCCGAAAGAACTCATATACCGAACCGTGAAACTGATTCGTGCCCGAGCGGCTCACCACCTGGACAGCGCCGCCGGAGAGCCGCCCGTACTCAGCGGAAAGCCCGTTGGTGATGATCTTGAACTCGGCGATCGCTTCCCGCGATGGCACCGAAGGCGGGACTTCGTGCAAATAGCCTGTCGTCGCCGGAACTCCGTCAATGAAGTACTCAATCTGTCCCGATCGACTGCCGTTGATACGCAGATCAGACTGGCTGGTACCGGTGACATTGGGCGCCAGAAACACGAAAGCCAGCGGATCGCGGTTGTACTGCGGTAAGTCCTGGATGCGCTTGTTGTCGATGACAAGGCCCGCTTG
>Ga0190275_10000637_pt1 | contig 29038 bp, 20 predicted proteins | sample Popmic550T_FD_133745 | JGI IMG/M metagenome (GOLD analysis project Ga0190275, IMG submission 133745) | Populus adjacent soil microbial communities from riparian zone of Yellowstone River, Montana, USA - 550 T | ecosystem: Environmental > Terrestrial > Soil > Riparian zone > Trees stand | place...
CCCCTCCTTCGATCTCGGCAACGTCGTGATCAGGACCGGGATCAACCTCGAGCCCCAGACCTCACAGGTCAAAATCGACTCCACCGACGTCCCCTACATCGTCGGCGGCGTCCCCCTGCGGGTGCGCAACATCGCCGTCGACCTCGACAAGCCGAACTTCATGCTCAACCCGACCAACTGCGAGATGCAGAAAGTCGGCGGCTCGATCCGCGGCTCAGCCGATCCGCTCGACAAAACCGACGACGTCTTCGCCGCCGTCTCCAACCCGTTCCAGGTCGACGGCTGCAAGGACCTCGGCTTCAAGCCGAAGCTCTCGATCCGCCTCAAAGGCGGCACCAAGCGCTCGGACTACCCGGCCTTCACGGCGACCCTGACCCCGCGCCCGGGCGATGCCAACCTGAAATCGATCTCGGTCGCGCTGCCGCACTCGATCTTCCTCGCGCAGAATCACATCAACACGATCTGCACCCGGCCCCAGTTCGCGGCCAACACCTGCCCGGAGGGCTCGATCTACGGCTTCGCCAAAGCCTGGACTCCCTTGCTCAAAGACCCGCTCGAAGGCCCGGTCTACCTGAAGTCCTCCGACAACCCGCTGCCTGACCTCGTCTTGGGCCTGCGCGGCCAGGTCGACCTCAACGTCGAGGGCCGGATCGACTCCGTCAACGGCGGCATCCGCAACTCCTTCGAAGTCACCCCCGACGCCCCGGTGACCAAATTCGTGCTCAGCATGAAAGGCGGCAAAAAGGGCCTGATGGAAAACAGCCGCAACCTCTGCACCCGCAGCCGGTTGGTGAAGAAGAAGGTCAACGGCAAGGTACGCAAGACCAAGAAGCGCGTCCTCGCCGCCAAGGCCAACGCCAACTACGTCGCCCAGAACGGTATCGTCCTAAATCAGAAGGTGCTGGTGGTCGCCGAGGGCTGCCAGAAGAAGAAGAAGAAGGGCAAGAAGGCATCGAAGGGCAAGCGCTAAGGGAAGCGCTAGAAGGGGTGGGAGATGGGAGCGTCGGGTAGATCCAGCAGCCGCATCGCCAAGCTCGGCGTTCCCGCCCTCTTCGCCCTCGCCCTGCTCCTCCTCACCGCCCCCCAGGCCCTCGCCGCCTCGCCGCTGAAGGTCCGCGAGGCCTTCCCCGGCTCGAGCGCGCTCGGCGCCAACGTCGAGTTCGTCGAGCTGCAGATGACCGCCGCCGGTCAGAACGACATCGACGGCCAAGTGCTGCAGTTCTATGACAAAGAGGGGGAGCTCGCCTCCACCTATCCGATCCCCTCCGACGTCGCCAACGGCCAGAGCCAGCGCACGGTCCTCTTCGCCACCCAGGAGGCGGTGGCCAGCTTTCCCGCCCTGCCGACCCCGGACTTCAACCTCGGCGCCGGCACCAACCGCATGGACCCGGCCGGCGGAGCGGTCTGCCTCACCGGCTTCCCGGCCGACTGCGTGAGCTGGGGGGAGATCCCGATCTCGACGATCCTCGATCCCTTTCTCCCCAACGGCCAGTTCGCCAATGCCGCGGTGATCGCAGACGGCCAATCGCTGACGAGGAAAATCACCAGGGGCTGCGCCACCTATCTGGATGGCCCCGACGACACCGACAACAGCGCCACCGACTTCGCCCAGATCGCCCCGACGCCGCGCAACAACGCCACCACCCCGACCGAGGTTCGCTGCCCCCCCGACACCCTGCTCAGCGCCTCCCAGGCCAACCCCACCAACCAGACCTCGATCAACTTCACCTACACCGAGGCTCCCGACGAGTCGGGCGCCACCTTTGAATGCAAACTCGACGCCCAGCCCTTCGCCTCCTGCCCGGGCGCCGGCAAAAGCTACGCCGCCCTGGCCGACGGCTCCCACACCTTCGCGGTCAAAGCGATCGGCGAGGGCGGCCCCGACCCGACCCCCAAGACCTTCACCTGGACCGTCGACACCATCACCCCGGAGACGACGATCGACTCCGGGCCCTCCGAGCCCTCCGGCGGCTTCTCAGCCCCCTTCGCCTACCACTCCAGCGAGCCCTCCTCGACCTTCAAGTGCCAGCTCGACGCGGGCCCGATCCAGACCTGCCCCGGGGCCGGCAAAACCTACTTCCAGCTCGCCGACGGCTCCCACGTCTTCCGCGTCTGGGCCGCCGACAACGCCGGCAACCAAGACCCGACCCCAGCCACGCGCACCTTCACCGTGCAGGGCGTGCTGATCGACCAGACGCCGCCCGACACGCTGATCCTCGCCTCGCCGGCGAACCCGAGCCCGAAGGACTCGGGTTCCTTTGCCTACTCCTCGACGGAGCAGGGCTCGAGCTTTGAGTGCTCGCTGAACGGCGCGCCCTTCAGCTCCTGCCCGGGCTCGGGTCAGAGCTACAGCCAGCTGAAAAACGGCTCCTACGTCTTCTCCGTGAGGGCCACCGACCCGGCCAGGAACGTCGACTCGGTGCCCGCGACCTACACTTGGAGGGTGGCCGCGCCGACGCCCCAGACGCGCTTCACCAAAGCGCCTCCGGGCAAGACCTCGATCTCGGGCAAGAGCGTGAAGCTGACCTTCCGCTACCAGGCCGACAAGCCCAACTCCACCTTCCGCTGCCGGCTCGACAAAGGTGCCTTCAAGCCCTGCTCGGCCACGAGCAAGGTCAAGGCGAAGCTGGGCCGCCACCGCTTCGAGGTCTATGCGGTCGACGCCCTCGGCAACGTCGAGACGACGCCGGCGCGGCGGATCTTCCGGGTCCAGGTGAAGAAGGGCGGGGGCTTCTTTTGAGCCCCCGCACCCTGAAGGGTCCGCCCTCGCCCTCGCCCTCTGTCTCCTCGCTGCCTCCGCGGCGCACGCGGCGCCGACCGACGCTCCGCTGCTGATTCGCTCGGTCCAGACCAACTCGGCCGAGTACGTCCTGCTGCAGATGACCGTCGACGGGCAGAACGACGTCGACGGCGAGGTGCTCAGCTTCTACAGCCCGAACGGCACCAACGTCACCACCTACACGATTCCCTCCGACGTGGCCAACGGCGAGAGCCAGCGCACGATCCTGCTGGCCTCCCAGCAGGCGGCCGCGCAGCCGGGTTTTCCGACGCCTGACTTCGACCTCGGCAGCACGAACCGTCTCGACCCCACCGGAGGGGCGGTCTGCGTGAGCGGCAGGTACCCGGCCGACTGCCTGGTGTGGGGCTCGTTCCCGTCAATCGGCACGCCGATCGGAGATTCGCTGCCGAACCCTCAGCACAGCAAGAGGAACACCGGCGGCCCGGCGGACTTCTTCGGCCGCAACGTCTTCATGGGCTGTCGAACCTGGCTCGATCGCTCCGACGACACGAATAACAGCGATGTAGACACTATTGATCCATTTCCTTACAACGGATCCGGCCCACCCCCGCCGAGAAACAATGCAGCGCCCGTCACGGAGCAGCCCTGCTCGCCTGAGACGGTCTTCAACCAGACCCCGGCCAACCCCGGCAACGACCCCACCCCGACCTTCGCCGTCGCCGAGGTCCCTCCCGAGTATCCGGGGACGGTCTTCAAATGCAGCCTCGAGGGGTCTCCCTTCGCCGACTGCGACCCGAAAGGCATCACCTACGGACCGCTCGCCGACGGCTTCTACACCTTCGAGGCCTTCGCGATCGGCCAAGGCGGGCCCGACCCATCTCCCGCGTCGTGGACCTTCGAGGTCGACACCGTCCCGCCGGAGACGTTCATCGACTCGGTGCCTCCCGAGCCATCAAACGGCTTCTCGGCCAGCTTCACGTTTCACTCCTCTGAGCCGGAATCCCAGTTTCAATGCCAGTTCGAAGGAGGTCAGATCCAGACCTGCGAGCCGGGCAAAACCTTCTTCCAGCTCGCCGACGGGCCTCACACCTTCCGGGTCTGGGCGATCGATCAGGCGACCAACGTCGATCCCACCCCTGCCGTCGCCGTCTTCAACGTCGACACCACGCTCGGCGACAAATCGGCACCCGACACGACGATCGTCAGCCGCCCCCCGAACCCGAGCGCGAGCGCAAAAGCGAGCTTCTCCTACCGCTCCAATGAGCCGCGCTCGAGCTTCCAGTGCCGCCTCGACGAGGAGCAATTCGCTCCCTGCGCTGCGGTGGGAATCGCCTATCCGCGCCTGAAGAACGGGTCCCACACCTTCCGCGTCAGGGCGGTCGACCGAGCCGGCAACCTCGACTCCGCGCCGGCGACCTACACCTGGGTCGTCAGGGCGCCGCTGCCGGAGACCCGGATCGTCGCCGCCCCCCCCGGTGCCAAGAGGATCAAGGGGGCCAGGGCGAAGTCGCTCAAGGTCGCCTTTGTCTTCCGTGCCAGCGAACCGAAAGCGAGCTTCCGCTGTCGCATCGACAAGCGCCCCTTCGTGGCCTGCCGCTCGCCGAAGAAATTCAGCGTCCGGCCCGGGCGCCACCGCTTCGAGGTCTACGCGGTCGACGCCGTCGGGAACGTCGAGCCCACTCCGGCGCGGCGGATCTTCCGCGTGCTTTCGAAGAAGGGTGGAGGCTTCTTTTGAGCTCCCAGATCCTGAGGGGCGCCTTCCTCGCCGTCGCCCTCTGTCTCGTTTCCGCCTCCTCCGCTGGCGCGGCGCCGACCGACGCTCCGCTGCTGATCCGCTCGGTCCAGACCAGCCCGGCGGATTATGTCCTGTTGCAGATGACCGTCGACGGGCAGAACGACGTCGACGGTGAGGTGCTCAGCTTCTACAGCCCGAACGGCACCGATGTGACCACCTACACGATCCCAAGCGACGTGCCCAACGGCGAGAGCCAGCGCACGATCCTGCTGGCCTCCTCGCAAGCGGCCGCGCAGCCGGGCTTCCCGACCCCCGACTTCGATCTCGGCCCTGCCAACCGCCTCGACCCCACCGGAGGGGCGGTCTGCGTGAGCGGCAGGTACCCGGCCGACTGCCTGGCGTGGGGCTCGTTTCCGTCAATCGGCACGCCGATCGGAGCTTCGCTGCCCAACCCTCAGCACAGCAAGAGAGACACCGGCGGCCCGGCGGAACTCTTCGGCCGCAACGTCTTCATGGGCTGCCGAACGTGGCTCGATCGCTCCGACGACACCGACAACAGCGACATAAACACGCTTGACCCCGACCCCATCAATCCCGAGCTAGGCGGATCCGGCCCCCCGCCTCCCAGGAACAACGGCGCCCCCGTGGCCGAGACCCCCTGCCCGCCCCAGACCGTCTTCAACCGGAGCCCGGCGAACCCGACCAACGACACCACCCCGACCTTCGCCTTCGCTGAGGCGCCTCCTGAGTACCCCGGCGTGATCTTCAAATGCAGCTTCGAGGGATCTCCCTTCGCCGACTGCGACCCCAAAGGCATCACCTACGGACCCCTCGCCGACGGCTTCTACACCTTCGAGGCATTCGCGATCGGCCAAGGCGGGCTCGACCCATCGCCCGCCTCCTGGACCTTCGAGGTCGACACCGTCCCGCCCGATACGATCATCGACTCCGTGCCTCCCGAGCCCTCCAACGGCTTCTCGGCCAGCTTCGGATTCCACTCATCCGAGCCCCTCTCTCAGTTTCAGTGCCAGTTCGAAGGGGGCCCGATCCAGACCTGTGAGCCGGGCAAAACCCTCTTCCAGCTCGCCGACGGGGCCCACACCTTCCGGGTCTGGGCGATCGATCAGGCGACCAACGTCGATCCCACCCCTGCCGTCGCCGTCTTCAATGTCGACACCACGCTCGGCGACAGATCGGCACCCGACACGACGATCGTCAACCGCCCCCCGAACCCGAGCGCGAGCGCGAGAGCAACCTTCTCCTACCGATCCAACGAGCCGCGCTCAAGCTTCCAGTGCCGCCTCGACGACGAGCAGTTCTCCGCCTGCGACCCGGCGGGAGTCGCCTATCCGCGCCTGAAGAACGGGTCCCACACCTTCCGGGTCAGGGCAGTCGACCGAGCCGGCAACCTAGACTCCGCTCCCGCCATGCATTCTTGGACCGTCAAAGCTCCGTTGCCGGAGACGAAGATCGTGGTGGCGCCCCCGGGCGCCCAGCGGATCAAGGGCGCCGGGACGAAGTCGCTCAAGGTCGCCTTCGCCTTCCGCGCCAGCGAACCGAAAGCGAGCTTCCGCTGTCGCATCGACAAGCGCCCCTTCGTGGCCTGCCGCTCGCCGAAGAAATTCAGCGTCCGGCCGGGGCGTCACCGCTTCGAGGTCTACGCGGTCGACGCCGTCGGGAACGTCGAGCCCACCCCGGCGCGGCGGATCTTCCGCGTGCTTCCAGCCCTCGGGTCCCGCAACGGCCTCTTTCGCCTGCCCCGACTGGGGAGGGCATCGTGAGCCGCGCCCGCCGTCTGCAGATCGCCTGTCTGGGCGTTCTCCTCACTGCTGCCGTGGCTCCTACCGTCGCGCCGGCGCAGCGCGCTTACGTCGCCAACTCCGCCTCCAACAGCGTCTCGATCTTCGATACCGCGACGAACGCCTCCCTCGGTCAGATTCCGGTTGGGGTCGGTCCGTCCGACATCGCCATTTCGCCCGGGGGAGCCCGCGCCTATGTGACCAATACCGGCGCCGACACGGTCTCCGTGATCGACATCGCCACGAATGCGACGATCGCGACCATCCCGGTGGGTGACGAACCGCGAGGTATCGCCCTCACTCCAAGCGGCGCCCGTGCCTACCTTGCCAACACCGGCGACGACACCGTTTCCGTGATCGACACGGCTACGAATAGCGCGCTCGGAGCACCGCTTGCCGTGGGCAACGAACCCGAAAGCGTCGCCATCACCCCCGAGGGCATCCGCGGCTTGGTCGCCCAGCGCGGCGGCGATATCGCCATCTTCAACGTCGGCGCGGGCGCCCTCGTCGGCTCGATCCCAGACCCGCTGGGTCCGTCGAAGCTGGCGTTGACCCCCGATGGAACCCGCGGCTTTGTCACGAACAGGGACTCCAACTCCGTCAACGTCTTCAGTCTCGCCAGCGGCACTGTGCTGGGCAGCGCGATCAGCGTCGGCGCCAATCCAGCCGGCATCGCCCTCTCCCCCCACGGTGCGGTTTACGCCTCGAGTTCCTCCGACAACACCGTGACCATGATCGACCCGATCACCCACGCCAGGATCGGCTCGCCGATCCCCGGCTTCGCCGGTCCGGCCGGGATCGCCGCAAGCGTCGACGGCCGCTTTGCCTATGTCGTCAATTCGGCTGGCCAGAGCGTCTCCGTGATCGATGCCGCCAGCGCCTCGGTCATCGCCCAGGTCCCCACCGGCGCCTCGCCGCAGGGGATCGCAATCGTCCCCGACCAACCCCCCCGCGCCGCGTTCACCGCCGCGCCGGCACCGAAACAAGGTCAGCAGTTCAGCTTCGACGCCTCCCCTTCGGTCGACCCCGACGGACAGGTTGGCATCTATGCCTGGGACTTCGGCGACGGCCAGTCCGAAAGCTCGCAGGGGCCGTCGATCGAACATGCTTACGAAAAGCCCGGGACCTATCGCGTGACCCTCACCACCACCGATCAGCAGGGCTGCTCGACGACGCTGCTCTTCACCGGCCAGACGGCTTCCTGCAACGGCTCGGGTATCGCCCGCACGAGCGTCCAGGTGGAGGCGATAGACACGACTCCCCCGGTCCTCCGCCTGTTCGGTGCCCGCCGCCAGTTCCTGGGCCCGGCCGTCTCCCTCATCGCCCGCTGTCCCACGGAGCGCTGCGCGGTTGTGGCAAGCGGGATGCTGCAGAGCGTCAGCAAGCCGCGGGGGCCTAAGGGCAAGAGCATTCGCTTCCGTCAGCGCAGCCGCAGGGCGAAGACCGGGATCCCCGCAGGCGGGCGGGCGAGGATCAACCTGAAGCTTTCGCGCAAGGCGCGGGTCGCCGCCCGGCGCAGCCTGGCCCGGGATGGACGGGTGGGCTTCAAGGTCAACGCCAGCGCCACCGATCGCGCCGGCAACAAGGTGACGCGCAAATTCACGGTAAGTTTGATCGCGCCTCAGCGCCGCGCCGCATCCAAAGGGCGCTGAGCGGGTTGACGGGACAGGCAAACGGAACGAGGGGGCGCATGCTTTCAGGGGTCAGTGTCGATCGTGCAAAGTTCGTGGTGCTGGGAGTTCTTTTTCTGGCGCTGGTCCTTCCGGTGCGCGCTGGGGCGGTGACGATCCAGCTCGGCCCGTCGAACCTCGCTCCCGAAGACCCCTTCGCCACCTGCGACTCGTTCACCGGTTGTACCGCGAAGACCATCATCCCCACCTCGCTCTCCGAGCCCGGCGCGACGCTCGTCACTCCCGCCGACGGGACCATCACCTCCTGGCGGGTGCACGGCAATCCGCCCCCCTTCCTGCATCTGCGCATCGTCAAAGCCACGGGCAACGGCCAGTTCACCGGGGTCGCAACCAGCGGCGTGGCGAAATTCGGCGACGGAATCGCCAGCACCGGGGTCGCGATCGGAATCGCTGCCGGCCACCAGCTCGGCATCGAGATGCGGGGCACGAACCCCGCCACGAAACTCTTCGGCAACTCGAGCGCGCCGGGAGCGTCCTGGAGCGAATACGCAGGCGGCCTGCCCGACGGAGCGACCGCGCCGCCGACCCTCAGCGCCGCCGGCGCGGAGCCCCTCTTCAATGCCACGGTCGAGCTCTTCAGGCCGCTGGTCCTGAACATGACGTCGACCTCGGGGCCCGAGACCGGCGGGGACATCGTCGTCATCAACGGCGTTCATCTGGCGATCGCAACCTCGGTCACCTTCGGCGGCGTTCCAGCCCAGATTTTGATCGCCGGCAGAAACCAGGTCATGGTCAGCGCCCCGCCCCATGCGCCCGGGCCAGTCGGGGTCGTGGTCACCACCGCCGGCGGTGTGAACGAAGACTCGCCGCAGACCAGCTACACCTACACCGCGGTCCCACCGGCGCCGCCTGACACGACCTCGCCGGTGCTCCGCGGCCTCACGATCTCCCCGATTTCCTTCCGCGCCAAAGCCGGCGCCAACCTCTCCTTCCGGAGCAGTGAGGCGGCAAGCGTGAGGTTCAGGGCGCTGAAGAAGCCCGCCAGCAACCGCGGCCGCTTCACGCCGGTGCCAGGTTCCTTCACTTTTGCTGCCAAAGCGGGCCCCAACCGACTGCGCTTCAACGCTCGTCTCAACGGCAAGAGGCTGAAGGTCGGCCGCTATCGGCTGGTAGCGGTGGCGAAAGACGCGGTGGGCAACCGCTCCAAACCGCTGCGCCGCACCTTCAAAATAATTCGCTAGCGGAGACGTGAGAATCTTGACCAAGACCAAAGCCCGGACCAAAAGACGGATCGGCATCGCAGCCCTGTTGGCGACCCTGACGATCGCTGGCGCCACCGCGACATCGCAGGCTGAGTTCGTGCAGACGGGCGATCTCCTCGTCTCGTTCGATGCTGGTCTCCAGCCCTCGAAGCTTCCGCGCTCGACGCTGGTCCCGGTCAAGGTCGGCTTCAAAGGGACCTTCGAAAACCTCGACGCCTCGGACACGCCGCCGCTCGACACCATGGTCGTCAAACTCTCGCGAGGCGGCCAGATCAATTCCAAGGGCCTGCCCCGCTGCACCGAACCCCGGCTTCAGGGGCTGAACACCCAGGAGGCGCTGGCTGCCTGCGGCCAGGCGCAGATCGGTTCCGGCACCGCCAGCTCCGCCTTCCGCTTCCCCGACGGGCAGAGGGTTCGCTCGAAGGCGAAGATGCTCCTCTTCAACGCCCCCAGGGGGATCATCATGCACATCTACACCACCGATCCTCTCAAGGGGGCCTTCCTGGTGCCGATGTCGATCCACAAGGGCCAGGGAGCGTTCGGAACGGTGCTCAGGGCCCGCTTTCCGAAGATCGCCGCCGGGTACGGCTACCTGACCGGGTTCGAAATGGTGATCCAGCGCAACTTCTCCTACCGCGGCGAGCGCCAGAGCTACGTGCTCGCCTCCTGTCCGGCTCCTGCCGGCTTCAACAAAGTCGCCTTCGAGCTCGCTCGCGTTACCTACGCCTTCCGCACCGGGGTCAAGGTGCAAAACGCGGCGATCAGAACCTGCTCGGCAAGGGGGTAGGGATGCGCGGCCTCGCAATTGCAGCCGCGCTTGCGCTCGCCCCCGCCCTCGCGCTCAGCGCCTGCGGCGGCAGCTCCGAGACGTCGACGGAGGCCCCGCAGCCCGAAGCCGGCAGCCGCTCGCCGATCGAAGCCACCGCGTCCCGTTTTGCCGCCGCGGTCGAGGCCAAGGACGTGCGAGCCTTCTGCAAGGTCCTCGCTCCCAGTGCCGTGCAGCGCCTGGGAGAGGGCAGGAGCAACGGCAGCAAGGAGTGCCTGGTCGTCTGGGGGCCCAAGCAGAACCCCTTCTTCAAGGTCGAGGATCCCAACCTCGCCGTGGAGGATGTGACCGAGATCGACGGCACCAGCGCGACCGCGAGACTCGCCAACGGCGGGCGCCTCGTCTTCTTGCGGGAACGCGGCAACTGGTACGTAAACATCGCCCCCGCCAAGGAATGAGAGCCATGAATAAGACGAGAGCCCTGTCCGCCTTCCTCACGCTGGCCATCCTCAGCGTCGTCCTCGCCGCCTGCGGTGGCTCCGACGACGACGGCTCCACCGACACCGAGGCCGCAAGCGTTCCCAGCCAGGCCGCCGCCCCCGCTACTCCCAGCGACCCCGGCGCTACCGCCAAGGCAGGGAAGGCCCCGGCTGGGGGAGACGGTGACAAGAAGCAGAGCGACGGGGGTTCCGGCTCGAGCCAGGGGGACGATGGCCCTGGCGGCTCTGAGGGCACCCAGCCGGCATCTTTGGACACCGACCCGGGCGCCATTCGAGGGGCGGTCGTCACCTCCACCGGGGCCGTGCAAACGCTCGACCCCAGCGAGGAGGGCCAAGCCGAAGCGATGGAGAACTCCTACTCCTCGATCAAGGGTTTCGGTGAGGAGGCGAGTGGATCCGAAGCAACCGACATCACCTTTGCCCTTGTGCAGTACCTGACCGCCAGAGCCAACCGCGACTGGGCCACGGCCTGCGCCCGCATCTACACCCCCTTGCGGGAAAGCTTCGTCAAAGCCGCCGAGAAATCCGAGGACCCCGCCGTCCAGGCCGGCGGCTGCCCGGCGGTCCTCGGCGCCCTGATGGGGGGGCAGTCGCAAGCAGCCAGTGCCGAGATGGCCGAGATCGACGTCGCCAGCGTGCGCCGCGGCGATAGCAATCGAGCCTTCGTCATCTACAAGACCCCGAACACCGTCTCCGCCGACATGCCGATGTACTTCGACAACGGAATCTGGACCGTGGGCGCCATCGAGGCCTACGTGTTGACGCCCCAGCAGTTGGCCGAAAACCAGAAATAGGCGATGACAGGCCTCCAACACCCACGGAAGGGAAGACGATGAGACCCACCACCAAGCTGAGCAGGACGTTGAAGTCGACGATGGGGCTGGCCGCGGCGCTCCTGATCGCCGCGCCGATGGCACTGGGCGCCGACATCAGCCGCGATGAATACGTCGCCAAGGTAGAGCCGATCTGCAAGGTGAACACCCAGGCCAACGAAAAAATCCTCAAAGGCGTCCGCAGCCGGGTGAAGAACGGCGACTTCGACAAGGCCGCCAGCCAGTTCTCGCGGGCCGCGACCGCGCTGGAAAAGACCGTCAAGCAGCTCAAGGCCACCGCTCAGCCGACCGCCGACGAAGCCACTCTGCGCAGATGGCTCGGCTATGTCGACGCCCAGGTCGTCACGCTGCGCAAGGTTGCCACTGCTCTCAAGGCCGACAACAAGTTCAAGGCACAGTCCGAGGTGCTGCGGCTGACCAGCAACGCCAACCGAGCCAACAGCACCGTGGCGAGCTTCGGCTTCACCTACTGCAGGTTCAACCCCTCCAAGTTCAGCTGACCGCAACGGGTCCCCGGCGCCTGCACGGCCGGGGGCCTCTTGCTTCTGAGAGCCCAGCTTCCTGGCTGTGAGCTCAACCCCGCTCTGGCCTGGGTCGTCCGTTTGCGACCTCACATGCTTCCTCGGGCCCGAGGAACGGCGCCAGTGCCATGTACACGGCAAGCGGGGCTGTCTGCCGCAGTCCCGGTCCTCTCGTCGCCCGTACCTGGTCGCAGAGCATCGCGTAGAGATAGCTGACGATCGTCTCGCGGACTATCGGCTTCATCTGGGGCGCATAGTCGGGTACGCCGTCATCGATGATTCGCTGCGCCGTCTCGACGCCCCGATCGCGGCGCTCCAGTGCCGTCGCCCCTGCCGCGTACACCTCGACCGCTATCAGTCGGGCGAAATCCGGCTCCTCTTCCAGGTGCGCGAACATCGCCTCGATCACGGCGCGGATTCCCTCGGGCCAGCTTCGCGCCCGGTTGTAGACCGGTAGGAGCTCTCCCATCATCCGCGCCCAGCCGCTGTAGATCGCGGCGTCGAAGGCGTCGTCCTTGCTGTCGAAGTGCGCGTAGAAGGTGTTCGGCGAGGCTCCCGCGGCCTCGGCGATGTCTGAGACCGTCGCCGCCTGATAGCCCTTCGCCGCCATCGCGACCATGGTTCCGCAGATGATCCGCTCCGCAGGATCCTCCTCGCGCCAGCGCTTCGGCGTGCTGCGATCACCCGGGGAGCCCACGGCCTGGGCTTCACCGTTTGCCTGGAGCCCGGGGCGCCGCCGCCGCGCTCCGCCCCGGAGCGGCTGCGGCGGAGGCCGGTAGCTGAGCTCCAGGTCCAGCAGCTCGGGCAGCAGCTCCAGGATCTCGCTCTCGACCCCCCGGTGCAATCGCGTGTGGATCATCTTGCGGATGCCGCCGACCATCGCCCGCGTCATCTCGACCGGCATCCCGCTTCGTTCCGGCTGCTCCTCGAAGGCCTGCTGCATCAGCTCCTCGAAGTCCTCCAGGGCTTCGTCGATCCGGGACACCGCGGCGGGCCCGGCCGCGTAGGCCTCCACCAGGCATAGCCTGGCCGCCGCCGGCTGTTCGACCACGAGCCGCATGAAGGTTTCGATCGCCGTCCGCGCCCGCACCTCCCATGAGCCCTCCTGACGCATCTTCGATGCGGTGACGGCCCGGGCGGGGGTGATGATCTCGTCGAGGGTTGCCAGGAAGCACGCTTCCTTGTCGTCGAAGAGGTCGTAGAAGCTGCGGCTCGAGACGCCGGAGACCTCGACCAGGTCAGCGACGCTGGTCTGGGCATAACCCTTCTCGCTTGCCACCGCGACCATCGCCCCGAAGAGCCGGTTGCGCTGGTTCCTCTCGACCTCCGCCCGTGGTGTGCCTGGCCCCGGGGGGAGGCGCCGTTGCCGCAGCGTGCTCGACTTCCCCCATGGCGTGGCGATCATTTCGAGTAGACCATAACCAGGCGCGGATACGCGGGGCAGGTTGTTCATCCCTCCTCTCGCTTTCCAGGTACATCGAAGCTTCTATTTGCGGCATGCCAAAGCGCCGCTACTTTGGCGCGTCAGTGCCGAAATTGGCGCGGCTCCACTCCTCTTCCGTGACAATCTGGCGCGTATGCGCTTGACAGCAGGACACCAGTGTGTTTATCTGCGCTTGTCGCATCCAGCGCTCGGCCAGTGGCTTGGCGCTGGCGGCTGGGTTCAGGGACAGCAAGCAGAGCCTAGGAGGAGATCGCGGGGGCGATCTGCACTGGGCTCACGGGACAAGGAGAGTTTCTTTGAAGCGCCACCCGCAGGCAACGACGGCTGGTACCGCCGGAGCAATCGCCGGCCTGGCGGCGCTGGTCGCGGTTCTTCTCTCGCTGTCGGCCGCAGCGGCGCAGGCGGCGTATGTCAAGACCGGGCAGATGAACACCGGCGCCTTTACCCAAAGCGGCTTCGATACCCAGACCGGAGTTGCGGTCGACTCGGCCACCGGCGACATCTTTGGCTCGTACTGGGTCCAGCCCGATCCAGATGTCGGGTTCGTTCCGGGCGCTCTGGAAAAGTTCGATGCGACTGGAAGCCAGGGTAGCCCGGCGACCATGGGCTCCGGCTTCTTCCGGGGGGTGGCCGTCGATCCGGTCACGCACAACGTCTACGGCCTCGACGCGCTCGAGACCGCGCAGATCGTCACCTTCGATCCGGCCGGGAACGTCGTCGGCACCCCGTTCGCGGTCGATCCGTTCGACTCGACCCAGTTCGGCAACAACCCGCAGATCGCGACGGACGCCGCCGGCAACGTCTACTACCCGAACCAGACCGATGACACGGTTGAGAAGTTCAGCCCCACCGGCACCCTGTTGCAGACGTTCGACGGCGGAGCCGGGCTGGCGGATCCAGTGTCGGTGGCACTCGACTCCGCCGGGAACCTCTACGTCGTCGACAGCGGCGGCGCCGCGGTCGCGAAATACGGCGCCGACGGCACCCTGCTCGACGCCGAGTTCATCCCCGCCGCCGCCGCCGAGAGCGTCGCCGTGAGTCTCACGACCGGCGAGATCTTCGTGCTCGAAGGGCGGGCGGGAAGCGCTCAGACCCGGGTGGTGCGCTATGACGCCGCCGGCGTTCAGCTCGAAATCTTCGGTGAACACGTGATTCAGGATCAGCCACAGGAAGGCGCGACGCGCATCGCTGTCAACCCCGCCACCGGAGCCGTCTACGTCTCCGAACCTCCGGCCAGGATCCAGGTCTTCGAGTTCGTCAATCCCCCTGGCGCCGTTACCGGCGCCGCTTCCAACGTCTCCGGCAGGGCGGCCACCCTCGCCGCCCAGGTGGATCCCAACGGCGCGGCCATCCTTGCCTGCCAGATCCAGTACGGGACCGCGCTCTATTACGGCTACTCGGCTCCCTGCTCGCCCAACCCCGGCTCGGGCACTGATCCGGTCGACGTCAGCGTCCGCGTCGCCGGCCTGCAACCCCAGACCACCTACCACTTCCGGGTGCGGACGACGAACGGAGGCGGCACGGTCAACGGCGAGGACCAGACCTTCACAACTCTTCCCGACCGACCCCTTGTCAGCACCGGGGGCGCGACGGCGATCGGGCTCACCACCGCCACGCTCTCGGGCAGCGTCAACCCGAACGGATTCGGCATCGTCGCCAGCTGCGAGTTTCGGTACGGCCCGACCGCGGCTTACGGGAGCACGGCCCCATGTGACGTCAACCCCGTCTCGGGCGCTTTCAACACGGGTGTGAGGGCGAGCCTGTCCGGCCTCGCCGCCGGCACGATCTATCACTACCGCCTGGTCGCGAGCAGCGTCGGCGGCACCGCCATCGGGGTGGACGCGATCCTCGCCACCCGCTCCCACACCTGCCAGACCGACGCGCGGCTGTGTCGGCCCGCGGGGAATCCTCCCGAGCAGCCGCCCAGGAAGAAGCTCAAATGCAGGAAGGGGTTCAAGAAGGTGAAGGTGCGGGGCAAGACGCGGTGCAAGAAGGTCACGGCGAAACAACGGCGTAGCTCCCGAGGAGGGCGGAACCGATGAACAGCTTCCAATGGCGCAGCGTGCGCACGACCCTCGTCCTCGCCGGCCTCGCGCTCCTGCTGGCGGCTGTGCCGGCCCAGGGAGCAGAGCGCCACATCGACGGCTACGTGGAGGGGCTCGTCGGTGGAGGCGGGATCGGACCGGGCATCGCCGTCTACGAGGGCACCGACAACGCCCCCACGACGGACAAGGTGTTCAGCACCGGCGCCAATCGGGTCCAGCGCTACGACTATCTCGGCGATTTCGAGCTGATGTGGGGCAAGGACGTCGTCGCCGGCAACGGGGGCACCGGCGCCGAGGTCTGCACCGTGGCGGCGGAATGCAAACCCGGCGTGCCCGGCACCCTCCGGGGGGAGTTCTCAAACCCTGAGGGCATCGCGATCGATCAGGCCAACGGCTGGATTTACGTGTGGGTCGAGGGCGGCGGCAACTTCGACCCCGCGATGTACGTCGACAAGTTCGACGTCAACGGCAACTTCCTACTGCGCTTCGGCAACCAGGTGAACGGCACCTCGGGCGGCGACATCTGCCCTCGTCCCGGTTTTCCCGCCGACCTCTGCAAGGAGGCCGTCGACGGCTCCGGTCCCGGTGAGCTGGGTAACAAACTCCAGGGCAGCGCCAACTCCTACTTGGCGGTGAGTCCCGCTGCGCCCCACGACGTCTTCGTCGGCGACCCGGTCAACCGGCGGGTGATGCAGTATCAGTCCAACGGCACCTTCATCCGCGCCTGGGGATATGACGTCGCCCCCGGGGCGGACCCTCCGGCCTTCGAGACCTGCACCGTCGGCACCGGCTGCCAGCAGGGGTCGACCGAAGAATTCGGGAACAACGGTCAGTTCAGCACCGGGCTCACGTTCGTCACCGTCGATTCGAACGGGGTCGTCTACGTGAGCGACACGGAATATCCGAGTCGGATCATCCGCTTCGACTCCGATCAATTCGCCGCTCCGTCCGCGGGGCTGCTGCCACCGATCACGACCTCTGACGCGGAACCCCCAGGCCCTCTGCTTCCGGGCCAGACCGAGGGGATGGTCGCCGATCGGCTGACCAACCATCTCTACGTGCTGAGGAACCCGGAAATCGGCGATTCGGTCATCCAGGAGATCGATCCCGCCGCCCTGACGGTCGTCTCGACCAGCCCGGCGCCGGGCGACGTCGGGCAGTTGGGCGACGTCTTCTCGAACGACCTGGCACTGCAGCTGACCACGGGGAACCTCTACACGGTCGGGACCGGGCACTCCGAATTCACCTTTCCGGCGTGCGGTTTCGAATTCTGCACGGGCTACTTCCTCCTCGACGCTGGCGGGTTCACCCCGCAGTCGGTGACGATCGGCTCCCCCACCGGGGTGACGAGCAGCGCTGTGGTGCTGCACGGGACCGTCAGCCCCAACGGCTTCGCCAGCTATCGCTTCGAGTACTCCAAAGCGGGCGGCGACTGGATTCCGGCGGGGGAGTGGAAGCCGGTAGCGTCGCTGGGCTCCGAGTCCATCTCCGAGTCGATCTCCGGCCTCGAGCCCAACAGTACCTACCGCGTGCGCCTGGTCACCAGGAAGATCTATGGGGCTACCGCTATGTCCGACGTCATCTCCTCCGAAGAGGAGTTCGCGACCGTCGCCGTCGCTCCCGGAGCGGAGACGCTGCCGACCTCCCAGCGGGGGATCAACGGTGCGACGATCTACGGGCGCGTCAACCCCAACAACCTGCCGACGACCTACTACTTCGAGTACGGCGAGTCGACTGCCTATGGGTCCCGGGTCCCGGACGGCGACGCGGGCTCGGACTTCGGCGAGAGGATCGTCTCGGCTGAGCTCACGGGACTCCTCGCCGGCACCACCTACCACTATCGCGTCGTCGCCGAAAACGACGAGGGGGTGACGACGGGCGAGGATTTCTCCTTCACCACCCGCGGCGCGACCTCGGGGCCTGCCCGAGCCTGGGAGATGGTCACGCCTCCGTTCAAGATCGTGCGCACGGTGGTGCCTCTGCAGAGCGATGTCGGCGAAAACCCCAATCCCGGGCTCCCCTCCAAGGACGGGGATGCCGTCGCCTGGAGCAGCTCGGTGTTCCCGATGACCGACGAAGCTCGCACGGGGTCCGACGGCGACAACCGGATCATCCGGCGCACCTCAGCCGGTTGGGTATGGCAGACCCGCAACACGCTGCCGTCGAAACTGAAGATCAACGGCGTCCTGCACGAAGGGATGGCGCCTGGGCTCCCGAAGCAGGACGCGCTCGCGAGCTCGGGCGATCTCGAGACCCTCGCCTGGTACGTGGAGAACGGTGAGATCATCCAGAGCGAAGCGCCCGGAGTCAACGACAACAACAACTTCTACACCCGTCGCGACGGGACCGGGGTCGAGGGGTTCACTCCGTGGGTCTTCGACACCCGAACTCAGTACTACTCCGCCGGACCCGGCTACAGCATCGGGGACCGGGCCTTGATCAACGACGCCGGCACCGCGATGGTTCGCTGGGGGGGCTACTGGGGGCTCGCGGAGGATCCGGGAACGCCGGAGGATGACGACCCGAGCGACGAGCAGCAGCTCGACGGCAGCGGCGCGACCATCTACCTGCAGCAGGCCGACGATCCCGACCAGATGCCGGCGGCGCCGAAGGACCTCGTCAACGAGTGCACGAGCGGCGGCGCCGGTCCGACCCTGATCCCGGCGCGGATCGGAAGCGGCCTCTCCGACGACATCCTCGGCGCCCGGGCCTGCACCGAAGGGACGCTGGTCAGCCCGCGCGGCGCGAGCGTCGGCGCGGGATCTGCCGTCACCGCGATGTCCAACGACGGCCGGCGGGTCTTCTTCACCAGTCCGGAACCGAGCGGCGTCGGGGTCGGATCCTGCACCGCCGAGACGGGCGCGGAAACCAACTGCCCGCCCCAGCTCTACGTGCGGCAGTACGACGCCCTTGGCGAGAACCCGGTCGTGCGCTGGATCTCCCGGCCCCAGGACGTCGGCACTCAACAGATCGACGAGCTGGCCGGCGCCTACTTCCAGGGCGCTTCCGAGGACGGTCGCCATGTCTACTTCGCGACCGCGACCCCGCTTCTGACCGGCGACCCCAATAGCGGTGACTCGATCACCCTCGGCGCCGCCTCGCAGGTATCCCGCGACATCTATCGCTACACCTTTCCCGACAGCCTCGCTGCCGACCCGGCGGGCGGCACGTTGACGCGCATCACCGCGGGCCCGGCCGGTACCGGCGATCCCAACGCCAGCAGCAACTCCCAGGGCGGAATCGAGCCCATCCGATACCTGTCGGATGACGGCAGGCGCGCCTACTTCCTCACGGACTCGCCGATCTCCGGAGCGGATACGACTCCCCCCGCGGGCGGCGTCACCCTGCCGGCCGACACCCTCGGGACCCTGGAGGATCGGAATCTCTACCTCTTCGATGACGAACAGGCGGGGGCGTCGAGCTACAAGTTCATCGCCAGGCTCGAGACCGAGACAACATTCCGCGGCACGCGCGACGGCGGCCATGTGATCTTCACGTCCACCGATCGCCTGACGTCGGACGACGACGACGACGCCACCGACATCTTCCTCTACGACGCGGACAAGGATGAGCTGGTCCGCGTCTCCTCCCCGCAGCCGGGGGCGGTCCCGTACGGCCAGGGAACGGAAAGTCACAATGCGGACCTGGGCAAGGACCTCGAGGGTGCCGACTTCAATCACCGTGGCGCCGCGGGCGAGCTCGAGGCGGCGGGTGGATGGGGCCGCGGGCGCTACTACAACGTCGCCGAGGACGCCAACGGGATCGTCTCGGTCTTCTTCCAGAGCCGCTCCGAGCTGATTCCGGAGGACGAAAACGGCGATCACTACGACGTCTACCAGTGGCGGGAGGGCGAGCTTTCGCTGGTCTCGCCCGCCTCGCCGGGGCACTATTCCTTCTACTCGGGCAACAGCGTCGACGGCCAGGACGTGTTCATCTTCACCTCCGAGCGCATCGACCCGCGGGAGATCGACGACTACGACTACGACATCTACGACTACCGGGTCGGCGGCGGCTTCCCCTACACGCCACCGCCGGCGCCGTGCGACGTGCTCGGCCATGCCTGCCGGGGCCCGGCCTCGACTGCGCCCGCGTCTCGGGTGCCGGACAGCCTTGCGGGTGGCGCGGGCAACAGCGCGCGCAACAAGAAGCACCAGAAGTGCCGCAAGGGCAAGGTGCGAAAGAAGGGCAAGTGCGTTCCGCGCAAGCATCGAAAAGCCGGCTCCAAGGCTCGGGGAGGCTCGAAATGAGGCGCCTGAGCCTGCTGTTCATGATCGGGTGCCTGGGCGCATTCGCGCTTCCGGCGAGCGCGTCGGCGACCGAATTCGGTTTTGCCGACGTCAACACCGGGCTGCCCGGGGACCCGAACGCTCCAGCGTTCCCCGGCGAAAAGGCGCTCTGGGCCGGAACCTGCAATCTCTCTGACGCCTCGACCGAAAACGGGGGGGTCGGAACGGCTCCGACGGTTCGTGGTCACTGCATCGACCTCGGAGGCTCCACCCTGGGGAACGGTCCCGGCAGCGACAGTCCCTGGCCGCTCGGGCAGGAGCCCAGCTGGCGGCTCGATCCCATCGTCCAGGCTGGAGCGCACCCGGACGCCACCGCGGCATTTCTCTTCAACTACGACCCCGTGATCGGGAACAACGCCTACGGGAGCGTCAAGAACATCATCGTCAAACTGCCCCCGGGGGTGGTCGGGAATCCGGAGGCTCTGCCGAAGTGCCCAGCCCTCGCGATTCAGGCCGTTCCGCCCGCCTGTACGGCCGAGTCGCAGGCCGGAATCACGACCCTCACTTTTGGATTCTGCGGCATCAGCGGACCGGGTGAGTGCCATCACTGGCAGACCCGTCCGGTTTACAACGCCGAGCCGCGCGACACGATCACGGCCGAGTTCACGATCGCCGGGATCAGCAACTTCTTCAATGTGCCGATCACGGCCAGGGGACGGACCAACGGCGACTACGGAGTCGACACGCTCGCCCTCCTCATCCCGGACTTCGTTCCCCTGGCGGGTCAGGCGTTCACGTTCTGGGGCGTTCCCTGGGCCCGGGAGCACGACCAGCTTCGCGTCGACGGTGACAGCGGCTATTCCGGTTCCGGCAACGAGGGTCACGTCGAAGGCTTCCCCGAAGAAAAACGTCGCAGCTACGAAGAGAGCTGGGGACCCATAAAGCCCTTCTTCACGAACCCGACCGAGTGCTCCGGCGAGCCCCTCCCGGTGACGGTCGAAATGGACTCTTGGCAGAATCCGGTCACGCTCGGTGGCAGCTATATCGCGGGCACGACCCTGACCGACGTCCTGACCGATTGCGAAGAGATCGACTTCGACCCCTCGATCACGCTGCGTCCGGACGTCAGCATCGCCGACAGCCCCTCCGGCCTCAACGTCGTGCTCTCGACCCCACAGAACAACGACCCGCCGGCTGATATCGCCTTCGACCCCGAGGATGACACCGGCGCCCCCGCCTACTGGTCGACTCCGGCGGGCAGGGCAACGGCCCACCTCAAGGACACGGTGATCCACCTGCCACGGGGCACCTCGTTCAACCCCGCCGCGGCTGACGGCCTGCAGGGCTGCAGCACCGCCCAGATCGGCCTCACCGCGACCGCGCCGAAAATCACCTTCAACAACGACCCGGTCCAGTGTCCGGAGTCCTCGAAGATCGGCACGCTGGAAATCGTCAGCCCGCTGTTGCAGGATCCGCTCCTCGGCGCCGTGTATGCGGCGCCACAGCACGACAACCCGTTCCCCGGCACGTTGACGACGATCTACCTGGTCAGCCAGGACGAGGAGCGCGGCTTGAGCATCAAGCTCGCCGGCAAGGTCGACCTCGACCCCGATACGGGCCAGATCTCGACCACCTTCGTCGACAACCCACAACTGCCGTTCGACAAATTCAACCTGCAGCTCGAGACCGGCTCCCGGGCGCCGCTGAACACACCGCCGGTCTGCGGGCAGTTCGAAAACATCGCCGACCTGATTCCCTGGTCCTTCCCGGAGTCGGGCCCCCAGCCCTCGATCCACGATCCGTTCCCGATCACCCAGATGCCCAACGGCTTCAAATGCGTGACCGAGCCCGAGGACCGGAGCTTCGCCCCCGGCTTCGTGGCCGGGACGACGCCCACGCTGGCCGGCGGCAACACCGACTTCATCCTCGGCGTCTCGCGTCGCGACGGCGAGCAGGAGATCTCCGGCGTCAGCCTCGACATGCCTCCGGGAGTGACCGGCGACCTCTCCAAGACCCCCTATTGCCCGGAGCCCTTCATAGCCGCCGCCCGCACCAAATCGGGCCTGGATGAGACGAACGGCGCCAGCTGCCCGCCGGCGAGTCGAATCGGCAAGGTCGACACGGCCGCCGGACCCGGGCCGACGCCACTTCACACCGCCGGAACGCTCTACCTCTCGGGCCCTTACGACCCAGACGGCGCCGGTCCTAAACCGAAAGCGCCGCTCTCGGTGACGACGATCGTCCCCGCGATCGCCGGCGGGGTTCCCGGGAACCCGTCCTTCGACCTCGGCAACGTCGTCATCCGCACCGGGGTCAAGCTCGACCCACAGACCGCTCAGGTCCATATCGATTCCACCGACGTCCCCTACATCGTCGGCGGCGTGCCGCTGCGGGTGCGCAACATCGCCGTCGACCTCGACAAGCCGAGCTTCATGCGCAACCCGACCAACTGCGACCCCCTGAGCGTGGGGGGGAGCATCAGGGGCGCAGCGGACCCGCTGGACAGGGCCGACGACATCTTCGCCGCTGTCTCCAACCGCTTCCAGGTGAGGGGCTGCGAGAAACTCGGCTTCAAGCCGAAGCTGAAGCTCAGGCTCAAAGGTGGCACCCGGCGCGCGGACTACCCGGCCTTCACGGCGACCCTGACCCCCAGGCCCGGAGACGCCAACCTGAAATCGATCTCGGTCGCCCTGCCGCACTCGATCTTCTTGGCCCAAAACCACATCAACACGATCTGCACCCGGCCCCAGTTCGCGGCCAACACCTGTCCGGAGGGCTCGATCTACGGCTTCGCCAAAGCCTGGACGCCGCTGCTCAAAGACCCGCTCGAAGGCCCGGTCTACCTGAAGTCCTCTGACAACCCGCTGCCCGACCTGGTGTTGGGTCTGCGCGGCCAGGTCGACCTCAATGTCGAGGGGCGCATCGACTCGGTCGACGGCGGCATCCGCACCAGCTTCGACGTTACCCCCGACGCGCCGGTGACCAAATTCGTGCTCAGCATGAAAGGCGGCAAAAAGGGCCTGATGGAAAACAGCCGCAACCTCTGCACCCGCAGTCGGACCGTCAAGAAGATCGTCAACGGAGAGGTGCGGAAAGTAAGGAACCGGCTCCAGGGCGCCAAGGCCAAGGCCAAATACGTCGCCCAGAACGGGATCCTCTTGAACCAGAAGATCCCGGTCGTCGCCGAGGGCTGCTCCAAGAAGAAGGGCAGCAAAGCCAAGGGCAAGCGCTAGCCCTGTGGTAGAAATGATCCGCTCAGGACGGGTCGGGAAAGCGCGGAAAGGGGCAGTGCACGACTCATGCGAACGGGTCTCATCGTCTTGGTCTACGGCCAACCGGCTCGGTGAACCCAACCGTCGCGTTGCCGTCCATCGCCGTCCAAGAGAGGACGCTCGCCTTCGTCCGCGCCATCAACGCTTCCGATCTGGAGACCGCGACCTCCTGTTTCGCCAGGGATGCGTGTCTGGTTACCCCCGATGCGACGGCGATCAAGGGCAGGGAGGAGATCCGCGCGATTCTCGCTCAGCTGATCGGCCGGCGTTCCCAGATCGAGGTACTTGAAAGCTCGGTGCTGATCGCCGGTGAGTCGGCCCTGGTATCCGAGCACTGGAGGATTCGCTCGCCGGGAACAGGGGACTCCACCTTTGAGCAGAGCACCAGCCCAATCGTGGTGCTGCGGTTTCTGGAGGGGGCCTGGAAGCTCAAGATCGCGGCCCCCTGGGGGTGGGGCCCGGTTGAAGTCGCCGACCTCACCGCGGCGATCGGCACCCGAGGCACCTCGTAGCGACCGCCGAAGCGGCCTCCGCTAGCCTCACCCGGGATGAGGGGAGGGGCAAGGAAGATCGCGATGCTGGCCGCCCTGGCTGCGGTTTTTGCATACGCCGCTTCGCTTGCCCACGCTGAGCTGACCGCCCGTGGCGACCTCTTCGTCAAGTTCAGCGGCGGCATCGCGCCCACCTCCTTGCCGCGTCACTCGCGGGCGCCGATATCGGTCACGGTGGCGGGCACCGTCAGGACGCTCTCGGGCGAGCGGCCGCCGGCCCTGAGGAGAATCACGGTGGCGATCAACCAGGGCGGGCGTCTCGACGCGCACGGGCTGGCCGTCTGCCCCCAGCACCTGATCGAACCGTCATCGACCCAGGAAGCTCTAGCCCGCTGCGGCGCGGCGCTGGTCGGGGGCGGCGACTACGTCGCCGACGTCGCCTTTCCGGAACAGTCCGCCTTCCCCTCGCACGGCCGCATCCTGGCCTTCAACGGGATCGTCAACGGCAAGCGCGCCATCATCGCCCACATCTACGGCGAGCACCCGGCGCCGACGACCCGCATCGTCATCTTCCACATCCGCGAGCGCCACGGCACCTACGGAACCATTCTCGCCGGCTCTCTGCCCGCGAGGCTGAACCGCTGGGGTTACCTGAAACGGATCCGCCTCAGCCTGCACCGCAATTTCACATACCGGGGCGAGCGCCGCGCGTATCTCAGCGCCGCCTGCGATGCGCCCGCCGGCTTCCCGGGGGCCGTTTTTCCCTTCGCCCGCGTCGCCATGGCCTTCGCCGATGGCCGCTGGCTCTCCTCGAGCCTCGTTCGCAGCTGCAGGGTCCGGGCTGACGGGCCTCCCGTCAAATGATCCTCGCGATAGACCAGGGGACCACGGGGACGACCTGCCTCGTCTTCGACGGCGAGGGCCGGATCGCCGGGCGGGCCTACTCGGAGCTCGAGCAGCACTTTCCGCGCCCGGGCTGGGTCGAGCACGACGCGGCTGAAATCTGGGCTGTTACGCGGCGGGTCGCCGCCGCGGCGATTGCCGACGCCGGCATCGAGGGGGCCGAGCTGGACGGGATCGGGATCGCCAACCAGCGCGAGACCGTCGTCGCCTGGGATCCGGCGACGGGGGAGCCGATCCACCGTGCCCTGGTCTGGCAGGACCGCCGCACGGCCGGGCGCTGCGAGGAGCTGCGGGCGGCGGGGCAGGGGGCGCTGGTGCGCGAGCGCACCGGGCTGACCATCGACCCCTACTTCTCAGCCACCAAGATCGAGTGGCTGCTGCGCAACGCCGAGGGGGCGGAGCGGGCGGTCTTCGGCACGGTCGATTCCTGGCTGCTGTTCAAGCTGACCGGCCGCCACGTGACCGACTACTCCAACGCCTCACGGACGATGCTGTTCGACATCCGCCGCCTCGAGTGGGATCCGGAGCTGTGCGAGCTGCTCGGAATCGACCCGGCGCGCCTGCCCGACCCGCTTCCCTCCGCCCACGTCTACGGGACGACGGGGGAGTTCGGCGGCGAGGTGCCGGTGGCGGGGATCGCCGGCGACCAGCAGGCGGCCCTGTTCGGGCAGGCCTGCCACCGCCCGGGCATGGCGAAGAACACCTACGGCACGGGCAGCTTCGTCCTCCTCAACACCGGTTCCCAGGCGCCGCGCCCTCCCGACGGCTTGCTGGCGACGGTTGCCTGGGGGCTCGAGGACGAAGTCGCCTACGCGATCGAGGCCTCGATCTTCGTCACCGGCGCCGCCGTGCAGTGGCTGCGCGACGGGCTCGGCATCATCGAGGAGGCGGGCGAGACGGAGGCGCTGGCGGCGTCGCTCGATTCCAACGACGGCGTCTACTTCGTCCCCGCTCTGACCGGGCTGGGCTCGCCGCACTGGGACCCCTACGCGCGCGGCACGATCGTCGGCCTCACCCGCGGCAGCGGCCGCGCCCATCTGGCGCGGGCGGCGCTGGAGGCGATCGCCTACGAGACGGTCGACGCGGTCCGCGCCCAGGAGGCCGCGGCGGGGGAGCGGCTGCAGGTGCTGAAGGCCGATGGCGGCGCCGTCGCCAACGGCTGGCTGATGCAGTTCCAGGCCGACGTCCTCGGCGCCCCGGTGGCGGTGCCGACGATCGCCGAGACGACCGCGCTAGGCGCCGCCTACCTGGCCGGAATCGCAACCGGGTGCTGGAACCGCGAGCAGGTGGGCGAGATGTGGCGGGAGGCAGCTCGTTACGAGCCGCGGATGAGCGCCGACGAGCGCGAGTCGCTGTTGGCGGAATGGCGGCGTGCTCTGGAGCGCTCGTGTGACTGGGCGCGACCGCCGGGGTAGCGTCCTGCATGGCGGAGATGAGGCCCCAGACCTATAAGGACCCGCGCCCGGCGGAGTACTTCACGCAGTTCCACGATGCCGCGCGCAAGGGGGTCGGCTGGACCTACACCTTCGCCCGCATCGTCCTCACCCTGCCGACGCTGCTGATCTACCGGGTGCGCGGAATCGGGATCGAGAACGTGCCGCGCGAGGGCGCCCTGGTCCTCGCGCCGAACCACTTCAGCCAGATGGACCATTTTTTCGCCGGCCTCTACCTGCGGCGGAAGATCCGCTTCATGGCCAAATCGCAGATGTTCGGGCCGCCGCTGCTCACCTACGTCTACAAGCATGGCGGCGTCTTCCCGGTCCGCCGCGGCCATCACGACGAGGAGGCGATCAAGACCGCCCACGAGCTCCTCAGGCAGGACGAAATGCTGCTCGTCTACGCCGAGGGCGGGCGTTCGCGCTCGCAGGAGCTGGGGGAGCCCAAACCGGGGATCGGGCGAATCGCCTTGGAGTCAGGGGCGCCGATCGTCCCGGTCGCGATCTACGGCTCGGCCCGGGTCCGGGGCTGGAAGCGGCTGCGCTTCCCCAAGGTGACGGTCCAGTTCGGCAAGCCGATCTCCTTCCCGACAGAGCCCACGCCCAGCCGTCAGCGCCAGCTCGAGGTGGCGACCGAGATCTTCGCCGAGGTGCGGGAGATGTACGAGGGGCTCGCTACTCGTAGCGAGCGTCGAGCTGAGCGTAGAAGTCCGGATCGTGCCCCGGCGTGATCACCGCGGCTGGGAACTGACCGTGGAAGAGCCGCAGCTCCTGCAGTGAGCGGCGGAAGTTGTGGGCATCGAACGGCCGCGGCGGCAGCGGCGCCTCGCCGCTGAGCTGGGCGAGCACGTACATGGCGTCGCCGCCGATCACGAAGTCGTCCTGCTTGAGGCGGCAGACCACCGACATGTGGCCGGCGCTGTGGCCGGGCGTGAAGGCGAGCCGGACGGAGCCGTCGCCGAAGAGGTCGAAGGTGCGCCCGAAGCTGGAGTAGGAGTCGTTGCCGGCGCGGTCGAAGTCGACCGTGCGGTAGTCGAAGGCGTAGTCGAGATGGGGGCGGCGGTAGCCGTTGAGGGTGGGCTGGGAGCCGAGCGCGGCCGCCTTCCACTCGGGCTCGCTGACGACGAAGGTCGATTGCGGGAACTCGGAGATCGCCGAGGTGTGGTCGCTGTGCAGGTGGGTCATCACCACGACCGGGATCTCGCCGGGGTCGAGGCCGCGCTCGCGCAGCTGGCTCGGCACGTCTTCGCCCGCCTCCAAATGCGGTTTGCCGATGTGATTGCCGAACCGCCCGAAGTTCTCTCTGCCGTCCGTCGCGATCGAGGGATGGAGGCCGGTGTCGACCAGGATCGCGCCGGCGCTGGGGTGGCGGATGAGGAAGGCGGGGATCGGGATCGTCCGCGCCGGCCTGCCGCTGAGCAGGGCGCGCAGCAGCCGCGGGGTGAGCAGGCGGCCGCCGGGGCTCTCCATCATCGGCACCGGGAAGTCGGAGTGCCCGGCGACCATCGGTTCGACGACGACAGTCGCTCCCGGCGTCCCCCCGGCGAGCGGCTCGTGCAGGGGCTTCGCCTCCACGTGAACCTTCATGGCGAGTGACATTAGCGCCGCAGGGGTCGCCTATAGGCTTGCCTGCCGATGGCTGAAAGCTCACATTCGCAGGTGTTCCGCGACGATCTGCTCGCCGGTCAGGTCTGCGTCGTCTCCGGCGCCGGCAGCGGGCTCGGGCGCGAGACGGCGCTGGAGCTGGCGCGTTTGGGCGCGATCGTCGTCGCCTGCGGCCGCCGCAAGGAGCCGCTGGCCAAGACCGCCGAGCTGGCCGCCGGCCTGCCGGGGAGCTTCGAGCACGAAACCCTCGACATCCGCGAGGAGGAGCCGGTCGACCGCTTCTTCGACGGCCTGCTGGAGCGCCACGGCCGCCTCGACGTGCTCGTCAACAACGCCGGCGGCCAGTTCCTCAGCCCAGCCGAGGCGATCACCCCGAAGGGCTTCCGCACCGTGATCGACCTCAACGTCCAGGGCACCTGGCTGATGACCCACGCCGCCGCGACCAAGGCCTTCATCCCCCAGGGCGGCGGCAAGGTGCTGAGCGTCACCCTCTCTCCGCACAACGGGATGCCGGGCATGGTCCACTCCGGCGCCGCCCGGGCCGCGGTCGAGAACATGATGCGGACGCTGGCCGTCGAGTGGGCCCGCTTCGGGATCAAGACCGTCGCCCTCGCCGCCGGCCAGTTCGCGACCGAGACGCTGCTGACCAAGTATCCGCAGGTGGTCGTCGACAACCTCGAGCGCTCGATCCCGATCGGCCGCGCCGGGCGCCCCGAGGAGATGGCCTGGCTGGTCGCCTACCTGTCCTCGCCCGCCGGCGACTTCTTCTCCGGCACGACGATCACGATCGACGGCGCCCGCGACAACTGGGCCGGGCCCTGGCCCCCAGATGCGATCGCCAACGATGAGGGGACGCCGGTGGCTGAGGAGCGGCGTCTGAAGGAGTAGCTGTGCGGCGGCTCTTGGGGGAGGGGTACCCGACCCTCTAACGCGGTTCGAGCACGACGAGCGGAATCTCGCGCCCCTTGCTGCGCCTCGCATAGTCCCTGTAGCCGCCGTAAGCGTCGACCGCCATCCGCCAGAGCCGCTCGCGCTCCTCCGGCTTGGCGACCCGAGCGTGCACCGGCAGGTGCTCGCCGCCGACCTGGACCGTGGTGTCGGGATTGGCGACGAGGTTGTGGAACCAGGCGGGGTTCTTGGGGAAGCCCCCCTTGGAGGCGACGATGACGAGGTCCTTGCCGTCCCTGACGTAGAGCAGGGGGGAGGTGCGCTTGGTACCGCTCTTGGCGCCGACGTGGTCGAGCAGGAGCATCTTGCCCGGCACGCCGGGGAGCGTGTGGCCGATGCGCCCACCCGTCCGCTTGTAGAGGAACGTGTGGGCGCCCATGACGCGGCGGGTGGCCGGCCAGATCCTGTCGGCTAGGTCGAGGTAGCGCGGCGTCCGCCGGCCCCCTGCCGCGTCGGCGCTCATCTCAGGTGTACATCCCGCCGAACATGCCGCCGGTGACGTTGAGGACCTGGCCGTGCACGTAGTTGGCCAGGGGCGAGGCGAGGAAGAGGACCGGGCCCGAGGCCTCCTCCGGCGAGGCGGGGCGGCCGACCGGGATGATCGCCGAGGCCATCGCCCGCATCTGCTCGGGGATGCCGAGCTCGATCTTCTCGCCACCGGGAGCCGTCATCTCGCCGCCCTCCTCCTTGGCGGCGGTGAGGCGGGTGTCGACGAAGCCGAAGGCGACCGCGTTGACGTTGATCTTGAACTGGCCCCACTCCTTGGCGAGGGTTTTGGTCACGCCGACCACGCCCATCTTCGCCGCCGAGTAGTTGACCTGGCCGGCGTTGCCCATCGTCCCCGAGGTCGAGGAGATGTTGATCAGCTTGCGGAAGACCTC
>Ga0190275_10000638_pt1 | contig 29020 bp, 19 predicted proteins | sample Popmic550T_FD_133745 | JGI IMG/M metagenome (GOLD analysis project Ga0190275, IMG submission 133745) | Populus adjacent soil microbial communities from riparian zone of Yellowstone River, Montana, USA - 550 T | ecosystem: Environmental > Terrestrial > Soil > Riparian zone > Trees stand | place...
CGGATGATAGTTCTGCTTGTACGGATTCGGTGGTGGCGTCTGCAGACCAAACAATTCGACGGGTCTGCCTGCCTCACCAGCTGAACTGAAGGCGGCCGCCATCAACTTCCCAGACGCAGCTAGGAAATACAACTCGCGCCCATCTCTCCTCCACTTCGGCTCGACACCCCCGTTGACCGAAATCACTTGCCTATTCCTTCCTTCCGGGAACGATTGCACATACACTTCTGATCGGCCTGACTGGTCAGAAGCGAACGCGAGTTGCCGCGAGTCGGGTGACAAAGCAGCGTGCATTTCATTAAAGCTGGATTTCGCGAGTGCCTCCGGCGTAGCTTCCGGCTCCAGAGCAACACGGAAAATATCAAAACCCGTTCTGGCCGGGCCCATATAAATGATGTATCGTCCATCCACCGACCAGTCAGTCGGTGCTGGATTGTTTGTGCCAGTGTCGATCTGCGCTTGCCGCGCGCGATCGAAGACAGCGCGATCTATTCCCGTGCCAAGGTCTCGGATATACAGGTTCATGGGAACAGTCTGGTTCGTGCGATACAGGATCTGGGCATTGTCGTGGGACCATACCGGCGAGGCGTCCAGCAGAGGGTGCGAAGTTATGCGCGTTACCGTCGCACGATTCATGTCGAAGACCCAGATGTCCTGAGTCACAAGTGCGGGATCCACACGGCTCCAGGCGACTTTCTGCCCATCCGGCGAGACTCGCGGATCCATATAATGCCCCGGCTGCGCCAGTTCGCGCTTCATGGTGCCGTGCCGGTCGTATAAGAGAATCCGCGTCGGATCCATGAGGATGCCGGAATGTGCAACGATGCCGGAATGTGAGCCAGAAAAGCCTGGCCGGGAGTTCGTAGCCGCTCCGACCGCGTTCGCCAATGCTACCGGCTCACCGCGAATCGTAGCCGCCTCACGATCGAATTCCTGCGCCATCAGCACGCCACCTCGCAGGTAGAGTACATATCCGGGATCGATGTAGACACCCCCCCAGTTGGTTGTAAGTAGGCGTTTGGCCACTTTTCCATCAAGCGAACCTACAAAGAGTCCGCCTCCTGAACGATCGAAAAAGATGAAACGTTGTCCATCGGGCAAGGGGGAAGGCCACCAACGTCCACCTACGTCATCGGTGAAAACCGGCGTGGGCTGGCCACCCGTAGCCGGAACTTGGAATAGTGGTTCCCTGTTGCTCGGAGCGTACACAATCACTCCCGAGCCCAGCCAGGCCCCGCCGCGAGGATCGATGGAAACATCCGCCAATAGAACCGGCGGCCCGCCGCCGTTCGCATCCACCTTTTTGAGCGCGTTCTGCGCGAAGAAGCCGAGTGAGCGGCTTTCCGGAGACCAGAACGGGTACTGCGCACCCTCCGTACCGGCCAGAGGTTTGGCCGCTGGTTCGCTCATAGAGCGTACCCAGATCAACGGTATGGTGTTTTGTTCTGCAACAAAAGCGATCTTGGTTCCATCTGGAGACACGGAAAAATCGATCACCGGCACGGATGCGTTCCAGGACATCGAGAAAGGAGCGCCGGGTGGCGCCGCGATGTCAAACTGCAGCACGCTTCTGTGCGGTTCGGGTCTATGTACGCCGAACCATGTGCTGGTAATGACCGCACCTACCGTGAGGCCGCATAGCCCTACGGCAGCTGTCCTGCCCCAACTGCGACGTGTCGAGACCCTAGACGTCGTCGACGCTCCGTCTGACTGAACCTCACGCAATCGTGCGAGATACAGCATTACATCGCGGGCGGACTGCCAGCGGTCGTCCGGTTCCTTCTCAAGGCAGGTCTGTACAATCCAGGCCACAGTGGGCGTTACATCCGGCCGTAAATTGGACACGGGTGCTGGCTTGTGTTTCAGTACGGCGGCGATGACGCTTGCGGTGCTCTCGCCCGCGAATGCCCGGTGCCCCGATACCATCTCATACATCACCGCCCCGAAAGAGAATATGTCCGAGCGGCCATCCACCTCCCGCCGCTGCAACTGCTCCGGTGACATGTATGGGTACGTTCCCAAAATCATGCCTTTGGTTGTGAGGGCTTGCGTTAGCGTTTCCGCCTCCTCACCCGCCGCAAACCGGACGCTATGCGCCAAGCCGAAATCGAGGACTTTAGCTCCTGACTTTGTCAGCATTACATTGGCCGGCTTCAGATCTCGATGAACCAATCCGTGTCGGTGAGCCTCGCTTAGCGCATCCGCTATCTCGAGCGCATAACGAAGGAAGTCTTCGAATTCCATCGGCCCGCGCTGCAGCCTCGCGGCCAGCGTCTCTCCCTCTAGGTACTCCATCACGAGAAACTGCTGACCGTTGGCTGCACCGAAATCGTGGACTGTGCAAATGTGTGGATGGTTGAGACTCGAAATCGCCTTCGCTTCACGTTCGAAACGCAAGTGGAAGTCCCGTTGGACAGTCTGGTCGCCGCCAACTACTTTGATCGCGACAAGACGGTTCAGCCGCGAGTCCTTCGCGCGCCACACGTCGCCCATGCCGCCCTGCCCAATCCGAGTGAGTAGCTCGTAGGGACCCAGCCGGTCACCGGCAGCCATTGCTGACATACACGGCAGCAATTCTATCGCGTTCGTATCAAAGAAGAACAGTGCGTGGGGCGATCCATCTTCGAGTACGGAACGTCCTATGACCAACGAGTGTATCTGCTATTTCCTGCCATAACCTAGCGGACGGCACGACAAAATCGTGCCACTCTGAACAGAACTCGGAACTCGGTTCAGCTTTCATTGACGGGAATCAGACTTTACGGACTAGCCCGATGCTCACAGCCGTTGGGCTCAGTTCCAAGTAGGAGGAGAAGGGAGATGACGCTAGCAGACGAAAGTCAGTTAAACGAGCTTCAACAAGGCGCCCGTAGCACAGCGTGACTGCAGTCGGCGATCACTGCTGCCGATGGCTGAGAAGGGATCTTATGCCGAGTTGCCGAATCACGCTATTCGTTTCCCGAGTAGTGCCCTGCCTTTCATGACCGTTACGTCGTCTACCTCATGGGCTTCGGAACCGCAACGCAAGGCGGACCCGCTGCCGGTACGGATGGATTTTCTGTCGCGACGAATTGGGTCAACACCCGTGGCGGCGACGGAATCACGCCCCAGGATCTTCTATCCAATCCATATCCCAAGGGCCTGAATAAGGCTGTCGGCTCCTCGCTAGGTCTACTCACCCAGACCGGTTCGGCAACTATCGCTTTCCAGCGAAGCTACCCAACCGGATACGTCCAGAACTACTCCTTCGACTTACAGTTCGAACTTGGGCGCTCCGGCGTGCTCGAAGTCGGCTACTCTGGCAACGTCGGGCGCAAGCTCAACTTCGGTGCAACCCCCGACGCCAATCAACTGCCTTCTCAATACCTCTCGCTGGGGAATGCGCTGAACGACCAAGTTGCCAACCCCTTCTTCGGCGTTTTCCAAACTGGCGTTCTTTCTGGACGCACTGTACCCCGCCACCGCCTGCTCCGCCCGCATCCCCACTTCGTCTCAGTGAACCTTTCCGGGGATACGCCTGGAGCTTCGTCCAGCTTCAATGCCCTCTACATCAAGTTCAATAAACGCTTCCCGTCCGGCCTTTCCGTGATGACCAGCTACCAATTCTCTAAGGCGATCGACGACGCCTCGGAGAACCAGGGCTGGATTGTCACCGACACTTTCCGCGATTACACTAACCGCTCGCTCGACCGTTCGATCTCAGCTCATGACGTCCCCCAAAGCTTCGTCACCGCTCTGGTTTGGGAAGTGCCGGTTGGCAAGGGCCGCAAGTTCGGAGCTAACATCCAGCCCGCCCTCAACACCGTGGTCGGCGGATGGGAAGCCTCGAGCGTCCTTCGCTTCACCAGCGGAACGCCGCTCCGTCTGGTAGCACCGAACACCCTAAGCGCCTATGGCTTCGGCAGGTGGCCTGCGACCTCGGACGAGCTGGCGCATATCCGCCATGAAGTTTATGTCGACGAACGGGAGGGTGCGGGTCTTACAGAACTTAGACCGTCTAGCATGGATGACCCTGCGGTCGAAATCGAGGTCGACGACGAAGAAGTGCTCGTTGTCGACCTCCTACACTCGCATCCCGCCAAAGTACAAGCATTCCGTCATCACGGAACGTCTTCGTGCTGTGAGTGTTAGTGTCGCCTCGGAACGCTTGAGCTGGTAGGATTCGTAGTAGCATCACCTCACTGGGCGGTCTCCATGCAGTCACACTGCTGGCATTGTCTGAACCGCTCGCCGCGCACCGTGTACCATTTGTGAGCCTTCCACGGATGGTTGCACTTGCCGCAGCCGAAGTGTCCTTAGTTATGCCTTCCCTCGTTCAAGGGTTTCTGAAGATGCGAAACGCGCGGCTGGGCAGAGCCGACATCTAGGAATCGGCTCGCCCGAGGTCGGGTAAACGCTGTTCAATAACATCAGCAAAGCCGAACCTTCAGTGCCGGGAAATAAAATGTTGTTACCGTGTGAGTGTTCCGGGAAATCTCGCAAATTGATATGCTTCCGTTGTTCATCCTGTGCCGCTAGGTCAACGCAAGGGAGGTCAGTATGAAAGACATTTTTTTGGCTATGAGGCTTTGTCAGACCTGTTCAATCCTCTTGTTGATTTTGGATCCACGTGTTACGTCCGCTCAGGTAACCACCGGTTCGATCGTCGGCACAGCGCGGGACAGTTCAGGCGCCGTTGCGCCCGGAGCTAGGATCACCATCACAAACATCCGGACGAACTCCACGCGGACGGACACAACGGATGCGAACGGGAACTACATCGTGTCCGCGCTTCCTCCGAGCGACTACAGCTTGAAAGCTGAGAAGCCGGGCTTCAAAACATTCCTCGCGACGCAGATCACGCTGCCTGTCGGCGGAGAAATCCGCATGGACATCGCTCTGGAAGTGGGACAAGTCAGCGAACAGGTCACTGTCGAAGCGACGGCCGCACTCCTAGAAACAGAGACCACTTCGCTGTCGCACGTCATGAATCAGAAGCGCATCGTCGACCTGCCGCTGAACGGGCGAAATTTCCTCGAATTGGCGGCCCTATCCGCCGGAGCGATTCCGAAGATGTCGAATCGCAGCACCCAATATGGAAATCGCAATCAGTACGTGACAATCGGCGGCGGACGCGATTCATCCACGAACTATCTGATCGACGGCATAGAGGCTCGATCGCTACGTTTCAACAACTCTTCGCTTCAGCCTTCGGTGGATGCCATACAGGAGTTCAAGGTTGAGCGGAATGCCTTCTCCGCCGAATATGGCCGGGGTGTGGGTGTGGTGAACGTGGCAATCCGGTCCGGGTCGAACGCCTTTCACGGCAGTCTTTACGAGTTCTTCCGGAACAGCAAACTCGATGCGCGTAATTTCTTCGACGCCACTCGTCCGCCATTCCGGCAGAACCAATACGGGTTTGCGTTTGGTGGGCCTATCAAACGCAACAAGCTCTTTTTCTTCTCGAATTACGAAGGGCTCCGCTCGCGGAAAGGACAGACATTCTTGTCGACTGTACCGGACCCAGCCCAGCTACGCGGCGATTTCCGCGGGTTGAACCCGATCTACGACCCCGAAACGACAAGGCCCGATCCAGCCAACCCTGCAGCGATTATTCGAAGTCCCTTCCCGAACAACATCGTTCCGCCGGAGCGGATCCACCCGTTTGCCAGATCGTTCAATACATTGTTCCCGGCGCCAAACCGAAGCGGACCGCTGAACTACATCAGCACCAGCACCTTCGTTGATGATTTCGACCAGTTGAATTTGCGCGGCGATATACACCTTTCCGAGAAGGACAACATGTTCGCTCGTTATTCCTGGTACGACGGCACCCAGTTGCTTCCAGGGGCATTTCAACAGGATCCACGCCCGCAAAACGGTCACAACGCCACTCTGCAGCATACGCGCGTAATGACAACTTCACTGCTGAATGAACTCCGGCTCGGGTATAACCGGTCTATTCACTTCACACGCCCGCTACCCGCGTTTGGCGATCGCAACATCGTTCAGGAACTCGGGCTTCGCAATCTTGGCGGTCTGCGACCGGATTTATATGGCATTCCCGCCGTCGGGATTGCGGGTATCAGTGCACGTGGGGAAAACACATTGAATCAGGGCTCGGTCGAGAACATCATCACATTCAATGACAAGTTCACGATCAATCGCGGACGCCACAACTTCCGTGTGGGATTCGAATTTCAGGATATCCGCTATCAACAACAGGGAGAGGTAAACCCGCGCGGCAACTTCAGTTTCAGCGGTGTCTTCACGGATCCGCAGGGGACGACACGTGCCGGAAATGCTCTCGCTGACTACCTTCTGGGATTGCCCAATCAGGCTCAGGCAGGGCTTGGCGCCGGGGATGCCTTCTTCAACTTCCAATCGTTCTCGACCGCGATCTTTCTTCAGGAGGATTGGCGCATCACGCCGACCCTGACGTTGAACGTTGGAGTGCGATGGCAATATGACCGACCCTTCCGGGAGAAGACTTATAAGGAGGGCAACTTTGCCGAGGACCTCGGTCTGCTGATCTATTCGAAAGAGCCCACGGGAGCGATTTTCCCTGCGATGGAGGGGCTGTATGTGCCCGGCAACACCGTCCGGCACGGGATCTGGGACCCCGACTTCAATAACTTCGCTCCACGCCTCGGTCTCGCCTGGCGTCCATTCGGACAGCGCACCGTGATCCGCTCGGGGTTCGGTGTGTTCTATGAAAATACAAATGGCAACGAGTTTCAATTCACTGGATTGCTGCCGCCGTTCTACGGCATCAACACGCTGATCTCCCGCACGGATATCCCTAGTTTCACGATGAGCGATATGTTCCCTGACGTGCGAAGTCTGACATCACTGCCCGCGCCGTTCAGCGTCTTTCGCCGCGACCGAACTCCTTATACGATGCAGTGGAATTTCAGCATCCAGCAAAAACTGACCGACACAATGCTCCTCGAGCTTGCATATCAGGGCTCCGGCAGCCGCAAGCTGTGGCAGAGATTCAACCAGAATCAGGCAACACCAGATCCTACAGGACGAATCCCGATCGAGCAGCGAGTGCCTTTCCCGAAGTTTCAGGCGGGTCTACTCACCAGCGGCAGGGATGCGAATGCAAGCTACCACGCTTTCACCGCGCGGCTCGAGCAGTCCTACCATTCGGGCCTAAACTTTCAATCGGTTTACAGCTTCTCGCGTAACATTGACACCAACTCCGGGGAATTCGAGGCTAACCAGATGCGGTTCAGGTGGGACAAGCGCGCGAACCGAGGGTTGTCGCGGTACCACCAGAAGCACCGATTCGCCTCCAACTTCGGCTATGAGTTGCCTGTCGGTCCGGGAAAGAAATGGCTCAGCGATGTTGGATTTGGCGGCAAGCTGCTCGAAGGGTGGCAGATCCAGGGCATCCTCAGCCTTGCTACGGGATTCCCATTCACTCCGACAGCCAATGTCGTTCATGGAACTGGATCCTTCGTGCCGCAATTCGCCGATCGCATCGCCGATGGGAATCTGAGCAGCGACCAACGCAGCGTTGACAGGTGGTTCGATACGGCTGCTTTCCGGCGGCCCGCTGTTGGAACATTCGGAACATCAGGACGGAACGTGCTAATTGGGCCCGGCGTCGCTAACCTCGATTTCGCTTTGCAGAAGAACACGAGGATACGAGAGACCATAACGCTGCAGTTCCGGGCCGAGTCGTTCAATATCACCAACAACGCTCAGTTCTTCGAGCCTGTAGCGAACGTGGACAGTCCGACCTTCGGACGGATCACCAGCGCGGCAGATCCCCGACGCATCCAATTTGGCCTCAAGCTTCTTTTCTGATTGCCGTTGGCCTAATCCGATAACGAGGCCCTTCTCACGTTCCGACGCGTCGGAACTTCCCTACGCGCGCGTGAGGTAGACTCCGGCTGATCCGACAGTTTGAAAATGGGAATGTGCGGCTTGTCTGCCGGCGCCATCGCGCGACACGCGCCGCGTACACAACCACCTCTGTCTTGCGCTCACGGCAACTTGATGTACACTTCCAAGCGACATCCATGCATTGGATAGAACCTATGACCCGGCATGGGCGGGCGGAAGTGGCTCGAGGCCGACGATCCGTGCTTAAGAATCCTGAAGAGCAACGTACACGGGTGAAACCTCTCAAGATTGCTTGCGGGACTGAACCCCGATCCACTCAGGACGGTTATTTCGCGCTGCGGCATACCGGGGTCACACCGAGCATCTCCTTCCGTGGGAGTTCGGCGTCCACGCCGCGCGTGAGTGGATCAAGACCGCGGTGACTAACCGGATTCGTGAATCACGACTCAACCGTGACCTCGTTCGACGAGTTTCAGTTACGGCAGTTGACGTTCTCAAGCACCAAGAAATCTGGCGTGAGAACCTCGTACGCGCTCTGCTGTGCCTCGCGCCGCTCTTTTTGATGGTGTTCGGTCTCTCAGGCTGCGATCGTAGACCGGTGATGGAACGGAATGCGAGTGAGCCGGGCGGCCCAAGCGCCGCTCCCATGGAGCAGCGTGCTTCATCCATTCCCTCCGTCCACCTCCTCGTGGATGCAAGCGAAGCAATGCTGTTCGGCGCAGCCAGCGGCGGTCGCTGGCTTCCTGCGGCGAGTGCTGCACCACTCACTCAAGAAGGCATGAAATACGGACTGTACACGCTCACGGGCCGCTTAGGAGAGAGCCCGGGCGAGAAGGCCAAGCCGTCGTCCAAGTCCTGCTCCAATCCCAGCGTGAACATTGTCGACGTCCCGCAGCTTGACGCGGATGTGATCGCAGTCAGCGCCAACTGGAATGCTCTGCCGCGGACCCCTCGGTTCACAGCACGCAACAACGCGCTTATCGTAATCTCGTTGCCCAGTGGCTGCGGGCACAAGGGATCGCCGATCCATTGGTCAAGATCACCCAAATCCTGCGAATTGACCTGGAGGGCGACAACACGGACGAGTCCTTATCGCCGCCAACCTGCTCAGGGGCAAGGGGACGTCTGCTCGGACCGGTGACTACTCTGTGGTGCTGCTCCGGAAGATGGCAAAGGGCCAGGTGCAGTCCATCCCTCTCGTGGAGGAATACTATTTTACGGGCTGCAACGGAAAGTGTGCACCCGCAGCACACCGGGTCGCCGCTCTGCTCGATACAAACGGCGACGGGGTGATAGAGGTCATACTTGCCTGGCGTAACTACGAGCGACGAGGAAAAACGGTCTATCAAATAGAAGGGGGCGAAGTGAGGAACGTGCTCTCGTGGGTGTGTAACCCATAAAGAGTCGGCGGGGCGGAGGTGTGCGGCGGCTGTTGGGTGTCGAGATGGGGCGAGCCCCTCTCGCCATCTGGCCGCGCCGAAACTTCCCCCACGCGCGATCCTGAGCCCGAATGCGACAGTTTTCAGCTCGCTGAACCAGACACCCGTCGGATCGTGAACCGGTCAGCCACGGCGTTCCGCATTGCTGCTTCCACGCTCCGGCTCAGCGACAGTTATCTCGGCGCACAATTCCGCAGGTTCCGTAGCAAACTCGGAGCCCCGAAGGCGATCACAGCCATGGCTCAGAAACTGCGGTGCTCTTCTATCGAATGTTGCGGTTCGGAAATGAGTACGTCGACCGTGGCGTAAAAGTTTACGAGGAGCGGTACCGACAGCAACAGCTTTCACTTCTCAACAAAAGGGCTGCACAACTCGGATTCTCCGTCATTCCGGCGGCAACTCAAACCGTCTCACCCTGAAACGGAGTTTCTGGAGAGAGGAACTTACTTTGGCCAATTCGGAACTGCTCATTTTGGCGACACGTGTCGCAGCTGCCGCGCATTTGAGTGGCAGTTGATAAGATACGTCCACTGCATAGGAGGTTCCATGACGCGCATACCTGCGCTTGTCGCGATGTTGAGCATTCTCGCCGAACTCGCCATAGGGCAGGAAGCCCGGCTTTCCGGAACCATCACCGATCCATCGGGAGCGTCGATTCCCTCAGTAGCCGTGAAAGCGACGCAAGGCGAACGCCAAGTGATTTTCCAGGCGCAGACCGATGACGAGGGACGCTATCTGTTTCCAAAGCTGCCGATCGGAAGCTATCAAATCCGCGCGGAACATCAGGGATTTAAGACAGCCGTTCGGGACGGAATTACGCTGACAACCAGTGCGGACATTTCGCTGAACCTCCTCTTGGAAGTTGGCAGCCTGACCGAGCAGGTCACGATTTCGGCGGATGCGAGCCGGGTGAGCACGGAATCGGCGACGATTCAGCAACTGGTGGATACCAAGCGCATCGTGGAACTGCCGTTAAATGGGCGCGACGTTTATCAACTGGCTCGGCTGGTTCCGGGCGTGGGTCAAAGCGGCGTGAACATCGGCGGTGGGCGTTCCGGAAGCCAGAACAGCGGGATGGCGAACGTACGGATCTTCCAGGAGTCATCTTCCGGAACTCACTTTCCAGACAGTCCGGCTCCCGAAACTGGGCATCTGCCGCTGCCTTCGCAGACATTCTCAGAAAGGCATTGCGCGAGCGGATAAGCCAGCTCAGTCGTCGTTTGCCCGGCCGCGCAGTTTCTTATAGGAGGAACGTTGCGATTTCGCGGTGAGCCGACGGACCTTGGAGCCGTGGGTGGGCCGACTGGGTCGGCGGGTTTTCGGCACGACTTGCGCGCGGGCGATCAGTTCGTTCAGTCGCGCCAAGGCTTCGGCTCGATTGGCTCCTGCGTCCGGTGCACGCGGGACGTGATGATCAACACGCCGTCTTGCGTTGCGCGATTACCGGCCAACGCGAGGAGGCGCTGCCGTGCGCCGGCGGGAAGCCTGCGAGATTGGCCGACATTGAAGCGCAGTTGGACGGCGGTGGAAACTTTGTTGACGTTCTGGCCGCCAGGGTCCGGAAGCGCGAACAAAGGTCATTGTAAGTTCGGAATCTGGAATGAATATGGGCAAATGCTATTTCTAGAATAGCCCGGAATGGTTAGTTCTCGCGCTTCATTCGCTCCCGGCGGGCGACCTCGCGATCGCGGTGAATCGAGGGCGGTGTCGCGGATCTTGATCTCACCGCCGCGCTCGTAGTGGCCGATGATCAGACCGTTTGGAGAGACGCGGGAACTGGTCAGCTTGACCGAATGCGGCCGAGCCGTCGGCAAACAGCTTTTTGCCGCCGCCAAGCACGACCGGCACAGTGAAGATGCTCATAGCGTCGACGAGGTCGTTGGCGAGCAGCGCGTGGACGAGTTCGGTACTGCCTTGGGTGGCGAGATTCGGGCGGTCTTCCTCTCGCAGGCGCTTCACGTCGGCGATATCGCGCAGGAGCACTGAGCCCGCCCAGTTTGTATCGACCTCGCCTGAGCGGGAAACCGCGTACTTCTTGATGTCCTTGAACAGCTTGGCGATGCTGCCATGCGGAGCATCTTCGTCGTAGTAGGGCCAGTACGCGGCGAAAATCTCGTAGGTCTTGCGGCCGAGCAGGCGGTCGAATTTCTCTTGAAGACGCGGTCGAGCTATTCGCCAAACTCTGATCGAAATAGGGCATCACCCAGCCGGCGAACTTGAAGCCCGTGGTCGGATCCTCCCACGGCCCGCCGAACGCCTGCATCACCATTCCATGGAAACCACGGCGTCGATAATTTTCCGCATGGGTCACCGTCCTTGTTTGTTGCGATCCGTACCAGTATTTTCGGCCACCCGCGTTGGGCCGACTGAAACCGCAATGAACCAAGCGTGCGCAAATGCGCCTTGACCACTCAAGTCGACAATGCGCTCAACGGTGCTGTATTACTGCGTAGATACGGTTCGGAACGTTGCCGTTCGTAGCGGACTCCATCACGAGTAATGGTCTGAAGAAATGGCCGTGTGACCCACATCGAAAGAGCGAAGATCCGATAAACTTGGCGTTATGTCAAACAAGCGGTCGGCCCCCAAGAAGATTTCGGAATACGGTGCCACGCGGCGACAGGTTTCCAAATCGGCAATTCACTCATGCTTCCCGCGCTGCTCAGCGGCTCGCCATCGATGGCCGCCACGGGACCGCTGCAGCCCGGCAAGGACATCTATCGCTCTATCGGAGTAGAGCCGGTGATCAATTGCCGCGGTACGTTTACTATCATTGGGGCGTCGGTGGAACTGCCCGAAGTGCGGGCCGCCATGGACGCTGCAGCGCAGCAATTCGTGCAGCTCGACGAGCTAGCCGAAGCGGTCGGCCGGCGCCTCTCTGAGTTGACCGATGCTGAGTGGGGCATGGTCTCATCGGGCTGTGCCGCTGGTATGAAGCATGTCGCGGCCGCATGCGTGGCCGGCGGCAATCCGGAGAAACTTCTGCGCATTCCAGATTTGACCGGATTGGACAAGACCGAAGTGGTAGCCCGAGATCCGCGCGCAGTGCCTATGGTCACGCAATTCGTAATATCGGGGTGAAGATGATCACGGTTGAAACCACCGAAGAGCTCGAGCGGGCACTGAGCGCTCGTACGGCGATGATCTATCTCTCGGCCGGAAGCTCCGGGCCGTTCTCGCTTGAAAACGTCGCGAAACTGGCGAAGCAACGCGACATTCGCATTCTGGTGGACGCCGCTGCCGAAGTGCTTACCATCCCAAACGTTCACTTACAGCGCGGCGCAACCGTCGTCGCATACAGCGGTGGAAAAGCGATCTGCGGACCGCAATGCGCTGGGCTTCTGCTCGGCCGAAAAGACATTTTACTCTCGGCATGGCAAGCAAGTTCACCGCATCACGGGCCAGGTCGCGACAACAAAGTGGGCCGCGAAGAAACGCTCGGGATGCTCGCGGCAGTGGAGGTGTGGGTGAAACGCGATCATGGGGCCGAATGGAAGAAGTGGCTCTCTTACCTCGACACGATCGAGAAGCGCGTAGCCCGGATTGATGGAATTAGCGCGGCGGTGCGCAAGCCGAACGGGCTTTCGAACAAGAGCCCTTCACTTGTCATCTCGTGGGATCCGGCGAAACTGCACGTCACCGGCGAAGAAATAGCCGAAGAGGTGGCGCGGACTAAGCCGCGCATTGCGCTCGGTGCGGGAGCCTTGCGGCGTAACGATGCCGCGTCCGAACAAGGTACCACCTCAATCAACATCACTGCGTGGATGATGCAGCCGGGCGACGACAAGATCGTGGCCGAGCGGCTGTTCGAGGTCCTGTCACGCAAACGCAGCCCCAAGCCAACACCCGCGGCTCCGGCTGCGGACATTAGCGGAAGATGGGATGTGGAGGTTGCGTTCTTCAGCAGCACGAGTCAGCACACGCTCACGCTCCAACAGAATGGTAACCGGCTGAGTGGTTTGCATAAAGGTGACTTTTCCGTGCGCGACGTCTTCGGCACTATTGAAGGCGATCAGATCAAGCTGCAGAGCACGGATTACAAACCTGGCGACTCGATCATATTCACATTCTCGGGATGGCTCTCAGGCGACACGTTTTCGGGTCCGGTCTACATGGGCGAGTACCTGAACGCGAAGTTCGCTGCAAAGCGTCACACCTATCCAGAACGTCGCGGAACGATCCTGATTCCGGGCGGGCCGCCGCTGGCGAACTAATTGGCCTTCCCCCACGCCAAAATGGATTCGTAATCCTGTTCAGTCACAATACTCACGCGGCGCGGCAGTAGTATCTGAGTAACCCGCCGAGCCTTTCTCTGCCACGGACAGACCTGTCCTCCGGAACCTATTCCGTGCGAGTCTAACGACTGCCTGCGTTAACGTGTTACTACTGCCTGCGTTAACGTGTTACTGACGAAAGTGTCAGATTTCAGGGCGATCTCACATTGAGCTGCTGTAACCAGAGGTCTCTTCATCGGCTACTGATTAGGCGATGACGAACATCGCTTCAAGTGCCTGTACTCTCTCATGACAAACTGGCGTCTGTTTCGAGCGGCTGATATGAATTGCCCTCTTCGTCGAACGCGCGGCAGAAGCGTTGCGTCGAATGAAAAGCACCAAAGCCCAGCATCGGATATCGGTTGGGAACTCGAGACGGATTGAAGGGTGTTCCGGTGCGTTCATTGAATCGGCGCCCACATTGACGACAGCTGAAGCGGGAATAGACCAGATCCGTTGCAGCATTTCGCGTTTGTCGCGCAATGCGGACAGTTCATAGCGGCCTAATAACGATACCAGCCCGTCTCGTTCTGACCGGACGTGAATCCTGACACTTTCGTTGTCACCGGCATACTTGCCTGCACGCGACCATTTACCAATCCAATCGCGCTCCCAGCAGCCCGTTTCGCGGACCCGCCAAATCGCGTGTCTGGATTGCTCGTATGGTACCGACGGCAGCAGGTGCTGAAATGTTCAATGACGGAATATCGAAGTTCGCGTGATTGAACAGGTTCGTGAAGCTCACCTGCACTCGAAAGAACATCCGTTCGCGTATCGGAAAGGATTTGAATAGTGCGGCGCTCGCTGTCTGGCGTCCCGGTCCAACGATGATGCCGCGGCCGGAGTTGCCAAACCGCCCGGCATTCGCGGGAGGTACGACGAAGGCGGATGCGTCGAACCAGCGGTCGATGGTGCGTTGATCGCCCGGCAGGTTCCCGTCGCCGATCCGATCCGGTATGCCGCCTACCACCTGCGTGTTTGACGGATCCGACCCGGTGAACGACGGTGTCAGAAAGTCGCCGGTCTGTGCGATAAACGAACCGCTCAATTGCCATCCGCCGAACACAGCGCCAGCAAAGCCGCCATCGCTCAAGAACGGCTTGCCGCTCCCGAACGGAAGTTCCCAGATCACCGTAGAGATGAAGCGGTGACGCGGCGTGTACTGAGCGTTAGCACGTTCGCGTCTGCGGTCGAAAGCGTTTTCGATGGTTGTGCCGCCCTCGACTCCGCCGGTCTCGTCAACATCGGTGAGGTTCTTCGCCCACGTCCATGCCGCCATATACGATAGGCCGCTCTGCCACTTCCGCTCGATCTGCGTCGAAAGTCCGTGATAGATCTGATTGCCGCCATTCCCGCGCATGACGATGTTCCGGTACAGGGGAAACGGACGGCGGTTCTGGTTGAACACAGTGGTACTCGGCGCGGGCTGATTCACGTTCCGACCGTAGACCAGACTGGTCGATCGCGACCCGATGTACGAAATTCGCAGGCCCGTCGAGAGCCCCAACTCGCGCTCGATTGTTAGGTTCCATTGCTGCGCATATGCGTTCCTCAAGTTGAGGTCGAGACCGGTAACGTCGACATTGCCGGTGGTACCGGCTCCGAGAAACGGACGCTGGAACGTTAGCGTAGGCGTGTTGTTGGTTATGGTGTTGACGAAACTTTCGGTCAGCGAGAATGGGCCACCGTAGAGAGGTGAGAATACATCGGCGGTGAAGTCGTCGTTGTAGAATCCCCAGCCGCCGCGGACCACATTTTTAGTGCCTCCGAACGGACGCCACGCAAATCCGAATCGGGGCTGAAAGTTATTGAGATCGCCTTTGCGCAAGGAACGCTCAGGGAAGCCTGCGGTCTGGGCCGTCACGATCGGGATTTGCGACGGGAACAGCGGATTAACGTATTGGTCGATGATCGTTTGGTTGGGAACGACGAGTCGGCCGTTCGCGGAATCCACGTTGAATATAACGTCGCGTTTGTCGTATGCGGGTTGATTGTAATCCCAGCGCAACCCGTAGTTCAGCGTCAGGTTCTGGCTGGCTTTGTAATCGTCTTGAATGAAGGCGCTTACTGTGTAGAAGCGCGCGTAACGGCTTGGCCGCACATAATTTCGTGAGGTAGTCTGGGGAACGCCAAGCAGAAAATCCGCCCACGCATTGCCCGAAGCAAATCCTGTGAAACTGTACGACCCGAATTGCGCCGGCTGTATTGCGTTGTATTGTTGCGGCCGGAATTCGAACCCGCCCTTGATGCTGTGCCGGTTACGGATATACGTTAGCTGATCGACGAATTGATACGTGTTCTCAGCAGGCGCCTGCATCGCGAGCGGAGCAACGGTTGTGAATCCTACTATGCTGACGCTCGGCACGTTATAAACATCGGGCGCCGGCTGGAGGCCCTGAATACCGATCATGTCGACGAGTTCCTGCCCGAGGAGTTCGCCGCGCGCGGCGTTGTAGTTGCGAGCGAACCCGAGTTTCAGCTCGTTGATAAGCCGCGGCGTCACAGTCCACGTATCGGAGATGGCAACCTGCCGTGCCAATCGAGTTTGAACGCGATACCCGACAGAAGTCGCCGGTAGCCCTCCATCCACTACTCGGGGTGAGGATTCTTTGAAACTCACTCGACCATAAAGATTGTTATTCTCGGAGACCGCATAATCCAATCGGACGTCGAATTGATCGTGCTGCAACTGTTGCGGTACGGTCTCACGATAATTGGCGACTGTCGAGGTCGGGGCGCCGAAGTTGGGTACCGGATAGAACCGGTCCTGCCACGAGACGGAACCGCCATAGCGAAGATTGGCGGGAATGACGTTGTTAGCGAACGGCAGGCCGGTGAACGGATTTAATAGCGCCAATCCAGTTACCTCGGAGAAATCACCCGCGCGCATTCGGGTGGTGGGAACGTTGGGATTGATAGCTGCGGCTTGCCGCTGGCGCTCGCCTTCATAGGTGCCGAAGAAGAATAGTTTGTTGCGCAGGACGGGCCCACCCATCGAGGCGCCGAAGTTGTTACGAATGTTCTGGCCCAGCGTCTGTGCGAAGAACGACCGCGCATTCAAAGCGGCGTTCTCGTGATACCAGAACAACGCGCCGTGCAGATCGTTGGTTCCGCTCTTGGTAATCGCCGTGATGTTGGCGACCTCGCCGAACTCCGCCTTGTTATTAACGATTTCGAATCGCACTTCCTGTATCGATTCGAAGCTCGGTTCGGCAGGCCCGATCGAGTTTCCGAATGCCGGCGAGTTGGAGCTGATTCCATCCACATTGAAGTAGTTTTGGCTGCCGCGCGCGCCACCGAGGGAGAAGCGGGAACCGCCTCCCTGGCCGCCGGTCGGTGTCAGGAATACGTAGCGATAGAGGCCTGAATCGCCTGTTCCGCTGACGGTTGAGCGAATGTTCAGCGGCAGATCGTTGAGGTCTTTGGACGTTTTCATTGCCGCGATCGATGCTGAGTCGGTGTCGATCACAGGCGCGGTTGATTGAACAGTGACTTCAGTTCCGACCTCACCCACGTCGAGCTTCAGATCGACACGGACGACTCGCAACGCTGTCACGTCGACGTTCTGAACGATTGCGGTTTTGAAGCCCGCGGCCTTAGCAGTTACGCGATATCTCCCGGGGTTCAAATTTGGGACGTCGTAGGTTCCAGCCTCGCGTGTTGTCGCGGTTCTGGAAACATTGGTGCCTTCATTTGTAATTACAACTTCGGTATTGGGCACAGTGGCTCCGGTCGGGTCAGTGACACTGCCTGTTACTGTGCCGAACGTCGCCTGCGCAAACAAGGCAGGCGAAAAGGAAAGGAGAAGAAGGAAAGCGAACATCGCTCGCATACAGCCCCCTTAGCGGATCTGTGTTTTTCGGGATTTGCCGTTCCCGGCGCGCATTTCCAGTATGGCGGAATAGCAGATAAAAGTGGAGGATCATTTACGATTAGGGTGACTGTAATTCGATATACTTAGCGAATCGACCCGGTAAATGCGATGCGGCCGGCCTTTTTTTTCTTTGCTATTTCGATGTTTTCCGCGGGCTTTGCGTCCGATCGCACGGTAGCCGAATGGGTATTGCGGATCGGTGGATGCGTCAGCGTCGACGGCGCGCGCAGGCCAGTCTGGGACGTACGCGACCTGCCGGATCACGACTTCACAGTCACCGGAGTGAATCTCGTTCCGGTTTTAGTCGATCCCCTGGAATTCAAACGATTGGCGGGGCTTGCCCACTTAAAGGAACTGTACATCTCGGGTCGCTCGTGGCACTCGATGCCGGTCAGGGTTTCACGCGACTCGTTGAAAGTCTTCGGGACTCTCACGACTCTCGAACGCTTCGTTCTTAGTCTGCCGGTGCAAACCGAGATCCCGCTCGACGATGACTCGCTCGCGGGCTTGGCGACGTTGGTCAATCTGAAGGAACTTCGTCTCGCGCAGACGATTGTCAGAGGGCGAGCGCTTGCGCCGTTCACGCAGCTCAACTCTCTCGATTTAGACCATACACGCCTTGATGACGCGGCAATGCGCAATTTGCAGACGATGCCGAATCTGACCAAGCTCTACGCTCGCGACACGATGATCACGGACGAAGGCTTGCAATACCTGAAGGACCTTCGTCAACTCACGGAGCTAGATCTGTATGGTACGAAAATCAGCGATGCGGGTATCGTTCATTTGAAGGAATTGAAGAATCTTCGGAAGCTGAATCTGCTGGGCGCTAATGTCACCGATGCAGGCGTCGAGGTTCTCACCGGGCTGACGAATCTCGAAGAACTGAATCTGTATCGCACGAAAATTACCAACGCCGGTGTCGAGAAGTTGAAAACACTCACGCGGCTACGCGAACTGGACCTCAGGTACACGCAGGTAACGCGCGGCGGTGTCACTGCGATCGCGTCCGCACTCCCGAAATGTCACGTTGAGTTCATTGATGCGTTCCTCGATGCATCGGGCGCACAATCAGCGTCGTTACCCAAGCCGGAGGGTTCCGGAGCGGCTAGCATCGCGAAGTGGATTGAGCGCCGCGGCGGCAAGGTCACGATGGACAGCGGCATTGTCCGCGAAGTGTCGATGGTGTCGAACGGGCTCAGTGACGCGGAACTTGGCAATCTAGCTGAGATTCTCCCCACCGTCAAGAACCTTAATCTTCAGGCGACCGAAGTCGGCGATATTGGGATGAAGCGGCTCGCGGCGTCGTGTTCCTTGGGAGAGCTGGAGCTTGCGTACACGACTGTTTCCGATGAGGGTTTGCGCCTGCTCTCCAACTGCAAATCGCTCCGCAGTCTCGGCCTAAGCTACACGCTTGTACACGGGTCCGGGCTTCGGGCATTCCAGTCGCTCGAAGAGTTGGATCTGTCCGGCGCGTCGATCACCGATGAGGGCCTGGCCGAACTCGCGGGTTTGAAGAAGCTGCGGCGGCTGTCACTGAAGTACTCGGATATCACCGACGCAGGCCTGCAGCAGTTGAGTGCCATGCAGGAACTGAGGCGGCTCGATTTAACGGGCTCCGATGTCACGGATGCCGGTCTGCAACATCTCGGAAAGCTGACTGCGCTCTCGGAATTGTTGCTGAGTCATGGACGCTTCACCGACAAAGGACTGTCGGCGCTGACCGGGCTCACGAATTTGAAGCGCCTCGAGCTTGTGCGCACGAGGACCACCGATGCCGGCCTGACCGCGCTCGCTTTGTTGAAGAGTTTGACGAGCCTCAATCTCGACTACACAACTGTGACTGATAAAGGCGTATCTGCGATCGCTATGCTGCCGAATCTCGCGGAACTGCATCTCGATAGCGCGACAATCACGGACGCCGGGGTCGAAGCATTGAAGGCGCTGCATGGGCTGAAGGTCTTGAATCTGTACCACACGCTTGTGACGGAGGCCGGCTATAAGACGCTAAAGAGCGCACTTCCAAACTGCAAGATTATATGGGATCGCGAATCGGGGCAGCCGACGCGCAGGGGAAGTTGATGCGAGCTCTGATTCTTATCCTCGGTTTGGTGGTCGCCTTCGGTGCTGAACTGCCCAAGTGGATCGAAGAGCAGGGTGGGCGTGTCGAAACCGATGCCCGGTCACGAGTGACTGCAATATGGTTGCCCTTCGGATGGGTTACCGACGCGGAACTTGATCCAATTGCTGCGTTGCCGGATCTTCAGACTCTCGATCTCTCGCTATCGCTCGTGAGCGACACCGGGCTTGAAAAACTTAAGAATCTTCGAAACGTGCAGGAGCTGAATCTCTATTCGGTTGAACACATCACGGACGTCGCGATCGCCTATTTGCGTGGATGGAAGAAGCTTCAGCGGCTGAATCTTCGCGGGACCGATATCACCGACACGAGCGTTCAGTATCTCGGAGATTTGACGTCGCTCAAATCACTCGATATCAGCTATACGCAGATAACTAACAACGGCATGGAATATCTCGCCGGGCTGCGTAATCTGGAGGAGTTTTCGGTCGGCGGAAACAAAGTGACGGGCGCAGGTTTGCGGGTACTCAGGGCGTTGCCCCTGCTGACGGCATTGAATCTGAGCGGCGGTCAAAAGCGGAACTCGGGAACGTGGGTTGTGACTTTGACAGATCGCGACATGGATGTAGTAGCCGACCTGAAGCAGTTGCGCTCTCTCAACCTCGCCGGGATGCGGATTACAGACGTGGGTGTGACGCAACTCGGTGCACTGTCGCAACTGAAAAGGCTCAGTCTTGGCCGAACTCAGATCAGTTCGAAGGGGCTCGGCGCCCTGGCTGGTCTGAGCAATCTCGAGGAGTTGAGTTTGTGGAGCGCGAAGCGGATTGATGACGCGGCGGGACCGGCGATAGCGTCGCTGAAGTATCTGAAGATTTTGGATCTCGCAGAGACGGCGATCGGCGATGCAGGGCTAGCGAGCCTCACCGTCATTCCTGGACTACAGAAGTTGTACCTTAGCGGATCACGAGTAACCGATGCGGGTGTACAGGCGTTCCTGAAAGAGCGGCCTGATTGCAAGGTATCGTGGAAATGAGAGTAAATGCGGTATTTGCTGCCTTTGTTGCGGTGATCGTTGCGGCGACGCAGCCGGCGGCGAGCGGAAGTTTGAGACGGCTGACGCACAGTCAGTACAACAACACGGTTCGCGATCTGCTTGGCGACAATACGCGCCCCGCTGATTCGTTCCCGCAAGAAGACTACGTCAACGGCTTCAAGAATCAGATAGCCGCACAGGATATATCGCCGTTGCTTGCGGAGGCGTACAATACCGCAGCCGAGCGTTTGGCGAAGAGCGCGTTTCTGGGTGGTACGGACACGAATCACCTGATTCCTTGCAAGCCGACGGCGGCCGGTTGCGCCGACAAATTTGTGCGGTCCTTTGGACTTCGTGCGTTCCGCCGTCCGCTGACAAACGCCGAATTTCTCAGGTACAAGGCGGTTTTCGCGAAAGGGGCTACTCGTGGACGCGACTTTCTGTCGGGCGCACAACTCGTCATCGAAGCGATGATGCAATCACCCAAGTTCCTGTTTCGTGCCAGTGGATCCGGTCCACATGCCATCGCGACGCGGCTTTCGTATTTCCTCTGGGACACGATGCCGGACGAAGCGATGTTCAACGCTGTGGCTGCTGGGGAACTGTCGAACGCCGCGGGCGTCAACAAAGCAATCGACCGGATGATTGCGGATCCACGCGCTGGGGAGGCTTTGGACGAATTCGCCGCGCAATGGCTGCGGTTCGACCTTGTGCAGACGGCTGTAAAGGACCGCGCGCTGTATCCGCAGTTCTCGCCGGAGTTGGCGATCGCAATGACGGAAGAGACGAAGCTGTTGATCGCCGATCTCGTTTGGAGCGATCGCAACTTCATGGACCTCTTCACTGCGCGGCGCACGTATGTCAACTCGGATCTCGCGTCGCTGTATGGTGTACCCGCTCCGAAGAACGACTTCGACCAAGTGTCGTTACCGGAAACAGCCGGACGTGCAGGCATACTCGGGCACGGGACCTTTCTCGCACAGACAAGCAAGCCGGGCGAAACTTCGCCGACGGTCCGCGGCTATTTTGTTCGCGAGCACTTCTTCTGCCACCAGGTACCCGATCCGCCTCCCGGAACAAACAGCAACCTGCCGCCATTGTCCGTAGATCGTCCGCAAACGAACCGTGACCGGCTTAACGAGCATCTGATCAACCGGACCTGTGCGGGGTGTCATAGCCTGATGGATCCGATCGGCTTTGGGTTTGAAAAATTCGACGCGATCGGGAAACGGCGAGAGAAGCAGACCATCAAGTTCTTCCCAGATCGCAAAGCAAAAGACCAGACTCCCAAGACGGTGACGCTCGACCTGAATACGAGCGGGAAGGTTTCGGGTCTGGCGAACTCCGATTTTCAGACGCCTGTCGAACTCGGGCAGATTCTGGCGAACAGCCGTGATTGTCAGGAGTGTGTTGTGAAGCAGTTGTTCCGGTACGCCTACGGCCGCCGCGAGACGGACGCCGACCAGAAGATTATCTCGGGAGCAAGCGTGGCATTCCGCGATTCCCAATTCCAGTTCAAAGTTCTTATCATGTTCTTAGCGAGATCGCTCGCGCTTCCGGCAACGCAGGGTAGCTAAATGACATTCAAACGCCCATCGCGACGCAGTTTCTTGAAAGGCCTCGGACCTGCAGGAGCGCTCGTGCGCGTCGGCCTGCCACCGCTCGAGGCAATGTTTAACTCTCATGGCACGGCTTATGCTGCGGACGCGGCGGGCTCACGTATTCCATCTCGGTTCGTACTTTGGTTCAATGGCAACGGCGTCCCCGAGAGATACTGGATTCCGAACGAGACCGGGCGCGATTACCAGTTGAGCCCGTGCCTTACCCCGCTGGCACGTTTTCGGGATGATTTTCAGATCATCACGGGTCTCGACAATCCTGCTGCGCGCCATCCTGGTCCGGGTAACGATCACCATCGCTCCATGAGCGCCCTAATGTCCGGAACACCTTTCACCGGCCGGGGCGCCGGTGGGGCGTCAATCGACCAGATACTGGCCGGCAAGATCGGCGGCAATTCGCGGTTTCGCTCGCTGCAGATCGGCGTATGCCAGGAATCGCACGGCGAGAGCATTCACCGGAACATGAGTTGGGCCGGATATGAACGGGCGCTGCCGCCCGAGATGATCCCGCACAATCTATTCGATCGAATGTTCGGCACGAAAGAGCAGAGCTGGATCGAACGGAAGAAGAGCGTGCTCGATGCTGTGCGCGACGACTTCAAAGAGATGAACGCGGCGCTCGGGAAGACGGATCAACAGCGTCTTGACGAGCACCTTGCTTCCGTTCGTGATCTCGAACGCGCGATCATAAGCCTTCCGCCGGAGTATACGAAGGTGCAGGAGCCGGAGATCGGCGGCGATGTTCGCGATTACCCCCGTATCGCAAAGCTCCAAAGCGATCTGCTGGTTCACGCGCTCGCATCGGGGCAGACACGCGTCGCGACTTACATGCTCACGAAGTGCCAAAGCCTCGTCCGGCTGCCCTGGCTCGGATACACAACGCTGCGGCACCACGACTACACTCATACGAATGCGGATTCACCGCAGGCGCAGCGGATCCTGCGTGACATCTGTCGATGGCACGCTCAGGAGTTCGCGTATCTGATCGGTCGCCTGAAGGCGATTCCGGAAGGCGACGGCAACATGCTCGACCGTACCAGCCTCCTGTATATCCACGAGCATGCCGAGGCGAACATTCATAAGAACAATGGGCTGGTCGCGATCGTTGCCGGGCACGTGAACAAGATGGTCACGGGCACGCACACCAAGGTGACCGGGTCCATGGGTGACCTGTACCTCGGCATCGCGAACGATCTACTGGGTGTCCGTCTCGACGGATTCCCCACCTCCTCACGGAAACTCGAAGTCCTGGTCTAATGGACCGGCGACAATTTCTGCAAAAGAGCGCCCTCGCTTCGCTTGCGTCCGGAGACGTGTTTGCCGCGCCTGGTCATCTCGAACAGATGCCGGACATGTTGCTGGCATTTCTCTCGCGCCGGTTAAATGCGCTTGCAGAGAAGTGGGACGGAGAGCGCGCTAAGATTCGATCCGGTAACGATGTCGAAGCGCGGAACCGTTTTGTGCGAGAGAAGTTTCGCGAGATGGTGCACGGGTTCCCTGAGCGGAATCCGCTGGCGCCGGTGATAGTCGCGAAACATGAACGTAACGGCTATCGCGTCGAGAATGTCATGTTCCAGAGCCGCCCGAATTTCTGGGTGACCGGTAACCTGTACGTTCCCACGAATGGCGCCGGCCCGTTTCCGGGCGTTATATCGCCGTGTGGTCACTATCCGATGTCGCGGATGGAGCCGGAATACCAGGCCGTATACATAAACATGGTCAAGGCCGGATTTGTTGTGCTGGCCTACGATCCGATCGGGCAGGGTGAACGGCGGCAATACTGGAATCCCCAGATTAATCAGACTGAAGTCGCCTTCTCGTCTACATACGAGCATTCGATGCCCGGACAAGTCTTGCTTATGATGGGCGAAGACCTGACGCACTACCGTATCTGGGACGGCATGCGTGCAATCGATTATCTGGAGACTCGGTCCGAGGTCGATAAATCGCGCATAGGGTGCGCCGGGCATTCCGGCGGAGGCACACTGACGCTGTTCATCAGCGCTCTCGATGAGCGTGTGAAGTGCGCAGTTGTGAACGAGGGCGGAACTTCACACCGCTGGCCGTTGGATATTCGTCCCGGAAGTCGTGTCGGACCGTCTGACGTCGAACAGAATCTTTTCCCCGCCGCAGTGTACGGCGTAGATCTGTGCGATTTGCACGTCGCAATTGCTCCTCGGCCACTGATGGCGATGATCGAGGACTACAATCCACGGTTCGATCGAGCCGCGGAACACATTCGCACTCGTTATCAGCAACTCGGAGTGCCTGAGAAGTTCGCTACTGAACAGGCAACGGATCCGCACGCGTGGACGCCGAAGCTACGCATCGCCGCGACGGATTGGCTCAGCCGCTGGATGTATGGCCGACCTGGTCCCAAGTCCGAACCCGAGTTCGCGATTGAGCCGGCAGAAGCTCTGTTCTGCACCCCCAACGGGTCGCTGCGCTACTCACAGCAGGGCGACAGCATTTTCTCGATCATCCTGAAGAAGCAGGCAACGCTACCGCTGCAGAGTTCTCGTACGAGCGCCAGTCAGATTAAAGAGTTGTTGCACTATCGCAAATCCGACGTTGCGCTCGATGCCCGAGTCAAGGTGACAACGCCGCGGAAGGCCTATTCGATCCAGAAGCTCGACTTTGTGTCCGAGCCGGGCATTGCCATTCCGACCTGGGTGTTCGTACCCGATACAAAGCGAGAAACATATCCTGCGCTTCTGTTCGTGAATGAGGCCGGCAAGCAGGCCGACGGCATGGAATTCGGTCTATACGAGCAGTTAGCGCGCAGCGGCAATCTTGTTGTCTCTGTCGACGTACGCGGGATCGGCGAAACCAGACCGCCCCACGAAAGCTCCAGCAGCCGGATGAACGAATTCAGCCATCTGTTCGACGTCGAAACTGCGATGGCTTACATGACGTGGTTCATGGATGAGTCACTATTCGGGATGCGCGTTCAGGATGTCATTCGAAGTGTGGACTATTTACTTAGCCGTCCGGATGTGGCGAAGAACGATTGGAGACTCACTGGTAAGGGAGCGGGCGCTCTCTGGGCACTTTACGCCGCTGCACTGGATACACGCATTCAGGATTGTAGGTGTGAGCGCGGGCTGATCAGCTATGCGGCGCTGGCTCGCACCGATAGATACATCCACAATGCAAGCGTTTTCGTGCGTGATGTGCTGAAGCACTTCGATCTGCCACAGGTTGCGGCGACCGTGGCTAATCGGCGGCTTACTTTCGTTTCGACGGTGGACGCGATGAAATCGCGCGTCGATCCAGCGGTTGTGCGGAGCGTTTACCGCGACACTTTTGCTGCGTACCAGGCTGCCGGGGCGGACGGCCGGTTCAGTATTGCGTGAAGAGGCCCCCTGAAAGGTGGCCGCAGGCTAAAAGCCGCCCCACCACCAGCACAATCAGTATTTGGCCATCCTGGCTTGGGCCCGGGCCCGGCAACGTATATTCAGAAGCCCGCGCTGGAAGCGCACAGCCACGGACGCGGGCAGCGTATCAATTCGCCTTGGAAGTCGCGAAAAAAGCAGAGCGTGCCTTCAAATTCGAGTTGGCTCTCACTACTCCGGACAAGTCTTACCTCAAGACACGTTACTGGGACAACAGGAGGAGCGGCCTTCTCAGCGCCGATCATTTGCTGCACGACATCAAGCGGATGGAAGTAGCGTACCTCGACCAAAATCGCAGGGGATATGAGCTGACCAAGCATGTCTCGTTGGCGCTCCTCGATCCGGAGGCGCTGCAGCAACTCAAGGCGACGCGATCTTGCACTTTCACAGTTTTCGAAAATGGCTTCGATTTCGACTATCCCAGGCACTTGTGCCTACCGCAAATCCCATCTGTGACATTTGCGACCTCCTGCCATACGCCAGAAATCCAAAGGTCTGCGCGATTCTCACCGCGGGCTTGAAGACTCACGAAAGATCGCTATGCCCTCAGCGGTCACCTACAATCCGCCGCATTGCACAAGCTGAGCCGCCTTTTCGGGATTAACGGAACCCGGCGGAATTGTTTCGCAGGGCAGGATCTGCGTCGATGCGCCCACAGAGAGTTCAGGCGGCGCGCCGCTCGTACCGGTGATGAAGCCCGCCAACTTGCGGTATCGCGACAACGGCTCCTCGTTCCGACGGTTGCACGGGCCTCGGTTCCGGCGCGTCCTTGACCAGGGACAGATGGGTCCGGGACTCGTGATAGTACGCCAGGAAAGATTTCATGTGCCGGTACAAAGAGGCTTGGTTGAAGACGATCACGTGATCGAGGCATTCCCTCCGGATCGTGCCGATGACGCGTTCCACAAAGGCACGTTCCCAGGGCGACCGTGGAGTTGAAAGGACCTCCTTGATTCCCATGGCAACCACATCTGTTCGGAACTCACGGCCAAAGATGCCGTCGCGGTCACGAAGTAGATACCGCGGTACCTGGTCGAAAGGAAATGCCTCCCGCAGTTGCTGCCCAGTCCATTTAGCGGTGGGATGGGCGGTGACGTTGAAGTGGACGATGCGGCGTCGGTCGTGAGCCAGCACCAGAAATACATACAACACCTGGAAGGTGATCGTCGGCACCGTGAAGAAGTCCACCGAGACCATGGTCTTGACATGATTCTCGAGGAAGGTGCGCCAGGTCTGAGATGGAGGTTTGCGATGGCGCACCAGATACTTGCCGACGCTGGTTTCACCGATGTCGATGCCCAGCTTGAGCAACTCGCCGTGAATGCGAGGTGCTCCCCACAGCCGATTCTCGCGACTCAGTTTGCGGATGAGTTCTCGGACGTCTTTCGCAACCGCCGGCCGTCCCGGTCGACCGTGGCGGACCTTCCAGGTCCAGAACAGACGAAAGCCCTTGCGGTGCCAAGCGATGACGGTGTCCGGTTTGACGATGACCAGAGCAGACCGCCAGCCGCTCCAGACCGCGCACAGCCATGCCCAGATGAATCGATCGGCGGCAGTCAGTTTAGGGCGCTTCACGGAGCGCTGGAGAACGCCAAGCTGGTGCCGGAGTGCCAGGTTCTCCAATTGGAGCGCGGCGCGCGATTTGAAGGTGGCCGCCACGGCCGCAGCCAACGCGTGAAGCGTGTTGAGCGTCGGACGGAGAACGTGAGGAAGGATGTGCAAACCCTATGTTCTCATCCAGTTCGAGGTTTGCGATAGGCACTATAGCCGAAGAGCACGACGGGCGTAACGGCCGATCAGGCCCGAAAGTCCGGGTTTACGGACTCTGTCTTGGCTCGCCTCACCCAACGCGGCCGACTGGAGCGCACCGCCCGTGGCGTTTATAGAATCCCCCACTTTCCGCCTGGCAGGTTCTCACATTATTTGGAGGCAGTACTGTGGGCGAAAGCCAATCGTGGGCCTGACGAAGTCGCCATATCGCACTTGACGGCATTAAGCGTTTACGAGATTTCCGACGCTAATCCCGATCGCATCCACATTACGGTACCAAAATCGACCCGCCTTAGCCGGCAACAGCCGAAGGGAGTTGTCGTCCACCAAGAGGTGATCACGCGAGACGACATTCAGGTACACGAGGGCATACCGGTAACGACCATCGCCCGAACGATCGAAGATCTCCTCCATTCTGGAGCCCGACTGGATCTCATCCGTCAGGCGATTACCGATGCGCGCCGCGAAGGTTTAATTGGGGATGCTGAATTGCGGCGACTTCGTCGCAAAGTCGATTCACGCATTCAGGAGACGCGCGCCCAAGTAGAGGCGGAGAAACCATGACTCCCCGACGGCCGCTGGAGCGCTTGGAGAAGACCCTTGCGCGAGTTGCCCGCGAACAGGGCATTGATCAGGAGCGATTGAGGCGGTGGCTTTCCTTCCTCGCCATCTGCGGTGTACTGGAGCGCGCACTTGCCGACGGGATACTGGGCACATACTACCTCAAGGGCGGCGTTGCGATGGAGTTGAGGTTTGCTCAAAGAACCCGCGCGACCAGGGATCTCGATATCGGTATCGAAGGCACCAGGGCGGGACGGCTTCAGACACTATCCGAAGTCCTGAAAGTCGGCTTCGACCATTTCACATTCAGAGTCAAATCTCGAACCCGCGACTTGGAGCAGGCCGATACCGTTCGCATTCAGGTGGCGGTGGAGTACAAGACACGCTCCTGGCAGACAGTCGACGTGGATCTTAGACCCGCCACATTCGGTGATACCGATTTAATCGAACCCAAGGTTCATGGTTTAGCGGAGTTGGGCCTTCCAGTCACCTCCCCAGTACGGTGCTTGAAGCTTGCCCATCAAGTGGCACAAAAGCTGCACGCTTGTACTGGGCCATTCTCGTTGGGGCGAGCGCGCGACGTGCTCGACATTATCCTCATCGATACGCTCGGCGAACTCGATTATGCAGCCACAGCGCAGGTGGCGCGCAGTGTCTTTATCGAACGTGCCACTCACGATTTTCCACCCGAGGCGACGTTCCCGGTGGAGTGGGGACCGGAACTTGAGGCCTTGGCGAAAGATCTCGCATTTCCGATCAGAACCGCTACTCAGATTCAAGCCCGTTTCCATGAGATTGTGGCGACGTTGAGTAGCGTCGGGGAATCGCAATGAGCGACGAACTCGCCGGGCTTAAGGAAGAGAATCGCCGGCTTCGCCAACTGCTCGCCGAGCATCAGATTGAACTGCCGTCTGAGTTGAAGGCGCCGGAACACCGATCAACGCCCTCATTGGCTTCTAAGCTTTCAAGTGACTCGAAGGTCCGCCTCTTTCGAGAGCTGTTTCGAGGGCGTGAAGACGTGTACGCGGTAAGGTGGGAGAGCCCCGATGGCCGCAAGGGATACACTCCGAAATCAGAACGCGACTGGAAGGCATATAACGCCGCAAAGCCTGAGGACCGACAGCGAGTTGATCGTGAGA
>Ga0190275_10000639_pt1 | contig 29001 bp, 17 predicted proteins | sample Popmic550T_FD_133745 | JGI IMG/M metagenome (GOLD analysis project Ga0190275, IMG submission 133745) | Populus adjacent soil microbial communities from riparian zone of Yellowstone River, Montana, USA - 550 T | ecosystem: Environmental > Terrestrial > Soil > Riparian zone > Trees stand | place...
CCGCATTTCGTCCGTGTCCAAAATCTCACGGAGGAAGTGTACACTCCGTCGCGATTTCCGGAGTATCCGAATGATGTAAGGAGCACTCGAATGGGTCACGCCAGCAATGTCGGACAGTCCCGAGCAGCGGGGGATGGGATTACGCAATCTGAACGTGACTGGGCCTATGCAAATCGCGCTTTAGCGAGAGGAGACGAACCGGAAGAGGTGATTCGGGCAATCGCGAGCTACCGGTCCGACAAACCCAGTCCTGAATACTACGCTAGGCACACCATTGAAAAAGCGCAAAAGTCTACGGAGCGATCGGCGACCGCGCAGCTGACAGAAGCGCTACGCAATGGTTCCGCACCTTGGCCGCGCAAGAGTCTTCGAAAGAACCGCTCTGCCGCGTGCTGATCACGATGCGGCTGGACCATGATGTCGATCACGTCGCCGTCTTGATCTACGGCCCGCCACAGGTACTGCTGTTGGCCGTTGATTCGAATGAAGACCTCGTCCAAATACCAGTGGTCGCCCGGTCGCCCAGCCGTCCCTCTCGACGCTTCAATTTTCTAGCATAGCCAGGACCGAACTTTCGACACCAGCATCGAATCGTCTCGTACGATACGATCACTCCTCGCTCGGCGAGAAGATCCTCGACATCTCGGAAGCTCAGACCGAAGCGATAGTGCGCCCAAATCGCATAGCTGATGACCTCGGAAGGGAACCGATAGCCTGAGTAACGAGACCGGTCGCTCTTCATGGCACCAGTCTTTCAGTTTCGTGCCCAAGTTGACAATGCCGAAATTAAGACTGTTCCGTACGTGCCGCTTTCGCATCTTTTCGTAGAGCGACTAATCGGGACGGTTCGGCGCGAGTACCTCGATCGGATCCTATTCTGGACCACGGCTGATCTCGGGACGAAGCTATTCGATTTTCAAAATTTCTATAATATCCATCGAACCCATGCTGGACGGGAAGGACGTCTGCCAGAGCCGACGGTTGAAGGATCATCAACGATAGGTCTCGATTCGTACCAGTGGCGGAGGCACTGTCGAGGGTTGTATCAAACGCCAATCGCGGCGTGATTCTATCAATTCGCCATGAACAGGCAGGGGATTAGGTGTTATGCCCTTCGGGGACGCTCCCGGTGGGTCGCTCAAAACGCCTGCTCCCTAGGCCTCCAGTCTGAAGAGGGAGCCGTCAAGGCCAAGCCGCTAACGCGGTGCGCCTTCGCGCCGCCTTGACTGCTACGGATAACGCAGCCGCCGGAGCATGGCGGTTGTGCCCGATCTGTCCGTAAAGGCAGTCTCAACTGCAATTCTAACTTGGAGCGGTCGCTTGCCGGCCCGCCTTCCACAGCAGAAACGACATCGAGTCCGCCGCGGCATACAAATCGACGCCGCAGCGGCATCGTAGTCGAGTATAATCGAACGCGCTAGAACCGCAACGGTAGCAACGCAGGGGCAAAATCGTCCGTCTATAAAGATTGATCGTTCCGATTGCGCCGAACAAGTAAAAGAGATCGTCCTTTGAGAAAAAGCCGGGCGTGGTCAGCGCCGAGGCGATTTCATTCGAAAGAGGCTCAGCGCACTCCTTCAGGTGTCGCATGGCTAGCAAGACATGCAGGCAATTGGCTGTGCCTGGCGGATTGAACTGCCTGAAGTCGGGATTTTCCGGATGCGACGTATGGACGTCTTCAAGGATATAGAGACCGCCCGGCTGAATGAATGGAAAGGCTTTGATCAGGCAAGAGGCCTGGTGCGGCGGCAAATGGCTGCCATCATCCACGATCAGATCGAAGCGGCGGCCAAACCGGGCGAACATCGCGTCGATCGCGCCAGCGTCGCCCTGATCCGCCTGAACGTACTCGATGCGATCGCCGTGTGGCCAAGCCGGCGTAGGGGCAGCGATGTCGACACCGACAATCATGGCGCGGCGAAAGCGATTGGCGAGCCAGCGGATCGATCCACCCTCCAACACCCCGAATTCCAGGATGTCGGCGGCATCGCCAAGCGAAACGAAGGCTTGCTCGTACGCATCCGTGTAGCGATGCCAATAGTGTTTGTCGCTCTCGATTCGGACTCCTCCGCCAGTCGTAGTAGCTGTGTCTAAGGGCATGCCGCCTGGCTGGGCTTGACCGGCCGCGGGCGGTTCCGGGCCTCTATTCGGCTCAGGGGACATCTCCATGATGCGCTGACAACGCTCGATGAATTGCCGCTGATTCGCAGGCTCGCGGATTCCGAAGGTGTGGAAGAAGGTCCCTTCGTACTCCGTATTCAAACCAAACTCGCGGTCATCGGTCAGCTTCCATTGTGCCGTCCCAACCGATGACGGCCAGATCGTGTGAACCGGGTGTCCAAGCGCTTCACACCGGTAGGTTAATTCTTCTCCGACATCACCGCGGTCCGTCGGTGCGAATGAAGGACAGCCTAGTTGCTTCCAGAGATGCATGGTCACTGCCATGCAGAATGGCCCGACATAGAGATGGCCTTCGTTGCTGAGGTGGTTGGCCCTCTGAACGCATCCGGCGAGTTGGCCGCGTGCCGCGTGCGCGGCCAGAGCCGGTATCGCGTGGCTATTGAGCGGGACGCAGTCGATATCCAAGATGACGACAAGGTCGTGCGCGGTATTTGTCATGAAGTCATCGATGGCCGCGGCATGCGACCCGCGCGTCAATATCTGCCGCACCTCGAAATCCGAGGGAACGAATCTTTTCAGAACAAGCCTTTGGCTGGTCACGATACTGTCTGGAATATTGTCCATGTGGAACGATACGACAACCTTTGACAATATTTGAGGGATCGAGCTGTTTTCGGGAGTCGCCGCGCCGATCATCGCCACACGTAGTCCGCGTAAGATCCGTTGGCATTGAATTCTTTGGCGATGTCGCTGAAGCCCGACGATTGAGCCGCCAGATAGGGTGTGCAGACATAGCAGTTACCGCGCGACTGAAGCTCGGTCGCGTACCAATTGTCGATGACGTTTCGTGCACCGCCAAGATTTGCCTCGATGGCGGGGTGGCAATCCAGATTTGCGATGTAAGCGTGGGTGCCGCAAACCGATCCAGCGCGTGCCAGAAGATCATCAAATGGATACAGAAAATTGCCCCAGGAGGCCCGGCAAATCGCGCCAACGTAGCAGAGATCGTACGACGCTGGGCAGCGTGCTAAAGCGGCATCGAGCCTTGGAGTGAAATCCTCGACCAGTTGGACATCATCCTCGAACACCAGGACGTGACGATGCCCTTGCACCAGAGCGGCTCTTAGCACGGCCAAATGGCTCATGCAGCAGCCTGCCTGCCCATCGGACACCGCACCGGCATGCGTGAGCAGTGTTCCGTCGATCGCATCGAAAAAGGCGACCTGCGCCGAAAGCCCCACCGCCTCGAACTGCGCCGTCGCCATCTGGCGGCGGTCGGGACGCCGAGTGAGATTGACGCAATACGCGGCGTCGATCGTCAGGGTTTTGTAGATCATCCATGAGTTACGGCTTGGCCGAAATGCACGGCCAAGGCCGCGCGCGGCCACAAACGCATCGACGGCCGCCTTGACCTCGGGACCATGGGTGTAATCATGTCCAGCGATCAACCCGCCCTCCCGTAATTTTGGCCACCATGCCGCGAGGTCGCGCCTGACCGTTTCGAAGCTGTGGGCCGCGTCGATAAACACGAAATCCAACGTTTGATTAGCGAACGCGGCGGCCGCGTCGACGCTCAGGCAGCGGTGCGGGGTGAGAGTGGAAAGCAGGCCCGCGCGCTCAAGGTTGGCCGCGAATTCCCGCCACGAATCGCCATGACCGACATGCGGATCGCCGGCAAACGTGTCAACCACATCTAAACGAATATCCAGACCCGTCTCGCGAATTCGCTCTGCGAGATAACAGGTGGAGCGTCCTTTATACGCGCCGACTTCCACGAACCGGGCGGGCTTGCTCCCGCACCGCCGAATCGCGAGCTCGTAGATGTCGTCGAAGTCGAACCAGCCTTCGATTGATTCATAAAAGACTGCCAAGACGCCACCTCATACCATCTCCTTACTAACGCCGATCAATTCGCCCTTGATAAGCTGGGCCGAACCGCACAGTAGAGCTTCAGGGCCGCGTCATAGTGGTGCATCGGCACCACAGCGTAGCGAAATTCAAGTCGCGCCGCCGGTCTTTTCGCACGCGGAACGGTATGCATCCATGAGTTCGGCGGAAAAACCTGGCGGTGCGCAGGCCGCGATCCAGCCAGCCGGGTCTACAAAGCTTCCCGGCTCGAATTGCCAGGTGTTGCGGGTGTGCCTGAGATACACGAAGACGCCCGGATTCTCCAGCCGCACAATCCGTTTCCCGGCTTGCGAAGCGTGCCGGATAAATCCAGCGTCTTCCGCAAGGTTCACTTCCGGATAGCGGATTCCGTCCTGCCAAAGCGCCCGGCGATACACCAACGTGCCGCCGTGCAGATTGCCGACGAACATGCGGCTGTGAACGGCATCGCTGGTACTCCAAAACCGGCCAGCGGGCATTTCCAGCATGTAGCGGTTGGCAAGGCCGGTCAAGTCGTGGGTATCGGCTCGAAGGGGCTCCGCCTGGCAGGCCAGGCGGTCCGGTGCATACCAGTCGTCGTCGTCCCAGTGCGCCACAATATCTCCCTGGGCGGCTTCGCAGGCAAGGTTGCGCTTGGCCCCGATGTTGTGCCGGCGCGTCAATCGAATATACCGAACGTTCGGCTGTCCTTCCAAAATATCGGCTACGGGATCGGTCCCATCGTCAACGACAATCAACTCCCTGTTCGGATAGGTTTGGCGCTGGAAGCACTCCAAAGTAAGGCTCATAAACGGGCGCCGGTTGTACGTGGGCATGATGCAGGACACCAGCGGGTGAGCCAGACCGATAAGCGGTCGAACCCTTTCCACCGGCTCCGGCTTCCAGAAATCCCCCGTCGTCACTTTGGCGCTAACGTTCTCCGAATGAATGGCGGCGATCATGAGTGCCGGGTCGCGGATATCGAACCGCAAAGCGGGCGGCACGTGGGCCAAGAAGCGGACATCCTCCGAGACCTGGATCGGCTCGAAACGCTGCCTTTCCCAGAGGGACTTGGAATACGCCAGTCCGCCAAGCCATGCGCAAACCGGGCCATGATATTCATAGCGGAAGGCTTGGTTCCGGTCGCGATCGTAGTAGAACAAAGTGCTCGTGCCGGTAACCGCGCCGCGTTTGGCGAGCAACGGTTCGATCTGCCTGCGCACTCTCGACGGACTATACCAATCATCGTCGTCCCAATGGATGATGAATTCCCCGGCGGCAAGTTCGCAGGCCTGGTTCCGCTTCTCCCCCACCGTGACTTTCCCCTGCAGCCGCCAGTAACGGATTCGGGGGTCCTCGGGGATCAGGTCCGCGATGGGATCCGTGCCATCGTCGAGGATTATCAGCTCCAGATTCGGATAATCTTGGTGCGCGAAACAGCGCAGGGCATCGGGAATGAATCGACGGCGGTTGTACGTCGGCATAATACAACTTACGAGGGGCGATTCGGACCGGGCTAGCGGCAACGGGGCAGGGGCGTCCAAGCCAAACAGCAGGGTCGGCGCGAAGTTTGGACATGCATCCCCGCGGCAGTGCTGCCTATAGTCGCGCTTAATCCCGCGCAGCCGCAGTCCGCAGTATTTGTCCTGGTAACGGTGCTTGCTGGCTTCAAATCGCCGCGATTCCTCGCGCCACCGCCGGGCGGTGAAGGGCGCGCGGTGGACGTAGGATCCGCAGGCCCAGAGGCCTTGGAAGCCCGCCCGCGTCGCTCGGACATTGTAGTCCATCTCCCAGCACGGGCCCAAGCCATACTCCTCGTCGGCCTTCCCGACCGCTTCCACGGTTTCCCGCCGCACCATGTAGCAGAAATCGGACAGGCTGTACAAAGGCTCCAGGGTTCGGCAGGTCGCGCCGTATCTTCGTTCGGCAATTGCGGAAAGGCGGGCGATCTCTTCGGTCGTATCCAGCGCGGTCGGGAAGATGCACTGCTCGTTCCACGCGCGGTTGGTGGAAGGTCCGGCCAAGCCGCACTTCGGATACCGCTTGAAGGCTTCAAGCAGGCGTTCCAACCAGCCTTCGGTGGGAATGACACCGCTTTCCAAGAGCAGGTGGAAATCGGCGGAGCGGGCGGCCACCAGCCTGTTAAAGCAAGCGGCGGTTCCTTTCGGCTCCTCCGTGCCGGATACTTCAATATCGGTCCAATGCCGAAGCGCGTCCGCGGTTTCAGGGTCAGGCCCGTCCGCCAACACAAGCAATTCGTACGCGTCGCCAGCGGTAGCCCGTACGGCATCCAGTGTCTTCCAGAGCCGATCCGGCTCAGCATGCGCGTGAATGCCAATCGAAATGCTTGGCATGATTTAATCCGGCAGGGGCACGACTTTCGAAATCCTGGTGACCAGGGCGCGCAACTCCGCGACGCCCTGGAACTGCGTCGACAACTCACCGATCTGCTGATCGCGCTTGGCCAATTCCTGCTGATTGGCGGTTTGCAGATTGGTCATTTGTTGGCGCAGGCTGTTGACCTCGTCCTGCAAACCCGTGGCCGAGGTCAAGGTTGGCTGGATCGCTGCGATGGACTTCTGCGACGCCTCGATTAGGGAGCGAAGCTGCTCGGTCGTGCTCGACACGTGCTCAACGGTAAGCACATTCTCGGCGAGCCGCTGCTGGGTATCGGCGAGTGCTTTCTGAGCGGAATCCAGTTGCACCTTCAACTGCTCGTTGGTGCCGATTGCCTGGTTTATGGCCGCCTGGTGCTGGTCCACGCGCTCGCGGGTTTGCAGGAACTCGGCCTTGGCCTCCTGACTCGCCGCCAGCGCGTGGTTGACGCTGTCTGCGGCCTGGGCAACTTGCTCTTTGGTGGTCCGCACCTCCGTGCGCAATTCCGCGACCTCGGGAGCAGCGGGAACGAAGTAACGAACTGTCCCCTGCTCGTCGGCCACCAGCGTGACGGAAGAGCCCGGCGCGAGATTGGCCGGCGCGATGTTGAAACGGAGGGCATTCTCCCCCGCCTTGGCCGGATCGTATTTGACCACGCGTTCAACGGTGACGTGCGCGGCCTCCAACTTAGCGCGAGCATCGTCCACATGCCGTCCTTCGATTTCGCTTCGCCCGATCTGCGGCTGGGTGAGGGCGTTAGTTGACGGCGTGCTCACCGCCTCGGCGAAGAATTGCCCGGACTTCAGCGTGTGGGAGACCATTCTGCCGGCCGCTTGCTTAAAATTCGTGCGCTGCGCGAATTCCACGCTGCTGCGCGCCTTTTCTCCGGTGAACCGCTTGGTGTAGAAACCGGTGGACGGGTTGTTGGCCACGGCGGGTGCGGCCTGGGGCGCGCTCTTCCTACCGAAGAACGAAGGCAGTACGGAGCAGCAGATCCTTTCAAACAGCCTTCCGATCAGCGGCATGATGGGAACCAGCGACAACCAGTATTCGAGCTTAGGAATTGTGTGCAGTTCTTTGCGCTTCTCGAAGTTGCACACTTTCTCCACCTGTCCTTCCTTAACGGTAAGGCAAGCAAGGAACAGGTCCCGCGCCGTTTCTTCATCGCAATCGGAAGGGCACTTGGTAATCAGGTGGTCGCAAAAACAGTCCTTCAGATACTGCAGGAATCCGCCCGCGAGATCCAGGAAGGCGTTGATGACGCCCGAACGGTAGTTGACCAGTGCCTGCAAATCGGGCTGGTTTCTCGGATTCAAGTAGGCTGCGGGCATCGCGGTGATCGTGTTGCTGCCCCAATTCAAAACGTATGCCGTATTGCCCCGCTCGCTGAAAACCAACGACACCGGTTGTATCTGCACGGGATGCCGGGACGTTTCCAGGGCTTTATTGGCCGGCGAGAACAGCTTGATCCGGTAGCTGTCCTCGAACGAAATGGCGAGGAAGTTGGTGACCGGATTGTGGGCGAGCCGGACGGTCGTGTTCTCTTCCAGGTCAATGGGCTGCGGAGCGCCGGGCGGTACATTCCCGATGTCCGTAGGAAACCTGAGCAGTTGCTTGTTGCTCCCGCCCGGCAAAATGCCGGTCACGAAGAGTTGGGTCGGACCGAACTGGCTTTGGGGCACCAGCGCGATGTCGTCGCCGGCCTTGCCCACCAAGCCGTTCAGCGCAATCAAGCTGTCGCTCTGCACGCCTTTCGTGAGGTTCAACGCATGCACTTCGTTGAACTGGTCTGTCGCCGCAGTGTTGTTCGACGTGACGTAGGCAAACGCTTTGGCATCGTCGATCACCAGGTGGCCGAAAGCTTTCAAGGGGTAAAGTGGATCGGGGGTCGCATTCACCTTCTTTGGATCGAAGGCGTACAAGCCCTTCCCAACGCCGATGGCGAATACCGTAGAGGCATCCGACGGCCGCCCCATTAAGGTCGTCAGAACGACGTTGCAAACCACAGTGGTTTGGGATTGCCAGGTGTGCTGGAGACCTTTCACGTCGGCAGTCGCGAACACGGTGTCGCGGTTGTTCAGATTCGCGACGGCGTAGAGCTGCGCTCCGTCGGGCGAGAACGCCACGTCCTGGACCACGGCGCCGGAACCTGCGGGGAAGGGGAGTTCGGACACCATCTGCCGTTTTTTGAGGTCGAAGACATTGATGACGTTGTTCACGCCAAGCGTGTACCCACGCGCGCCGGTTGGATCTACGCGCAACCGCGTCTTGAAGTTCTTTCCGAAAATCGTGGGTACGTCCAGATTGGAATACGGGTACGGGGGAAATTGCCGCGCGCCGTCGAACATGCCGCAGTACGTGGCGCTTTGCAGCCGCTTGCGCAATTCGTCGTAGAAGGTGCGGAGGATGGTGTCCTCATGCTCCGAGATGGGCGCGTTCTTGTCGCCGGACAAGTACACATAACTCCCGACATCGGGCGCGACGAACTGGATCGCCAGATTGGTCAGCGCGGTAAGCCGCTTCTGCGTCGGTCCCACGGGCAGTTTGGCCTCGCCGGGTTTGGCCGTGAACTGATCGTTGAAGAAATCCGACAGGCTCTTGATGCAGTCCGTGAAGAAGTCCATCAGCAAGGTCCCGCTTAAAAGGGACTGGATGGATTTCCAGTCCGGATCGTAGGGAACCAGCCGGAAGCCGCCGGGAGCCGCGCGGTCCAGGATGAGGCAGTATTCGCCGTCCTTCAACCCGCTGTTGGTGGACGGCGACGTGAGCATAGCGATCACGTCCAGCGTCTGGTCCTGCCTGAGGATGATGTCGTTGCCGTTGGAATCAACCGCGTATCCCTTGCGCACTGTCACGTGCCGACGCTTTTGACTCGGCGGATTGGGCCCGCAGACGACTTGCATCCCACACGCAATGCCCCAACCGTGCATGGTCTTCTTATGGAAGCGCAAATCGTTGGTGGAGCAGAGGGTATCGAGGGCCTGCTGTACGGTGCGCACCCCGTCGAAGTCGCAGCATTGGCTTTCATAGCAGACATCCTCGGCGGAAATGCATGTCAGGCTGGGGAAGGTGCGGCGCATGTCTTCAACGTGCCAAACGCCCGCGAATACGTTGATGCGCGCCAGCCGACAGTAATGATACGTGGGGCCGCGCGGTGGTTGCGGAATGGGGCTGCTATTCGGGATATCGTATGGCGGCCATTCAATCTCGCCCGTGGCCGTGCGCGCCGGAATCAGCCAGTAGCTGCCGGCGACGTAGGTTCCCGCCCGAAATTGAATCTGAACCCCGGATTCCAGTTCGACCCACCCGGTGGTGACTGGTATTCCCGTGGCGGTGACCGTCGGACCCGTGACATCCCAGCGGCGAAGCCGAAGGTTGGCCCGTTTGGCGAAAGCTGCGGCGGAACTCGAGAGGGTGACCTTCCGGATATCATTGTCCAGCGGCTTCGTGATCTCAGCGAGCATGCGCGGCGTGCCGCTCAGTTCGTCTTCGGTGTTGATCAATTCGACCCATTGCCCGGCGGCGAACCCCAGCACCGCGTCCCTCCCGAGGTCGGCGAGATAGACGTCGTTCACGTCGACTTTGGTGACGGAGCTTTCCACCGTGCCATTGTCGCGGGACCACACGAACGTCGGTTGGTTGCCCGGTACAGCGGTGTCGCCGGAGCGCAGAATTTCCACCCGATACAGCTGGTTTTCAAGGCGCTGGTATCCCGCAGTGGGCGGAAGCACGCAGGGATTGTCGCCCGGCGCGGGCGGCATGGTGCGCGCGTTCATCCTGCCTGTGGGGGGCGCGACCAGGTGATCCCACACGGTATAGGTCTCTTCCACGCAGCATTCCGGCGGACTGGACGGCGGACTTTCGGGAGGACTGGATGGGGGACTTGCGGGAGGGCTGGATGGCGGACTCGCGAGCGGGCTTGCCGCCGCGAATACCGGCAGCAGCCTCACCTGGAAAACGGTTTGCAGGCGCTCCGTTGTATCCGGCCCACCCAGCGCCACTTCCCGCAACAACCGGTGTTCCAGCGCGTTCACCTCGCGTTCAAACGCGCGCAGGTAAACCAAGTACGCTCCATCCGGCAAGGCCAGACCCGTGCCGTTGGGCTCGCTGCCGATCGGGCTGGAGCCGGCGAATTCGGGATTGGGGTAATCGGGCTGGGAGGCGTAGCTCGCAACCAGGCGCAACCAGGTTAGGCCCGCATTGCGATAGGCCGCAATGCTCGCATCCAAGGTCAGGGTGTGGGTGCCTTTCTCAAACGCGGTGACGCGGAAATACTGCTCGAGGGGGTTCTGCTCGGCCCAGATCGCGACCCATTGTCCGGGAGCGAAGTCGCGCCCGTCCACGGTCGCTTGCCCCACTGTCACTCTGTCGGTGGCGCTCGCCGGAAAAGTTGCGGAAATCGGAGTGCTCCCGAGTTCGCACAGCAATCCATCGACGTAAAAGCGCCCCGGGGCGATCAATAGGTCCGAACCGCGGGGACTCTGGCTGATGACGAATCCGCCGCCTTCTTCTGGCGTCCCGCACCGGCCGATGACGTCTATGCTCTCCGTTTCCATGCGATGGTGCTGGATCCGCACTTGCTCGTTCCAGTCGGCATCCAACTGAACGCGGCCCTGCTGCATGAGTACGCCCGAAAAACGGTTCCCGGGATTGAATGTGTCACGGCTGAAATCGCCTGGCATTTAAAGGGCTCCTAATTCAACTGGCATAAAAGATTCCGCCTTCCAGGCCGAACCGCAAGAACTCCTGCAGGCTGGAACGCAAATTGGATCCGCGTTGCGGACGATACAAATCATGAAACGCACCCATCTCTGACTGGTCATCCGCGCCCTCTATAATTTCCTGGCCGGACTGGGGCTCGAGCGAGCAATATCCGGGATCGCCGCAGCGCAGCGACGCGAATGCGGGAAATGCGGGGGACGGGCATCGGTACGGGCGCGGCACCTTGGAACCCGGCGGAACATAGCTGAAACGAACGCAGCCCTGCTGCAGTTGATCCGCAAGCACGGGCGCGGTCCACAGGTCGAAGGCCGGCAACTCCGCAAGGAAAATCGTGTTCGACGCCGAGAGCCGCAGTGCGTGAACCTTGCCGATCACGGTGCAGTTTAGCAACTCCAGGGGACCGCCCGCGTCCACGCTGTTCCGTGCCGCATAAGCCACTTCGCCCTTGGCGAGCGCATCCACGATGGTGTTGGTCAGCTTGGCGCTGCAATTCTGGTCAATCCGAATGGCCCCCACAATGGATTTGTCCGCCAGGAAAGCCGTGTTCACGGAGGAGATCCAGATGCGCGCGGTATCCGAGGGCAGCAGGGTGCAGTCGGTCAGCTCGAGCCGCGCGAGCAGATTGGGATCTCCGGGACCCTTGATTGCAGGGACTGCCAGCGCGCCGCCCGTGACCATGAGTCCATTCAGTGAAAATTTTGATTGGTTTCCGCCAATAACGCGGAAATCGCCCGCCAGCACCAGCACGGGACGCTTGCCGTCGGCGGCGCGCAGTTCGATCTCGCATTGGGCCGGGATCGCCACCTGCGGGGTTTCGATGTAGTATTCGTTATCTTTGATTTCAATGATGCCGAAATTCCGGTCGCCAGTCACGCGCGACACGGCGAAATCGAGCGCCCCCTGAATGCTGGGAAAATCTTCGGGAACCTTGATGAATACGTCCGCGTTCGGGCGCAGATCGCGCGGGTACTGGCCTCCGCCCATGGGCGCGCTGAAGCCATAGAAATAGCTGACGTGGACATTAGCCGGCGCGGCCTGCGCCAGCGGAAATGCGATGCGGCCCAGTTCGGGATCGATGCCGATGCTGTTCTGTGGCTGCCGCGACCAATCGCCGAGGTCGCAAACGGAAATGGGACCGGGAAGCGGAATCCCGCCCCCGAAGATCAGGATGCTTTTGGTCTCGCCCTTCGGACCCACACCGTAGTAACCCGACGGGTCATCGTACATCCGGCGCCGCCCGAGGCGCATCGGCACGTTGAACGGCGTGGCGCGCGCCGTGCCCGGATCTTCCGGTTGCGAAAAGGTGTGCAGCGGAATATCACGCCCCACCGCATCGAAGAGATATCGGCGATCATCTACCCGGAAGGCCGGGCTGTTCTTCATCGGCATGCTGGGGATGCGCCACAGGAAGATTCCGATATTGGGGATGTTGTACTTACCGCGCCGTGGGGAGATGTTCCGAACGTCGGCGGTGCGGGCGTACGGGTCGAACGGGGTGTTCAACGGTTCGTGGCTGGCGCGGCGGACATCGGAAATCGAGAGGTTGCCTTTGCGGATGTGCTGCATGTATTGCGTGGTGGCCAGCACTTGGAAATACTCGACGACGTTGGCGTCCCAACCCGTCACCTCTCGGGCGAGCCTCTCGATGGCGTAGACGGTTCCCTTGCTGCGGCGCAAGGCCAGTGTGTCGGCCGCCCTGGCCCGCGCGCTGAACGTGGCATTCGGATAGACGAAGAGGCCGCGAGCACCGACGAGGTCGCCGATATATGGCACCAACCACTCCTGACAGGTCTCGATGAACTGGTCGTCGTAGGCCTGCTCGAGGCTGCCTTCGAGCACTTTTACCTGCTCCGCCAGGACGGCCATCATGGCGGCCAACGGTCCGCGGAGACGCAGGGCTTGCAGCTCTTCGAGCCGATGTTCCTTCTTGGCCGACAACGATCCCGCAATCGAGAGTAGATTCTGCAGCTCCGCGGTTTCGGAGTCGTCCAGCATGCTCCCGAGCTGCTCGGCCAGCTCGGCGTCGCGGGTGCGGTAGAACGCGGGCAGCAGTTCGTAAATTGCCTTGAAGTCCAGACTCATTGCGTGAACTCCAATTCGATCCGGCGCGGATCGAGGGAAAGCAATTGCGCGGCGAAGAATTCGCTCTTGCCGACCCGCGGGAGGGCCGCCGCCACGTGTTGTGTAGGCTGATCCAAGTCCACGTCCACCACGCCGTCCACGGCTTGAATGGTGGCCACGACTTCGCTGGGGTGAACTGGCTGGCCGAACTGGCGCGCTTCGAACGAAAACGTCTTTCGCAGGGCGGCTTCCACGTCGGCCCGCACCTTGTCAATAAGGTAGGCGGAATCTACTCCCACCGTTCCCGCCACGCGGAAGAAGACCGGATCGAAGGTATAGAGGAAGGGGACAACGCCCGGCTCGGAGAACGCCGCGATCGCCTTACGCAGGCTCGAGTGGAGCGCGCTGCCATCTGAAATTGCGGCACCCTTGGCGCCAGCGACGGTCAAGAGAACCACGCGCTGTTCCCCGCTCCAGGTCCACGTTGCCAACGCTTTTTCGACTCCGGAAAACGCGCGCGCGAAATCCTGGTAATCCTGCAGGGAGACCACTCGGCCGAAGGTCGTGATGGGCAGCACCGCGTTGCGGCGGGCATCTTCGAGAATTTCTGGGTCTGCCGCTCCGCCTGCAGGCAAGGGATTGTTCGCGCTCCGCACCCCGATCGGCTTCTGCAGGATCTGCGAAAGCTGATTCGCCTTGACCTCGCCGCCCAAGCCAATCCCCTTCCGGTACTTCGCCGTCACATTTCCTTCGCCCGTGGGCAGCCGCGCTCCCGTTTTTCCGTCGCCGAACATCACCCACGTGACGGCGTCATCGTCCTGCCGGGTGGAGTAGATGCGTTCCGCGGGTCCATGCCCAAAAAGGTACGGAACCTCTTCCCAAAGCACCCCGTTCACCCGCACTTCCAAGGTGCTCTTGCCGCCGGAGGGAGTTGCGGCCGGGACATAAGTCAGCGGATTTTGACGCAGCTTGAACTGCTGGAAGGGCTGGGAGCCGTCGCCGTTGCCGAGAAGCTCATTGACGGTTTCGCCGTTGGTGCCTTGCGCGAGGTTACCGTTAATCCGCATAGTCCGGCGCTTATAGGGGTATTGCAGCGCCTTATCCACGGTGACGACTGTGAACCCGCCGACCAGGACTACCTTGTCCAACATGCGGACCTCAGCCGCGCTTTCCCCTTCGAGGTCAGCGCGTTCACCGCTCACGGCAACCCTACGCCCCGCCGCCAGACCGAGGCACGCGCCGTTCAGCACGATCGTCTTGCCCTCAATCACATCGGGAATTGGTACTTCCGCCAAGGGTAGGTTTTCGCTTTGGCACAAGATCACGGTTTCGCGAATCGGAAAAAGCGTCAGCGCAGCGGCCTGCTGAATGCGCAGCCGCGAGACTTTTGCGGACAAAGTGAAATCGGTGCGCGCCACTTCGGCATTGGATGTCACTTGGGCGATGGCCACGTTGCCTTCAGGTTGATCGGACGGGGAACGCAGGGCGATCCAACTGCCCGCAACTACTTCGGGACGGGAGCTGTCGAGGAACACGTTCCGGATATTGTTCTTCGCGTCGGCCCTGTTTTCAAGCGTGAAGTTCTCCCAATCTGTGGGGAAGGGAGCGGTGAGCGTGATGGCAGGGGATACACCGAGGTAGGTGCTGTCGAAGCGCAGATTCGGTTGCAGCGATCCCCATACAGGCGCGTTGTACCCGAATGAGGCAATCTTCTGCCGAAACACGAAGATGTTCCCCGCCGCTTTGCTATCCAACGCGACCTGCTTGTTGATGTCGGCGGACAACTCCTGCAGCGGCCACTTCTGCTGCTTGGCAAGGGTTGCCAGTTCGTCCGCGTCCCACTGTGCGTTTAGAATATGCTTTACCACTTGATTGTTCAGTTCGGTATTCGGGGCCACTTGATAGGCTTTTCCCTCAGTCAGGGAAGGCAGCGTCAACGTGGCGGGCAGAAATCCCAGAGCGGATCCAGAAGGCACCGCGACATCCACCTGGGTTGTTTTTGAGTCTTCCGCGACGGCGACATTGAGGATCGGTTTGAGGGCCTTGTGCCCCTGCGCATCGATTAGTAGGAGGGTATCGCCGACCTTCAGAGTATTAATCGCGCCGTTTAAAATGAAGCTGCCGGACTGGAGCGAAACCGTCTGCGGCTGCGTCTGCCGCGCTTGCATCGCGTTCCAGTCTGACCGCGCATAGATCTTCTCGACCGTTTCGAATGTTTGCGGAAGTTCCCCGGTGCCCGGGATGCTTTGCACCTTAGCCCCGATATCGATGGTCACCGTTGGCGGAACCTCTGGCACCACTTGCGAAATGGTTCCCGCAATGAGCGCGGCTCCAAAAGCTCCCGGCGCATCTTCGATCGTGAAGGCAAGCCACGTGCTGGCGGCCACCCCTGGGCGCGGCTGGTAGCCGATCAGTTGCGCGAGTTCCACGACGCTTAGCCGTTCGGTGGCGGTGCGCAGGTACGCTTCGTTGGCGATCCGCTCGGTGTAGAACGTGAGGACGTCGCTCATTGAAGCGAAGGCGTCGAACAGCGCGATGGTGAAATCGTCGTCGTCGCGGGTGCGGAGCCCGTTCAGCGAGCGCAAGGTGTGCAGCCGAGCCAGCATGCTCGCCTTAAATTGCGCGCGGTCACCGACGCGGTACGCGATGGCGGCCAAGCCCGATCGGTTGTACAGCACTTGCGGAGTCTCCTGCGCAAGGCCCGCGCAGCAGCTGCAATTGGTCAACCCTTCTGCCGGATTCTTCACGTCAGAGCCCTCCATGCATGGTCAGCTTGACACTCCCCCGTTCGGGGAAATTGCGGTCGTTTTCCAGGCGCACGATTTCCGTGGGCTGCAGCATCATCTTGCCCGAATCCAAGGCCGCCTTCGAAGGGATTCCCTGCCGCTGGAACTTCACAATCGCGACGGAATCGACCCCTGGCGTGGCTTGCACCAGTGCAACGATCCGGCCCAAATAGACGGTTTGGCCGAAGGTGAAATTGTCCGGATCGAAGGCCTTGTTCAAGACGGCCAGTACGGCCACTTCAACCTGGGATGCGAAGTATTCCGGCATCACGCACACGGTCATTTCCATTTCGAGCGACACGTACACCGGCGCTTGGACTTCCAGGTCATGCCCAGCCATGCGATACCGTTCCAGGCATTGCTTGAGGGAGGATTGGAACGTTTGATCCACCTCGGCGGCGTTTTTCCGGTCCGCCGCGACGAACACAGTTCGCCAGCTTCCGGTCCACCGGAACGTGGCGTGCGCTTGCTGCAAGGACGAATCGCAGAGCAGGGCGCGATCCTGATAATCCTGCGCGGTGACGGCGCGCTGCTGCGAGCGGAATGCGTACGGGGCGCGCTGCCGGACTTCTTCCAGGCTCTCCGGATCCAACCCGCCTTTGGCCGGCATGGGATTGGTCACGGCGACAATTACTGGATCGGAAAGGTCCGATACGATCGCTGGATCGTCGCTGGCTAGGTGGCGCAAGGAACCCGTTCCCATGTTTCCCGCGGTGCCGTTACCGATTCTGTAACGCGCCGAAAAGAGCGTACCGGGGGGCGGCCGTTTGCCGAACACGCCATCGCCAAAGCGCAACGACGCCGAGCCGTCCTCGTCCGCTTCCGCCACGAAAGCTTGGGAATCGGATTTGGCGCGAAGCAGATCCCGCATGGGCTGCCACGAGTTGGGATCCGCGGGGTCCGTCAGGAGGATTGCGGGGATGAGTTTTTCGAGCGGCCGATCGCTTAAGGCGGAGCCCGCCGCTGCAGCGCGGTCATAAGGATCCGCAAACGTCAGCGGTGGCTGTTGCAAGACTGGACGGTAGCGCGCGGGCTGCGGTTGGAGCGGAACGCGGTTGCAGGGGTCCTCCGACTTCGCGGCCACGAGGGTGAGCAGGTTGCCTGCGGGAACTTCCGGCAGTGTTTCCGCGGTAATAGTGAACCCGTGGTCGGCGAGAGCGATGTTGCCGAGCGCCACGCTCACGTCTTCGAAGTATTCGGTTCCCGCGCGGCTGGATACGCATAGGGGAAAGGGAAGCGCGTCAGCGCCGAACCATTCAATCGCGGTAACGGAAACGGGGTTGGAATTCGCGGGCACGTCGAATTGCCCGCCCAGGGGATCCGAAGTGGTGGTCAACTTGGTCAACCGCACGGCGTGGCGGTGCGCGGGGTCCGCGTCCGCGGGGACTCCCGTGTTGGGCCCTAGCACTTCCTGAAACACCAGCACGTCTCCGACTTTCAACCCGGGCAATGGGCCACGTAGGAAAGCCGTGGTCGCGCCTTTTGGAAGGCAGCATTCCCGTGACCCCCAGGTGTAAAGGGAGATGCGATTGTGCTCTGCGTAGAGATTCACACCTTCCATCAATTCGAAGGCTTGCGGCGATTCGGACTTAGCTTGCCGATACTCCTGCGATCCCGCGGGAAGCAGCACCTGCGTCAAATTCACAGCCGTCAGGATTTGTGTCGGGAGGGTTTTCGATCCAGCCGTTAGCGGCAGGCCATGGATGTCGGCGCGCACCGTGAAATGGACCCAAGTTCGGGCATTGCGGCCATCGTGCATCATATAGTCCACAAGCCGCGCATGCCGCCGGACGGATGTGCGCCGCCGTGCGGTCCGCAGATATGCCTCCGTGGCAACCGCGTCCTGTTGATAGCTGAGGTAGTCGCCGATGTATGCAAGCAACTCGACCAGCACAATTCCAAAATCGGCCGGATTGCGCTCCTGCCACTGCGGAATGAGGGTGGACATGCGGTCCAGCATCAACTGCCGGAAGCTGGCATAGTCTTTGGCTAGGTAGGTGAAATCCACCGGCGCGGACGGTTCCGGCGGACACTCGCGGGCTCCCTGGCAATCAAAGTCGCTCGGGCAGGAAACCTTGAACGAAAAATCGGTACACGAGAGGATTGGATCGAAGTGCGGCGGGGGCTGTTTGTCATCGACCGTGTCGACCAGGCACAAGGTGTACGTGGAGAAATCGCCGGGTTCCGTTACGCGGACGAAGAGGATGCGCGCGTCATCGACCGGAGAGGAATCGATGCCCCCGCGGACTTCCTCGATTTGCACGTTGCGGAGGCGTTCACCGCCTTCGATGCGGACGTTCTTTAGGGTTAGTTGTCCGGGAGAAAGCGGGTGGACGAAACGGACTCTCAAGGTCCGCTGGTCATCGTCGACTTCAAGAAAGTCGATGCCGTTGTAAATCGACTGGGCCTCCAGAACGTTGCGGCGGCGCGGATCGCAGCAGAAGTAGATCATTGCGCCAAACCTCCTTGAGTGAACTCCGCCGTCTGCTGTTGCTGTGTTTCCCTGACAATGTATTCGATGGTCACCCGCAGGATGTTGTTATCCGCCTCCACGTCCACGTTGTTCAGTTCGATCAGGTCCGAGAGAGCCTGCTGGAGCGCGCCTTGCACCAGGAACTGAGTGGCAGCGGCCATTTCCGTGCTGTTGGGCGCGAACACCGCGAGCATGATGCCGCTGCCGAATTCCGGACGGTTCACCCGCTCTCCCGGCGCGGTGAACAGGACCTGTTCGATCAGATGGCGGATGTGATCGTTCAGGTTGGTCTGGGCCGTGCGGCCCCGGCTGTCGAAATGATAGGGAAAGTCGAGGTACATGGCCATTACGTCCCCATCACGCGGGTCTGCGTCACCACGGTCACCAACGGCGTGCCTGTTGGAACGCAGATGGAAGCGCTGTCGAACAACAGCAACGGCTGGCCGTTGGACAGGATCCTGACGGAGCCGACAACGTACTGCGCGGTTACGCAGGGACCATTCGCGGCGGGAGGCGGAGGCAGCGGGCAACCTGCAACCACGTACGGGGTCGGCAAGAGAACGGTGGGCATGCCCGATACCAACACGCGCGGATTCGGCGCCGTCGGCTGCGCCTGGCCGGCATGCGCGCAGAGTACCGTGGCGCCTTGATGAAGTAGAAATCCCGGCATTCGATCCCCCCTTAGGTGATGACCAGGGCGCCATTGTTCACTGTCACCACCGGTCCGACCATGGTGATGGACGCGCCCTTCCCATTCTGAATAATGATTCCGAGGTCGTTGACGATGATCATCGCCCCGGTGGTGCTCTTGAGCATGATGCCGCCGGTGGGCCCCGGCAGATCGCTGATGGACAAACCGTTTTGCAACATTGTCTGGAAAACGATGCTGGGCGAAGCGGGATTGCCTGCCTTGGCCAGGACGGGCGGATCCGAGGGCGCTCCGAAACGGCAACCGAGCCAGACCGGGTGATCCGGATCGCCATGTTCGAACATGACCCATACTCCCGAAAGGAGGGGTGGAACCAGGTAAGCGCCCATAGGCGCTCCGGTCGGTCCCGCCAGTGGAGTGCTCGGCAGCGCCCAGGACGAGGGTACAATTCCGAGCACGTCCGGCACTTGCAGCATCAGGCGACCGCTCATCTTCGGATCAACGTTGTTGATCACGGTCCCCCGGTATATCCCCGTAAATTTGCCTTCTTCGCCGGTCATACGAATACCCTCGGAGTTTGCGAAATCAAGCCATCGCGCGACAGCGTAAAATTCTGCTTGTATTCGCCACGCTTCAAGCTATGCGTCACGGTCTTCACGTAATACATTCCGTCGTATGCCAAGCCCGCGCCGCGCACGCCCACCAACTGCCGCGCTTTTAGAATTTTTCCGTAGCGGAGCACGTTCAGCGTGCCCGAGCCACTCACCGCATCGGAGGAATCCCCTATCTTGGCCAGTGCCAGCGCGGCAGCCTCGATGGGATTCTTGTGGGCCGCGTCGTCGGCCCATTCCACTTTGCTCGGCGGCGTGAGGCGCGCGCCAAGGGGCGGATTCAGCAGGCTGACGTTCGGCAACGGAATCGGAACGACGACCTTCTTCGTTATCGGATCCAGGATGTTCATAATGATGATTTTCTTAGCCAGCCCGTCCAGGCTGAAGCTCAGGCTTTCCACGTTGGTTTGCGCGTCCATGTTGACGTTCAAAGCGGATTGCGGGATAGGAATCCTGATGTTGGGTCCGAAGTAGGCGATGCTGGTGGCGGGCGCCGGACCGGCCTCGACATAAAACACGTAGCCCACATCCTTTGCCAGTTTCTTGATGTAGGCTAGATCACTGCCCGTTTGGCTAGGGATCTTGTCTATGGGAATCGGGACATCTTCGAAGATTGGCGGGATCACCAGCGGCACGACGCCGAACACCAGATACTTGGCCAGGATGACGTAGAGGCGAGCGGTGATCGGCATCGCGGGATAACGCATGAACGGCGCTTGCACGATGTCCATCAGAACGCTCAAGTCCTCGCCTGTGATCGTTAACGTCGAGTGGCCGGGTTCGTTGCTGGGAGACACTTCATGGCGGGTGACCACGCCATCGCACAGCACGTGTGGCATGCCGGAGACGGTAGCGACCAGGATCACGCGCGTGACGATCGGATCGAAGTAACCGGCCGGCAGGAGCGTATTCCGAATCGAAGACTTGTTATTCATGCTGAACACGAGTTGGAAGCCGGTGCGCTCGCCGCCCGTGTTCACCTGCACGTTGATGAGCGCGTCCACGACGGATTTCAGCGCGGGAACCGGCACGCCCGGTCCGATCAGCAACGTGAGATAGACGCCCTTAAGCATTGCGCGATCCGGGAATCCCCTGGGGCAAAGCGATGCGGACGCGGCGCCCCACCCGCTCCACGAGCTCAAACGGCGAAACCGCGATGTTGGCGTCGGCGATGCGCCAGAACTGCTGCGAATCGTCCAGGTATTTTGCCGTGATCGTGTCCAACCGCTCACCTTCCGTCACGCTGTGCGTCAGGATCGTGCTGAACTCGCTTTCCTGCGGGAGCAGGCGGCGCTTCACGTACGCGATCTCGGTTCCGTCCACGGTTTTGAATTTCAGCGTGGGCATTCCGTAGTAGCGGCTACCAATGGAAAACATTTCGTCACCTCATCCGATCCTCGTGATTCCCAGCGAGCCCAAAGTGGCTTGGCCGATCATTCCAGCGAGCCGCTCTTTCCGCTGGTGATACGCGGTAAACAGGCTATTGCCCTTGTGGTCGAAGCTCAAATCGTTCACGCTCAGCACCCGCATGGTGAGACTGACCTTGGCCCGCACGGGATTAAGATTGACGTCGAAGGCTTCTTCTGTGATGCTGAAGTCCGTCAAGCGCACGGGCAGAACCCGGTTCGCACTCCACACGAAGAGAGTCAACGGGGCTTCCGAGGGGGCGATCTCAATCATTCCCGATTGCGCGAGTGAGTTCTCATTCTGGATCTGGGTCGAACTCGGGTAGATCAGTATCTCCAAGGCCGCCAGGAGCGGAAAAATGCCGAGTGCGACAGCGGTGGGATTCTGGTCGGGCAACTCGAGCTGATCGGTCGCGTCGAGCTCCGCGTCGAACTTGATGGTCTCCACCGGCGGGCCCGTCAAGCGCAAGGCATCCAGGCGATCGCCGCCTTCCCCGGTGACGCCGCGGCTCTGTAGGCTGCGGCTCAAACTGTCCGGGTTGTATTGCATCTTGATGATGCGTTGCACGACTAACGTCGTCGGGTCGGCGACAACAATGCCCCCCCGCAACAGCCTGGGAGATACGGGGAATGCGCCCATCCGGCTAGGCCTCCTTCTCCGGCGGATCGTTGCCCGCGAACAATTTCCTCAGCACGTCCTCGGTGCTGATATTCGGTTTGATGAATTCCACGTCGTTCACGGACGGGAGTTCGAGGCCCTTGTCCGACGAGTACATGACCGGCTTTTTCAGCTTCATGCCCAGCTTCAGGCCGGTGTCGTATTTGACTGAAGCCAAGTTCCACGTCTTCTCTGCCGAGACGCTGAGCCAACCCCACCCCGCTTTTGCGCGGACGGTGGCATCCAGGGCCAGGACCAGCGCCAGCCCGAGCATCACGCTGAAATCCGCCTTGGCGTCGAATCGGTCCTTCTGGTAATGCAGTTCCACATTTGAGATGACCTCCCCTCTGAGCATGGCCGTGGCGCTTACCGTAATCAGTCCCGTTACGGAAGCCACCCCGATGCTGATTTCAATTCCCCCGCTGATGCTGCCGGTGATGTGGGCCTCGGCGCCGATGTAGAACTGCCCCGTCAGAAGCACGTCCACATCCGGCTTTTCTTCCAGTGGATTGAACGCGGCGGCGAGCTTGAGATGCCGCAGTTCGCCGGGGCCGATCTTGTATCCCGCGGAAAGGGCACCCTCGATTCGCGCGTTCAGCCCGACGCCCCCAATCGAAGCGCCCGGAATCGGAATGCTGATCCCCACCTCGAAAATCTTGTAAGTGTCGCCGAACGGCTTGAAGAGCGGGATAGGCTTAGGGAATTCCAGAACGCCCTTCAGCCGCACCTTTTCCTGCTCGTCGATGGCGATCCCGCCTGTCACCACCAGGTTTTCAGAAAGCCGGATGGTGACCTCACCCTCGCCCGAGAACTTGCGGGCCGGGCTCATCTTAACCTTGAGCTTGCCTTCCGCGCGTCCCTTCTTGAAGGTGAGGCTGCCTTCGCCGGAGAACTTCTCGTCGTAGTAGAGAACCTTCATTCGGCCCGACAGACCTTGGAACTTGAAGCCGGTTTCGGCAGACCCGCTGATGTGGTCGCCGTCGTATTCGATCTCAATTTCAACCGGATCCAGCTTTGGCGGCTTGAAGCTCCCCTTGCCTTTGAAGAGCCATTTTTGCTTGGCGTACATCAGGCTGACCGTTACGCCGTCGGTGCCTGGGATGGCGAGCACGACCGTGCCGCCGGCCTGCACGCCGTTGTTGTCGAAAGCGACGAACGCGGAACCGCTCTGGACGTACTTGAGCTTCTGCAGTTGGGCGGCTTCGATATTGATCGATCCGCTCCACTTCTCGTTGCGGTAGGCGATCTCGCCATGGGCCGCGTCAAGGCCGGGAATCTGCGCGTCCACTGTGCCTACTGCGACCAAGCCTTGGGCGTCTGCGCTGAGCTCGATTTTGCCATCGAGGAACTTCTTCTTGCCCCGTGCCACTTCGAACGCTAGCTCTCCGTAGGGTCTAAACTCGGGCGCCAGTTTGAGGCCGAGTTCCCCCTTCGTTATCTTCACTCCGGGAATAGGAAGGAGCTTTTGCAGCTTTTCCTTCGGAATGGGCGCTGTAATGACAAACTCGTCCTTGTTGAATTTAACGTTGAACTGAGGCAGGAAGGAAAGGCGCGGCTTGATAAACCCCTCGCCGCTAAGCGTGTTGTCTGCCTCCAGCTTGAGCTTGGTGAATTCGCCTTCGCTCAAATACGGGTAATGGAATTTTAGGTGGGGATTCTTCGGCGGCAGGCTAAGCTTGCCATCCTTGGCAATGCTTAAGACGATGTCTTTCTTATCCGTTATCGTAACCGGCAGCTTAGTCTTGTTCGATGGGTCAAAACCGGCTTTCACCGAGTGGCTTTTCTTACTCCGGTCCAGTTCATGTAGCTCGAAACCCGGAATCAGGGTAGCAGCCGACTTGTTCTCGGGAATCTTTGAAGTACTGATCTCGACCCCTTTCGTTTTGTCCGCAATCTCATCCCCGGTAATGAAAATGTCCGCCTCCGGGCCGCCGCCAATCAGGCGATAGGGAGTGCCCTTTTCACCACCAACGCTTTCGCCTTTCTTTACGTCCTTGATCGACTTGGCCTTGTCATCCGCCTTGCAGCAATCCTTGCAGATCGGCGTTGACTGGGTAACGCTGTCGAACTGCATGATGATGAAGTCCGGCGTTTGGCCCTTAGCCTTGAGGACCTTGCGGATTGCCACGGATTTGCTTTTCAGGTCGCCGAAAATCGCCGACCCGCTAGACATGTTCTCCGGGCCATCCAACATTTGCATGTTCGACGGGACGTTGTTGCCGCCAAACTGCAGCTCCAAGATATGGTCGACCTGGCAGGGATTCTTGTTGGCGGTAGCCGTTTGCCGAAAGGTGTCTTTCGCGGTGGCGACGCTTTTCCAGTTGTCCTCTTCGTTCTCTTTTTTCCAGCCGACCTTCTGTAGCCAGATGTTTTTCAGTTCATCCGTCGGCGGGCGCTCCTGCTTCAATGCCGATTTGGGATTTCCAGTATTTCCGCCGGGATCGACCATGGCCTGCAGGTTCCCGGCTTTGGCAATATCGTTCCAAACCTTCTTTACGTCTCCTTTCTTGTCGGGAAGCTCTAGCGCTCCCATGTTAAACACTGGAATGTCTTGCGGCGCGCCGGGCACGGGCTTGGCCATCTGCTGAACGCCGACGGCTTTCAAGTCGTTATCCGCCTTGATCCACTCTCGGGCTGGGTTGGCGTCGGGCGTGGGTTTATCGCTGGTGGCGGTCTTTTTCTTGCTCTCGCGTGACAGGATTGGAAACGCCGGACGGGCTCCCATTGCGTCCTTGTGCCCCGATCCGCTTAACGCGGAGTATGCCATACGGTTTGCGGCGGCTTCGAGGCGATGGTATTCGGAAGTTTCGGCCAGCGACAGGCTGTCGGAAGACCGGTGCAAGCCTTGCTGCTGGACGGTGTGCGCCAATTCGTGCGCGAGCAAGTGCCGGCCATCGTGCGAATCCGGCTGATACTTGCCCTCATCGAACACGATGTGATTGCCCACGGTGTACGCATGGGCGTCGACCGCGCGCGCCGATTCCGCGGCCTGCCGGTCGGTGTGGACGCGGACTCCGCTGAAGTCCTGGCCGAAGCGCGGCTCCATGTAGGAACGGGCGGGGGAATCGAGCGGGCGCCCGGGCGAGTTGAGTACCCGGTCGACCACGGGAGGAGCGGACGTGGGGTGCTGCGGACCCGCGGCGGAGCGCTGTAAGCTCTGGTCGCCCGGCTTCTTGCGGCAGGATTCGCACTCCCCCGTGCCCGCGCAGGCGCATTTGCGCTGCAGCACCGCCACACCGGCGGCGGGTTTTTCCGCGACTTTGGCAGCGCTTCTCATCGACGCTCCGACGGCTTGGAATTCAAGACCGCCCCCGCTAGTTTCTCGCCCAGCACCTGCGGTCGAGTCCCCGGATTCAGGGTCAGTTCAGGTCCGCCGACGCGATCCATCGCGCGCCGCGCAACCCACGCTTCGGGAACGCCATGCACCCCGAGCAGGGTCCGCAATTCCTCCCGCAACCCATCGGCGACGCGCAATCGGTCGCCCGACGGAACACCTTCCAGCCGCAGTTCATCGATGCACAGGCTGACGTTCGGACGCGGCGGTTGCGGGCGCCGGAACCTGTCCCGCCATTCGCTCCTCCGCTGGCGGCGGTTCATACCCAGCCGCCCGTCTCCGCGTCGGACAGCGGCTTATCAAGCTTGCCGCACTCCCTGCGGGCGGCTGTCAGGAGATGGCTCATGCCGACCCGCTCTCCCTGATCCGCAGCTAGGAATGCGGCATTCAAAGCTATGTTGCGGATATTGCCGCCGGGCATATTCAGCTTGGCCAATTTTTCGGAATCCAAGCCGACGGTGGGCGTATGGGGTGGGAACATGCGTTCCCAAATCCGCCGCCGCAGCGCCGCGTCGGGGAACGGGAAATTCACGATGAAGCGGATACGACGGAGAAAGGCCGCATCGAGCGCGCCGCGGAGGTTGGTGGTAAGAACCGCAAGCCCGCGATACGCCTCCATGCGCTGCAGGAGATAGCTCACTTCGATATTGGCGTAGCGGTCATGGCTGTCCTTCACCTCGCTACGCTTACCGAACAACGCGTCGGCCTCGTCAAACAGGAGGACCGCGCCGCTGTTCTCGGCCGCGTCGAAGATGCTGCGCAAGTTCTTCTCGGTTTCACCGATGAATTTACTCACCACCTGACTGAGGTCGATGCGGTACAGATCCAGCCGCAACTCGTTCGCCAAAATCTCGGCGGCCAGCGTCTTGCCCGTGCCGCTCGGGCCCGTGAAGAGCGCAGTAATCCCCAAGCCACGCGCGCTCTGGGCCGCGAAGCCCCAGGTTTCCAGCACCTTGGACTGCTGGCGAACGTGGGAGGAAATCGCGCGCAGCATCTCCATGCTGTTTTCGGAAAGGATGAGGTCGGGCCATCCCGCGCGGGTTTCGATCCGCTGCGCTAGGCTGTCCAGGTCGCCGCGCGCCTCCGTGCGGCAAGCGTCCCAGACGTGTGCGAAGAGGTCTTTCCCGCTCGCGGCGGCGGCCTTCATCGCTCGCTCGCCCGCGTTTCGAATTCGGCCCGTATCGAGCGAAAACTGCGCCGCGATGCAATCCAGGCTGCCGTTCAAGCCTACCGCCTTTTCGCCCAGGGTGCGATTCCACAAGGCGCGTTGCTCGGCCACCGGCGGACGGTCAATGGTAACCCGCAGGACTTCCGATGAAAGCTCGGGGAACCCTGAGCCATTAACCAAGACAACGCCCACGACGTGATCCGCCAGCCACGCGGCGGCCTGCGATTCCGCCGGGCTGGCTCCGTCAAATTCGATCAGCAACGCGGCACGGGTCAGTGCGGCCTCACGTTCCCACAGCCTCGCGAAAGAGGCCTGCTCCACGGCCCCAGTGGGTACCCGGCAGGCCCGCAAGGCTTGCAGGCGAAGGCCCGCCGCCGCGCAGGCAGTCGCGGCCACGGCGCGTTTTCCCCGCGTCGCGTTGCCCTGCAGATGCACGACGACGTGTCCGGCCGCATTACCGGTCCATAACTTGATCAACTCGTCGATATGAACCCGGTACGATTCGGGCAACGTCTCTGGCATCGCGACTGGCTCCACAAAGCCGCGCAGGCGTTCATCAGGGGAGACCACTCCAACAAGGAAATGAAGCACGGATTCATCAATGCGGAGCTGGCTGGTGGTTAATGTTTCACCAGCGCCAATCTCAAGCAACTTCCAACGGCGCAGGGGCGCACCCGGCAGCAATGCGCTCCAATGCGCCTCGGGAAAAATCTGCAACGCCAGCCGGAAGGTTGGAAACCGTAGCCGTTCATCGCGCTGGACCGCGGCGCAAAGCGGCGCGAAATCCGCATCCAATTCCATGCCAGCGCAGAGTAGCAGAGTATCGCGTTCGAATTCCGATAAATGAAAGGCTTCGCACACCGCCATCAATGCGGCGAAGTCCTCGGAACGATGCTCATGCTCGGTTTCCTCCTGGCCGGCATGCGCGCGGAGCAGCGAGCGGATCCTGGCGATCTCGACGGCCATGCTCATGCGATGGTCACCTTGGGACCGACGAATTGACCGCTGCCGTTCACTTCCAAGGGACTTTCGGCGCCGTCGACCTGCAAGCGCAGAAGGTAACTGCCGGGCTGCACTTTGGCGAAGGGCACGGTCAAGGTTGTCGTAGGAGCAGGCTCGCCCGGAGGCGGGCTGGCGAGGTCGGTGCGCGGGGGCACCAGGAAGCTGTAAGACGACGCGCCATTCAGCAGGACGACAGCGCGCTGTCTTGGTCCAACGGCGGGGACAACGGTTAGATTCAGATCGCCTTTGCCCGATGCGCCGACAGCCGAAACCGACTGGACGACGGGCCGCAGAACAAATGCGGCTTGGTTCGATTCAACGCCCCGATGCTCTGCGGGAGGGGAACCGAGATCCACCCGGTGCACCACCTGCAGGCTCTGCGTTCCAGCCGGCACACCGGCGGGTAACGGCACCACGATTTGGATTCCCGTGATGTCGGCATCCGCTGGGATCGCCTCGACGCCGGCGACGTCAACCAAAGTCTCCTCGCCCTTCAATTGCGATCCCCGCAGGACCAATCTGTATCCAGGCAAAATTGGCTGGCCGGCGACGATAGGCGCGCCCACCGCGGATTGCGAGAGCACCTCCTCGATCACCGGCCGTTGCAACGGGATCGCCTTGATCAACCGCGACATCACCGGCAGGGCAGACTTGGTGGACGCGCGGCTTTGAATCAGAACCACGGATGCAAGGTATGCGGCTGTGGGGCGATACTTCGCCTGAAAGGCCGTCCAAAGGCGTGAGATTTCTTCCGTGCTCAAGGTTTGCGGCGCGATCTTGATCTGCTCGGGCTGCTCGGCCAATCCCGACGTGTACAGGTTCAGCATGGCGGCGGGCACGCCAGATCCCCCGATCACCTGAGAAGGGGCCGCCAGGGAACGGCGGATCGCATCGCGCGTCAATACAGGAGTCTCATGCAGAAGCTGCATGGCATAACCGAGGAGGATTTCGGCATGCAGTTGCTGGCCACCATACGCCGTCAGCAGATAGTGTAGATCCAACGCAAGAGGAGGGTTGTCGATGCGCTCGCCGCGCGCGTTCCGCGAGGGCATGTTATTGTTGCGCAGCGCAGCGTTTTCGGTCACTTGGTAAAGGAATATATTGAGTTGGCTCTGGCCCGCGTTGGCGGCTTCGGCGCGGTCCGGCGGCAGCGCGGTAACGTTGACGTCTCCCACTCCGGTCGCACTGATGTCCTGGTCGATGAGGCCGTTGTTCAACAGATCCACGAGGACGAAGGAGACCGACGCGATACCCAGAGCGCTGCTCATCGCCTCGCCCTCTGGGCCAGATAGCGGTCCAGCGGCAACAGCGGTGCAGGTCGCGGATTTCCGTGCTTCGCGGCCGGCGCAGCCATGGTGGCCTGCACTGTCACGCGTCCGATTACGACGTTGATTGTGGGCGCGGATGGCTCGGCTTCGATTGCGCGTGCCTCTGATGTGGGTGGACGCTCGGCATTTGGTGCTGGACGGACTTGCGGTTGCAAGGATGCCCGTGAATCGCTAGGACGGATGATCTCCCTGACCAGCGTTTGAATAGTAGGTGCGAAAGGAACCATGGTCGAGCGGGAAGCGGCGGTCGTCGATTGAGTGGGTGCCGGGGTCACCGTCCGTATTTCCATTGGGGGCCGCGGACCGGGTGCGGAAACCACCTCGCGTCGCGGTGTTGGCTGAGCCTCTGGAGACGGCGCTGGAATAGCCGATTGCACTACGATTCGCTCCTGCTGAATGACCTCTTTGATCCTCTCCGGACGAGGCACCGGCTCGCGATC